>Ga0209380_10000636_pt1 | contig 24631 bp, 20 predicted proteins | sample HubBroMetageWFT6_FD_188347 | JGI IMG/M metagenome (GOLD analysis project Ga0209380, IMG submission 188347) | Warmed and freeze-thawed soil microbial communities from the Hubbard Brook experimental Forest, New Hampshire - Hubbard Brook CCASE Soil... | ecosystem: Environmental > Terrestrial >... | reverse complement strand
GGGATCCGGCCGTATGAGGTGCCGATTAGTTACCGGGCGCGGAGCCGGGAGGCGGGTAAGAAGCTGACGTGGCGGGACGGGGTCGCTGCGGTGTGGATCCTCACCCGGATCAGGTTCTCTCGCCGCCGCAGCTAAACGCCTGCCATCCGCGATCGACGAGGGGCGTGAGCGGGGCTGACCGATCCACAACTGACCGCTGTCAGGCAGGGTCAGAAGAATTCGCCAGACCGGAGGGCTGGGGGACGCCTGTCCGGCGTCCGGCGCCGGGCCGGCGGCTGGCTGCGGAAGGGCGCCGGCTCCTGGCGCCGGCTGCGGCCCGAGCATGGTCCCGTCCTGGCTCTCGGACTGGCCGTGGCGGTCGTGCACGATGTCCCCTACATGTTCAGCCAGGCGTACTGGAACGACGAGTCGTGGGTGGCGGTGACGACCAGGTTCCCCTTGTCGGACCTGGCGCAGACGACCTCCAGCACGCCGATCGGGTTCTCGTTCCTGGTAAGGCTGCTGACCATCGGCCGCAGCCAGAGTGCCAGGGTGCTCGTCCTCGCATTTGCCGGGATGGCGGTCATCGTCGCCTACTGGTTCGCCCGGCGGCTGGAGTGGAAGAGTCCTCAGTCCTCGGTTCTCGCGGCGGCGCTGGCCGCGTGCGGAGTGCTCGTCGTGCCGGCCATGCTCCTCCAGGACGACCTCAAGCAGTACGCTGCCGATGCCTGCATGAGCCTGGTCATCCTGGCCGTGTTGTCCCGGCTGGAGCGCCAGTGGTCGTACGGCGGCCTGGCCGCGCTTTCGGTCGCGCTGTGGGGCGGAATGTTCCTCAGTCACACCGCTGCGTTTGTTGGCGCGGTCGCCTGGCTTGCCGTCTGCCTGGTCCAGCTCGCCCGGCGCAGGTGGCGGCGGTTGCTGGCGGCCGCGCTCTTTGCCGCCGCCTCGGCCGGGCTGGCCATCGGCGTTTACGAGCTATTCGACGTCCGGGCCGTGGTGCCAGGCCTGACTGACTTCTGGCACTCCTTCTACCTGACGCCCCACGACGGCTGGCTGGCCGCCTATTACTTTGTCACCAGGACCGGCACGCTGATCCGGATTTACTTCGGGCTCGGCCCCGTCTGGCTGGCAATCCCCCTCGTGGTCGCCGGGCTGGTGACGCTCTTCCGGCTCGGCCGGCCAGCCACGGCCACCGCCGTCGTCCTGCTCTGGCCGGAGATGCTCGGACTGTCCGCGCTGAAGCGGTACCCCTTCCTCGAGCTGCGGACGTCGACGTTCCTGATCGTCATCACGGTCGTTGTCGCCGCGATCGGGGTCGCCGGGATCTGCTCGGTGCTGCGAACCCTGCTGCGCCGTGGCCGGGTCGCCCAGATTGCCGTGTTTGCCGTAAGCGGCTGCGCGCTGGCGTTTTTCACGCTGCACGCCTGGCCGTTCGTGCGCAACCAGAACTCGATCCCGTTCAGCCCGATACGCATCCAGACCCAGTACATCGGCGCCCACGCCGGGCCGAAGGACCCGATCGTCCTGAGCGCCAACAGCAACTGGGGCTTTGCCTACTACTGGACGCACGGCCAGCCCGGGGTGCGAGTCAACCAGGCCAACCTGCAGAGATATCAGGCCGACTTCCCTGGCCAGGGGCGTATCGTCGTCACGCCGAACCGCACGCTGGGCGCCATCCAGACTGCCATCGCCACGGCCGTCAACAAGGCGCCGAACAGCGGCTGCCCGCGGGTCTGGCTGGTGCTGACCCAGTTGGACGCGGTTGAGAAGGCCGGCTTCCCGCAGGCGATCAGGAACTTGCATCTGCACAGCGTCGGACTGCCCAACGGTGTCGTCTATATCCAGCTCGGCCCGCCGTCCTGCCAGCCAGCCAGGCGGGCCAGCTGAGCCCAAGGGATCCCTCCGGTGTGCGGGGCAGCCCCTTGACGGCAGGAGCGGGACCCGGCGCGGGCGGCGCCATGATCACGGATAGAAACTCAGGCCAGGACTGAGTTTCTATCCGTGGTCATGAAGCCCTGCCTGCGCGCTGAGGCGGGTGTGGCGCCGGGGGCTTGAGTGGCGCCCAGCGAGCGAGCTCGCCGACCGGCCTCGTGATCACGCGGGTTTTGCGGGGTCAGGACCACCCAAAACCCGCGTGATCATGGAGCCGGTGTCTGAGTGGGCGGGCGGCGGCGGATGGCGCACAGCTCGCGAGTCCGGGTAGGCGGCAACAGACCGGCTCAGGCCAGGCGGCGCCAGGCGTCGGCGATCGCCGTGTAACTGTCACGGCGCCGCTTCCGGTCCAGGCTCGGGGTCACGACCACGATCTCGTCGGCCTCGGCCTGCTCCCGGATCTCCAGCAGCCGCTGGGCGACCGCGTCTGGCGTGCCGGTCACCATCCGGCCGTCATCGCCCCGGTCGGCGCGCGCCGACTGGAACTCAGCCGACCCCGCGAGCTCGGCGACCTGCTCGGGTCGGAGCGGCTCGCGGATGCCGCGCCGGATGTTGTGGATCGTCAGTGTCCAGGCGGCGGCGAAGTCCAGCACCGACTTCTCGTCCTCGCTGGCGAACGCCAGGACCGAGATGGCCGAGTACGGCTGCGCGCCCTCCTCGCGCGGCTGGAACCGGCGGCGATAGTCCCGCAGCGCCTCAAAGGCGATTTCCGGGCTCATGTGGTGCGCGAAGACCGCGCTCATCCCGTTGACGGCGGCAAACCGCGGCCCGTACGGGCTGGAGCCGAGCACGAACAGCTCGGGGCGCTCGGCCACCAGAGGCGCCGCGACGAGCTTGGCGTAGGGGTGCTCGTCGGGAAACCCATCGCCCAGGAACGCGAGCAGCTCGCCGACCTGCGCCGGGAACTCCTCCGCGGCATCGGCGACCATGCCGCGGCGCAGGACGTGCGCCGTCAGCGGGTCGGTGCCCGGCGCCCGGCCGAGGGCCAGGTCGACCCGGCCCGGATACATCGCCAGCAGCGTCCTGAAGGTCTCGGCGACCTTGAGCGCCGCGTGGTTCGGCAGCATGATGCCCGCCGCGCCGACCCGGATCCGGGATGTGAACGCTCCGACGTGCGCGGTCAGCAGCTCGGGCGCACTGCAGGCCAGGCTGCGCATGTTGTGATGCTCGGAGACCCAGTAGCGCCGGTACCCGGCCGCCTCGACCGCCTGCGCGATGCCGACGGCGCCGGCCACCGAAGCGGCGGCGTCCTCACCGAACTCGATCCCGACGAAGTCGAGCACGGCCAGCGGGAGCGATTCTCCGTTCACATCCATGATCACTTCAATCGCCGTGGCGGCCCGCGCATTCCCCGGGACCCCGACGCGGACCTGACTACAGGCTGGGCAGCGTGTGCTCCTCGTGGTCGAGCTCCCGCTGCAGCTGGCGCAGGCTGTCATCGGGCAGGCGGCCGCAGTCCCGCCAGCGCAGCAGCTCCCGGCGCTGGGCGTCGATGACAGCGTGCTGGGCCCGCACCGCGGCCTCAGCCTCGGGGCTCCACTGGCCGGCGGCATCGTCGGAGTCGGCCAGCGCACTGGCCCGGGCGCGGTACCGGTCGGCCCGCTGGCGTAGCGACCCGCGGAGGGAGTCGGCCACGGCCGCAGTCACGGCCTTCTCGGCCTGGAGATCATCGACGGTCTGCGTGGCCGCGTCGATCGCGGCCAGCCGGGCGGCGAGACGGACCTGGGCTTCCTCGGACGCGTCCGCGCGCAGGCCCAGCCGCCGCAGCAGCGGCGCGAAGGTCAGGCCCTGGCCCACGAGAGTGACCAGGACCACGACGTAGGCGCAGAGGATCATGAGGTCACGGTCGGGGAACGGGTGGCCGCCCGCGATAGTGGTCGGTACCGCGAACACGGCCGCGAGGGTAATGACGCCCCGCGTGCCCGCCCAGGTCAGGGCCGTGATCTCGCGGCCGTTCAGGGGCGGCGCGCTGTCGCCGAGGCGCCAGCCGAGCCAGGCCGGGACGCGCTGCGTCAGGATCAGCCACAACGGCCGGATGAGCAGGACGGCGGCGAGCGTCAGGCCGATCGCGGCGGCCGTCGTGCCGGCGGGCTCGTCGCGCAGGCCGCGCAGCACCGTGGGCAGCTGCTGGCCGATCAGCAGGAACACCAGGCCCTCGAGCAGGAACTCGACGAGCTGCCAGACGGCGCCGGTCTGCAGGCGGCTGGCCCCGGATGCGCCGGCCGGGGCGTCGTGACCGGCCATCAGGCCCGCGATCACGACCGCGAGCACGCCGGAGACGTGCGCCTCCTCCCCCGCCAGGTACGCCAGGAACGGCGTCGCGAGCGACGCGGTGTTGGCCAGCAGCGGGTCGCGCAGCAGGACCCGGGCATGGCGCATCAGGTAGCCGATCGCCGCCCCGATGGCGAGACCGCCCGCCGCGGCGAGCAGGAACTTGCCCGCCGCGTAGGCGATCGAGAACCCGCCGCCAACCGCGGCGGCGACCGCGACCTGCCATGTAGTCAGCGCGGTCGCGTCGTTGAGCAGGCCCTCGCCGCCGATGAGCGTGACCAGCCGCGGCGGGAGGCCGGCCCGGCGGCCGATGGACAGGGCCGCGACCGGGTCCGGCGGGGCGACGGCGGCACCGAGCACGACGCCGCCCGCGAGCGTGATGCTGGGCACGGCCCAGTCCGCGAGCAGGCCGACCACGAGCGCGGTCAGCAGGACGAGGACCACCGACAGACTCGTGATCGGGCGCCAGTTCGCCCTGATCGCGAGGAGGCTGGACCGCCGCGCCGCGCCGAACAGCAGCGGCGGGATCACCAGGACCAGGACAAGATGCGGTTCGAGGTGCAGATTCGGGCCGGGCAGCAGGGCATAGACGAGGCCGCACAGCGTCAGCACGATCGTGTACGGGACGTTGAGCCGATCGGCAATCAGCTGCGCGGCGATGATGACGGCGACCATCGCGAGGACGAACGCGACCTGGCCCAGCACCCGGTCATTGTGGCAGAGCCGAGTCCGCCGGGCAGGCGCCGGAACACCGGCCCGCCGGACTCGGATTACATTACGGTGATCTGCGCCTAGTAACGCTCGGCGAAGACGGGCTCGCCGTCGGTCAGGGTGTAAATCTCCCGGCCGTCGAGGAACGCGCGCTCGACCCGGCTGAGCACGTCCAGCGGATCTCCCGACCAGATGACGAGGTCGGCGTCCTTGCCCGCCTCCAGCGAGCCCAGCCGCTCATCGACGCCGATGATCTTGGCCGGGTTGATCGTCAGCGCGCGCAAGGCGGTGTCCCGGTCCAGGCCGTACTTCACCGACAGCGAGGCCTGGTGGACCAGGAAGTTGATCGGCACGACCGGGTGGTCGGTCGTGATCGCGATCGTGACGCCGGCCGCGGCGAGCTTGCCGGGGTTGGCCAGCGACCGGTTGCGCAGTTCCACCTTGGAGCGGGAGGTGAACAGGGGCCCGATGATCACCGGGATGTCCCTGGCCGCGAGCAGGTCGGCCACCAGATGGGCCTCGGTGCCATGATCGATCACCAGGTCATACCCGAACTCCCCGGCGATCCGCAGCGCTGTCGCGATGTCATCGGCGCGGTGGCAGTGCTGGCGCCACGGGATCTCCCGGCGCAGCACCATGCCCAGGGCCTCAAGCTTCAGGTCGCGGTCGACGGGCTTGCGCTCCGACTCCGGCTTCCCGGCCTCCGCCTCGATCTTGGCGAGGTAGTTCGCCGCCTCGACGAACGCGCCGCGGATGACCGCGGCGACGCCCAGGCGCGTGCTCGGGGTCTTCTTCTGCTCGCCGTAGACGCGCTTGGGATTCTCGCCGAGCGCGGACTTCATCCCGGCGGGCGCGCGCAGCAGCATCTCGTCGACGGTCCGCCCCCAGCACTTCAGCGCGCAGGTCTGCCCGCCGATGGGGTTGCCCGAGCCGGGGTTCACGTTGACGGCCAGCACTCCCCCGCCAACAGCGTCGCGGAAGCCCATGTCGGCCGGGTTGATCGCGTCCAGCGCGCGGACGTTGGCAGTCACCGGGTCGGTCAGCTCGTTCGTGTCCGAGCCGGCCCAGCCCTCGGCCTCCTCGTGCACCCCGACGTGCCCGTGGGCCTCGATGAAGCCGGGCAGCACCCATTTGCCGGTCGCGTCCACCACGGTCACGCCATCGGGCACCTGGATGTCGGCGCCGACCGCGGCGATCTTGCCGTCGACGACGAGAACCGTGCCACCGTCGATCGGATCGCCGGCAATCGGAACGACATGCCCGCCCACGATCGCTACTGAACTCTCGCTCACTCAGGCCTCCTTGCCTCACTAGCCCCGCAAGGTCACAGTAGCGGGACAATGCGGGCAGGCTTTCGGCGGGGAAAAGCCTGGCTGCGGGCCTAGGATCCGCGCACGGCACCGGGCTAGCATGAGGACCGAACGGGATTCGGGCATTTGCCCGCACTCGGAGGGAGAGTGACGTGACTGTCGCCGACGAGAAGCTTGAGCAGATCGAGACCATCGACCTCGCGGGGCTCGGACGGGCCGATATCGACGACGTCATCGAGTACGTGCACGTGCCGAAGGCGCGGCTGCCGGAGTACCTGAGTCTGTACGACCGCTATCTGCGCCAGCGATGGAACGTCAACGACCTCGACTTCTCCGCCGACGTGCCGGACTGGCAGGAGCGGATGACTGACGACTCGCGCAACTCGTTCCTGTCGATCGCGTCGGGCTTCCATCACGGCGAGCGCCAGGTCGCGGTCGAGCTCGCGCCGCTGCTCTTCGGGGTGCCGGAGGATTACAAGATCTTCCTGACCAGCCACCTGGAGGACGAGGCCAGGCACACGGTCTTCTTCGACCGGTTCTACCGGGAGGTCGTCGGCCTCGAGGGCGACGGGATCATGGACATCCTGGACGGCTCGTGGTCCTACATCCAGGAGACGTTCGTCGGGCCGTTCGGGCTCCTCGCCTACCTGACCGATGACCTGCGCCGGGACCCGTACAACAAGCACCTGCAGATGAAGTATGCGACCACGTACGTGATCTGGATCGAGGGCGTGCTGGCCCTGTCGGTCATGAAGATCACGCTGAACTTCGCCCGCGACTTCAAGGTGCTGCCGGGCTTCTATACCGGGTTCACCGCCACGTGCCGCGACGAGGCCAGGCACGTCCAGGGCGGCCTGCGGTTCGTCCGTGACCTCCTGGACGAGGATCCCGCCTACGTCAAGGACCTGCACGACACGCTGCGCTGCTTGCTCACGATGAGCGCGGCCCGGTCCAGCTACGTCTACTACGAGCCGCTCGGCTGGTCGGAGGACCGGGTCACCGAGCTGTTCATGAACCAGCTCCACCGCAAGCTCGCCATGATCGGCGTGACGCTGCCCGCTGACATGGAGGAGATGCTGTCCGCGACCAAGCCCACCCTGGCTGGAGGCTGATGTGCCCGGTTTTATGACCGACGCGTGGGCGCAGGAGATCCGCGCCACCTTCAACGCCTGGCCGGGCGAGGAGTACAAGGCCACCAAGCTGCAGGACTTCTGGGACTGGATCGCGATGATCCGGCCGTTCGTGACCGGCCGGCTGGCGCTCGCGGTGCGGGACATGCCCGAGGGCGCGCAGGCCGACACCCTCGTCCTTGACTTCGACGCCGGGAGCGTTGCCGCCGCTTCGGTAGCGGAACGCGACGAAGTCGAGGCCGGTGCGGTCTTCCTGCTGGCCGCGTCCTACGCGGACTGGGCCGAGATGCTCGCCGGGTACGACGTCGGCAAGATGATCATGTATCGCAAGCTGATGCTCGAGCACGGCGACACGCTGATGTTCTTCACGGCGGCGTTCTTCTGGACCGAGCTCCTGGCGGCGATCCAGTCCGTGCCGGTGGAGATGCTCGCCCAGGTCTGAGCCGTGTTCCGCGACGCTACGGCACGATCACGAGCTGCTGCGGACTGCCCGGCCCGACGTTGATGATCTTCCCAGCCTGCCGCTGGGTTGCAGTGCTGATGGGAATGAGCACGCCCTCCTGCGGCCGCCCGCGCCGGGAGGTCACGGCGGGCAGGTAGATAATCCTCCCGCCCGGACTGAAGCCGGGGATCGCCGGGACGGTGGAGTCGGCGTATCCGCGCGGCAGGACGACCGGCGGCAGAGCCTTGTTCGTGATCAGATCTATCGGCCGCAGGTTGTCGTAGACGACCTTGCCGTTCGGGGACATCAGCAGAATCCCTGGTTCGGTCCTGAAGACGGAGGGAAGCTTGATGGGCCTGCCTGCTGTGCGGGCAGCGAGGTCAACCGGAGACACGTACTGGCCGCCGTTGACGTATGCGGTCTTGCCGTCTGGGGTGATCACGATGCCGCCGACGGGCGCGATGAGAGATTGTGCCGGAACCGTGATCGGCTTGCCCGCACCGTTGGTGGCGGTGCCGATGGGGGTGACGAACGCCGTGTTGACGTTCCCTTGGCTCACGACCCACACGGTCTTGCCGTCCGGTGTGATTGCCATGGCACTCGGCTCGGCGCGAACCTTGACTGGCGGCTCTGCGTTGCCGGTGACGAGATCGACGGGCTGGACACCATTGTTAACCGGCAGGTATGCGGTGCGCCCGTTGGGCGTGATATCGAACTGACCGTTGAACGTGGCAAGCTGGCGCACGGCGCCGGTGGCGAGGCTGATCGCCACCATCTGGCTGGACGAATTGACGGTATAGGCGACCCGGCCGCCCCGCGCGATCCTGATTTCTGTGTTCTGTACGAGGTGCAGAGGCAGCCTGACCGGGTTGGCCGCTGAGTTCGTCGCCGTATCAATCCGGGTCACGTAGTCAACCGTGGACGTGCTGGTTGCCGTGAAGCTGAAGACGTACACGGCCCTGCCGCCGGGCGCGGCTGCCACCTCCGAAATGAGTCCGCGTACCGTGATCGGCCTGAGTGGCGTGTCGGTCGCGAGCCGGACCGGCGTGACCTCGTCGGAGCCCTGCAAGGTCGTGCCGCGCTCACCGGCAGCGGTCCAGACGTACGCCGTCGGCGGGACCGGCCCGTGGCCGGAAACCGGTGGCTGGTGATGGTGGCTGCCGGAGCCGAGCGAGCCGGATACCGGGGGGAGCATGATCGCGATCAGGGCGATCGCGCTCATCGACGCGGCGGCGGCGCCGATCCGGCGGCGTGCGCGAATCCTCTTGCCGACCCGCACCGAGTTGCCTACCAGCTGCGGAGACGGCCGCCCGGCGGCAACCGCGTGCTCGAACAGCGCGCGAAGTGCAGTCTCGTCCATGTCAGATCCCCCGATGGTCGCTCTGGTTGGGAGTCTGCGTGAGCGTGTCGCCCAGCAGCTGCCGAAGTTTGTCCAGGCCTCTGGAACTCTGGCTTTTGACGTTTCCGGCCGAGCAGCCGAGGAGGGCCGCCACCTGCTCCACGCTCAGGTCCTCCCAGTAGCGCATGACGACCACGGCCCTGGACTTCGGCGAGAGCGCCGCGAGGGCGTCCGTCAGCGTGAGCCGGAGCGCCGGGTCCGGTAGCTCAGCCGCGCGGTCGGGGAACGTACCGGAATCGCCGGTGAGCATCTCGCCCCGCCTGGTCCGGCGGCAGTCGACGAAGTAGGTGTTGAGCAGGGTCCGGCGGGCATAGGCATGCACGGCCTCCTGCCGGTTGATGCGGTGCCAGGCCGCGAAGACCTTAGCCAGCGTCGTCTGCGTCAGGTCCTCGGCGGTGTGCCAGTCCCCGCAGAGCAGGAACGCGGTGCCGAGCAGGCGGGAGGACGCCGCCTCTGCGTACGCAGTGAACTCATCCTCGGTGGACGTCATCCTGCCTGCGCTCCTCCAACTGGGTCACTGCGGAATAGATTCACCGGGCGCGCGGCGGGTTGCAATAGGCGCAGAAAAGGGGCCGGCCCGCTTCACGAGCGGGCCGGCCCCTCCGGACCCCTACGGCACTATGACGGCTTGCTCCGTAATGCCACGCCCGACCTTGATGATCTTGCCGATCTGCTGGGTGGCGGTGTCGATGGGTATCAGGACACCTTCATTAGCCCCTGTCGGCCCGGCGATGTACGAAGGCACGTAGAGGACGCGTCCGCTGGTGTCAAATACCTCGCCGGAATCGCCCCCCGCGTAACCAGCCGGAAGGTAAACCGGGCTGAGTGCCTTGTTGGTGCGGGTGCTGATTGGCAGCAGGAAGCCCGACCCGGGGATCGCGTAGGCCGTCTTGCCGTTCGGCGATATCACGAGGTCCTGCACCCAGTTCTCGTTGGCTACGAAGATGGGCCTGAGGACCCTGCCGCTGCGCAGACTGATCGGGATCACGTTCGGTCCGCCATACAGGTAGGCCGTCCGGCCGTCCGGCGTGATCGCGATGTTCGCGCTGTTTCCCAGCCCGGCGGGCACTTTGATCGATGTGCCCGCAGAGTTGCTGGCGACGTTGATCGGCGTGACCCACGTCACAGTACGCGCTGTTCCCGCCTTGACGTTCCCGCTCATCGTCGTGCTCGTCGCGTACGCAGTCTTGCCGTTGGGCGTGACCGCAACGTCCGTAGCCTGGCCGCCCGGCAGTCTGATCGGGAGCGCGGTTCCCTTGGCGAGATTGACGGCGAAGATTCCATTCGCGTACGCCGTCACGTACGCGGTCGTGCCGTTGGGCGTGATCGCGAAATTAGTGGGCTCGGAATTGAGGTTACTGACAGCCCTCACCTCCCGCCAGGCGCCGGTCCGGAGGTTCATAGAAACGAACAGGATCCTGTGCCCGCTTACCAGGAAGCCGTCGGCGAACCGGCCGTTGGGCGCGATCTCGAAGATCGCGGTCTCCGGCACGCCGATAGATAGCTTGATCGCCCTGCCCGCCTTGTCGGTGGCGGTGCTGATGGGAGTCAGGTAGTACTCGACACCGTCGCCCTTGTCGGTGAACGCGTAGAGGGTCCGGCCATCCGGCGCCGCCAGGACATCATCTAGCTCGCCGTTGAGCCTGACTGGCGCAAGCCCCTTACCGTCGCGCAGTCTGATGACGGTCAGGGCGTGCGATGCCCCGTACCCGTTCGGAAGGGTGATGGTCCACGCGTAGGCGGTTCCCCGCGGCCGGATGGGGTGAGTTGCCGGCGCCGGGTGACTGCGCGAATGGTGGTCCGCGCTGAGCGCACCCAAGGCGGCCGGTATGGCGATGCCGACGAGGGCGACGCCGACCGCGGCGGCGATGGCCCCCTCGATCCGGCGGCGTCTGGCGAGCCTCTTGCCGGCGTGCAGGGAATTCTCTACTAGCTGTCCCATGGACGGCTCCTCTGAAGTTGCGTGCTCGAGCAGCGCACGCAGGTAGATCTCATCCATTCCGCACCTCCTTGGGTCCGGAGGGCGGTGCTGGCTCCTGCCGGGGCGAGCCGGACCCGGTTGGCCCATCGCCGAGCTGCAGGCGCAGCTTGTCCAGGGCGCGGGCGCTCTGGCTCTTGACGTTGCCGGTCGAGCAGCCGAGCGCGGCGGCTGTCTGCTCGACGCTCATGTCGGCCCAGTACCGCAGGACGACCACGGCCCGGGCCCGTGGCGGCAGGGTGGCGAGGGCGTCGAGCACCGCCAGCCGCAATTCGGGCGCTGGCAGGTCGGCAGCGTGTTCGGGCAGCTCCGCGGTGAGTACCTCGCCCGGCCGGCGCTTGCGCCCGTCGGCGAGGTAGGCATTGAGGAGCGTGCGGAGTGCGTAGGCCGTCACGGCGTCACGTTTGTTGATGCGCCGCCAGGCGACGAAGACCTTGGCGAGAGTGGTCTGCGCCAGGTCCTGGGCGGTATGCCAGTCGCCGCACAGCAGGAATGCGGTGCGGCGCAGCCGGGGCGACACGGCCTCGGCGAACTGGACGAACTCTTCGTCGTCTATCGCCATCAGCCAGATCGCTTCCTACCGCGGCCACCACCCGGTTCGGGTGCCTACACCCGGATAGATGCGAGGTCTGGCGCCGGGGTTGCAATGCTTGTCTGCCGCGTTGGGCGGGTGGCCGGCCCGCGCCAGGTCCGGGCCGGCCACCCGGTATATCAATGCGCCGGTCTAGCCTCTCGGTTGCCGTCAGCTGGCAGCTACAGGCTCGGCTGGCCCAGGCTGAACGGGACGTCGCTCAGTCGGGCCGCTTCGGTGGCCAGCTCCTCGACGGTCCACCGGCCGTCCTTGGAGATGCTGTCGATGATGGCGAACGGCTGGAACAGGTGGATGCCGCCGCCCGCGACGAAGAACACCCGGCCCCGGAGCGGGCAGTCGGCGGTCGCCAGGTAGGCGACGAACGGCGACACGTTGCCGGGATCCATCGCGTCGAAGCCTTCCTCCGGCGCGTGCAGGATCGCCTCGGAGATGCCGGGCGTCGCCAGCGTCAGCCGGGTCCTCGCCGCTGGGGCAATGGCGTTGGCCCTGACCCCGTACCGCCCGAGCTCGTGCTGGGCGATGATCGTGAGCGTCGCGATGCCGGTCTTGGCCGCGCCGTAATTGGCCTGGCCGGGGTTGTTGTACAGCCCGGACGTCGACGTCGTGTTGATCAGCGACGGGCGCAGCTCGTTCCCGGCCTTGGACTGCTCCCGCCAGTAGCGGGCCGCCGCTCGCAGCGGCATGAAGTGACCGCGCAGGTGCACGCGGATTACGTCATCCCACTCGCCGTCGGTCATGTTGATGATCGTGCGGTCGCGCAGGATCCCCGCGTTGTTCACGAGCACGTGCAGGGCGCCGAATTCCTCGACCGCCTGTCTGATCATCGCGTCCGCGCCCGCGGCGCTCGTCACGTCGTCGGAGTTCGCGACGGCCTGGCCGCCCGCAGCGCGTATCTCCTCGACTACCTGCTGGGCCGGCGAGGCATCGGACCCGGAGCCGTCGGGCCCGCCGCCGAGATCGTTGACCACAACCTTCGCGCCCTCGGCGGCGAACAGGAGCGCGTGCTCGCGGCCGAGGCCGCGCCCGGCCCCGGTGATGACGGCAACGCGGTCGTCAAGTGCGCCCATTAAAGGTCCCTTCGATCCGATGATGTAGTGATAACAAATGTCGCCGCTTGGGAAAGGATCCCCGATGACCGAGCCGGCCACCGACCTGGTGCTGCGAACCGAACTCAGGCCGGGCGTCGTGCAGCTCACGCTGTCGCGGCCGGACAAGCTGAACGCGCTGACCGCGCCCCTGGTGGCCGAGCTGCACGCCCTCCTCGCGGCGCTCGCTGACGACCTGACATGCCGGGCGGTCGTCCTGACCGGTGCTGGCCGCGGCTTTTGCGCGGGCCTGGACCTGGGCGGCTTCGGGACGATCCCCGGCACGGAGGACCTCGGGTCCATCCAGCAGGGCTGGGCCGTGCAGCGTGCGATCGCGGCGCTCGTGCAGGAGATCCGCCGGATGCCGCAGCCGGTGATCGCGGCGGTGAACGGGCCGGCCGCCGGCGGCGGGCTCGCGCTGGTCTGTGCCAGCGACATTCGCCTGGCGTCCGAGACCGCGGTGTTCGCGACGTCGTTCATCCGCATCGGCGTGACCGGCTGCGACATCGGCACCTCGTGGCTGCTGCCCCGGCTGGTCGGCGCGGCGAGGGCCCACGAGCTCATGCTCACCAGCCGCCGCTTCGGCGCCGAGGAGGCGCTGCGCATCGGGCTGGTCACCGATGTCGGCCCGGCGACGGAGCTTTCGGAGCGCGTCGACGCGACGCTGGACGCGCTGCTCGCGGCACCGCCGATGTCGCTCTCGCTGACCAAGCAGGGCATGTGGCTCGCCCTGGAGATCCCGTCCTTCGATGCCATGATCGAGGTCGAGAACCGGCAGCAGATCCTCGCCAGCGCCACCGCCGACGCGATCGAGGCCCGGGCCGCGTACGTGGGCAGGCGCGAGCCCCAGTACCGCAACGCCTGAGGACCGCACCTAGGCCAGCCAGCTCGCGACCGTCTCGATGTCGGCCATGCCGTTCGGCCCGGTCGGGCGCACGTTGAGAATGGTGACCCCGGCTTCGGCGTAGGCGGCGATCCGGTCGCGGACGAACCGCTCCGAGCCGACCAGGGACAGGCCCGCCACCAGCTCATCGGGGATCATCGCCGCCGCCGCGTCCTTCGCCCCGCTGAGGTACGCGTCCTGGATCTGCTGCGCCTCCTGCTCATAGCCGTAGCGCCTGAGCACGTCGTTGTAGAAGTTCTGGCCGCGCGCGCCCATCCCGCCGAAGTACAGCGCGAGCGTCGGCCGGAACTCCTCGCGCAGATGCTCCAGGTCGTCACCGATCGCCAGCGCCCCGCCGGCCACGATCTCGAGCGGCGGCAGGTCGCTGGCCCGGCGCGCTCTGCCCGCGCGCAGCGCGTCTCCCCAGACCCGGTCGGCGCGGTCCGGCCAGAAGTACAGCGGCAGCCAGCCCTCGGCGATCGCCGCGGTCATCTCCACGTTCTTCGGCCCGAGTGACGCCACGTAGACCGGAATGCGGTCCCTGACCGGGTGGTCGATGAGCTTCAGCGGCTTGCCGAGGCCGGTGCCCTCGCCGGCCGGCAGCGGGATCTGGTACTTGGCCCCGGAGTACTCCAGCCGGTCCCGGCGCCACACCGACCGGCAGATCTCGATGATCTCCGCGGTCCGGGCCAGCGGGGCGTCGTAAGGCACGCCGTGGAAGCCCTCGATCACCTGCGGCCCCGATGCGCCGATGCCGAGGTTGAAGCGGCCGCCGGACAGCCGGTCCAGGCCGACCGCCGTCATCGCCAGCACCGAGGGGGTGCGCGTGTACAGCGGCAGGATGGACGAGCCGATCTGGGCCCACTTCGTGACCGCCGCCACGAAGCCCAGCGCGCTCACCGCGTCGGAGGTGTAGGCCTCTCCGCACCAGAGGTACTCGACGCCGGCATCCTCGAGCCTCCGCACGTGCTGGGAAAAGGAATCCGGGTCATCGCGCATGCCGACAGTCGAGCCGAGTTTCATTCGCCTACCTTCCCTGGAGGCCGCCCAATTTACTGCGACTAATTAATTATCAGCCGATATTGCCGTTCGTGCCTAGGAGTTGGTAAGCAAGTTCTTATGAACTATCCCCCGGCTAATATCTCGACTCAGGCCGATGACTTTCACGGCGAGATCGTGGCTGATCCGTACCGGGCGCTCGAGGACATCGCTGACCCGGCGACCAAGGACTGGATTGCCGCGCAGAACGAGCTGACGCAGACCGCGCTAGCGGCCGTTCCGTTCCGAATGCAGATCGCGGACAGGCTGGAGCGGCTCCGGGCGATCGGGACCGCAGGCGTGCCGTTCGAGCGCGGCGGCCGCTGGTTCCAGACGCGCGACCCAGGCGCGCGGGAGCAGGGGAACGTGCTGTTCGTCATGGACGCTCCGGATGATGAGGGGCGGGTCCTGCTCGACCCGGATGAGCTGTCGGCCGACGGGACGGTCGCGGTCGCCGCGGTCAGGGTCGCTCCCGGCGGGGATAAGGTCGCGTGGGCCCGCATGCAGGCCGGCTCGGACTGGCTGACGTGGCTGGTCCGGGACGTCACCTCGGCTGCCGACGAGGCTGACGTCGTCCGCTGGTCGAAGGACCTGGCCGCGCAGTGGCTGCCGGACGGGGCCGGCTTCTTCTACGTCGGGATGCCCGAGCCGAAGGCCGGAAGTCACTTCACGGCGCTGAGCAGCGGGTACCGGGTGATGCTGCACCAGATGGGCGCCGATCAGGCCGACGACGAGCCGGTCTTCGTGCCGGATGAGCCCGGGCACGTGCCGGTCATCCGGATGAGCACCGACGGGCGGTTCCTGATCATCTCGGTGTCCGCCGGGCTCGGTGCCGGGCATGAGATTCGCGTGCTCGAGCTTGACCGCAGCGACCGCGGCTGCCGGGTCCTGCTGCCCGCTGCCGAGGCGCGGCATACCATCGTGGCCACGGTGGGCGGGACGTTCTACGTGCTGACCGATGACGATGCCGGCCGCGGGCGGATCGTCGCCGTTGACAGCTTACGGCCCGGCCGGCAGCACTGGCGCGAGGTCGTGCCCGAGGCGGCCGACACCCTGCTGCAGGCCCACTTCTTCGGCGGCCGCCTGGTCTGCCACTACCTGCGTGACGGCTGCTCACTGCTGCGGATCATCGGGCTCGACGGCGCGAAGGAACGCGACCTCCCGCTGCCCGCGCTCACCACCCTGAGCGGCAGCCCGATCAGTCACGAGGCGATCGAGGGAACGCCGGAAAGCGACGTCGTGCACTTCGAGGTCGAGTCGTGCACCGAGTCCGGGAGCCTCTGGCGGCATGACCTCGTGTCGGGGCAGACCACGCTGGTCCGGGCGGCAGCGTTCTCGCTCGGCGGCGGCTATGTGACCGAGCGCGTGACCGCGTGCTCGCCCGATGGGACGGGGGTGCCGATGTTCGTGACGCGGCGGGCCGATCTCCCGCGTGACGGGAGCGCGCGGGTACTGCTGCACGGCTACGGCGGCGTCGGCGCCTGCATTACCCCGCGATTCTCGGCGATGTGGGCGGCCTGGCTCGAACGCGGCGGGATGCTGGCGGTCGCGAGCCTGCGCGGCGGCGGCGAGTACGGCCAGGCCTGGTATCACGCCGGGAGACTGGCCGCCAAGCAGAACGTCTTCGATGACTTCTGCGCGTGCGCGCGCTGGCTGGCCGCATCCGGCTGGACCCGGCCGGACCGGATCGCGATCAACGGCGGCTCCAACGGCGGGCTGCTGGTCGGGGCGTGCCTGACCCAGCATCCCGAGCTATTCGGGGCGGCCGTCGCGAACGTCGGGGTCTTCGACATGCTGCGCTTCCATCGGTTCACCGTCGGCCGGTTCTGGACGACCGAGTACGGGGACCCGGACGTTGCGGCTGAGTACCGGTGGCTGCGGCGGTACTCGCCGCTGCACAACGTAAGGCCCGGCCGCTACCCGGCGACGATGCTCACGACCGGCGACCACGACGACCGGGTCGTGCCCGGCCATACGCTCAAGTTCGGTGCCGCCCTGCAGGCAGCGCAGCAGGGTCAGGCCCCGATCCTCGTGCGCGTGGAGACCGGGGCCGGGCACAGTGCCGGCAAGCCCGGCTCGAAGGCCGTCGCCGAGGCCGCCGACATGCTGGCCTTCCTGGAGAGCGCGCTCAGCGAGAAGCCGCTGGAGATCCGGGGCAGGTAGCCCGCGGACCCCAGCGGCTTCGGCGCTCGCTCCCCCGACCGGCTACTGCCTGGCCGGCGCCAGATCGGCCGCCGCCGTCTCGGCTGGCGCTAGCTCGGCCGCGACGGTGGCCTCGACCGCGGGCCGGTCGTGATCCTGATCCGACCGGCGCAGCGACACGTAGCCCACGATCGCGCCGAACGCGAGCAGCACCACGGTCACCAGCAGGCCGTCGTGGTACCCGTCGAGAAACGCGCGGCCGGGGGTGGCGCCGTGGCTCAGCGCGTCACCTTCGCGGGACCGCAGCACCGCGCCGATCACCGTGACCCCGAGCAGGCCGGCGAGCTCGCGGGAGGCGTTGAGCAGCGCGGACGCGACGCCGGAGCGCTCGGGCGGCATCGAGTGCAGCACCGCGTTGGTGAGGGGAACGTTCATGAGCCCGGCGCCGGCGCCGAACATCAGGAACCCTGGCATCAGCCCGGCGAAGGTCGCGCCGCCGCCCAGGCGGGCGAACAGGTACAGCCCGGCCGCCATGACCGCCATGCCGAGCCCGACCGTCCGGTGCGCCCCGATCCTCGGCGCCACCTGCGGGGCGAGCGAGGCGAAGATCGCGAGGCAGATGGCCATCGGCACGAACGCGAGGCCGGCCTTGGTGGGCGAGAAGCCGAGGATCGTCTGCAGGTAGATCGAGGTGAAGAAGTAGATGCCGAGGATCCCGAAGGCCCAGAGCATCATGACCGTGGTGCCGCCAGTGAACACGCGCGAGCGGAACAGGCGCGTCGCCACCAGAGGGCTCTGCGCCCGCGACTCGATCGCCACGAAGGCGGCCGCGGTCACCGCGGCAACCCCGAATGCGGCCATGATCGGCGCCGAGGTCCAGCCCCTGTCGTGTCCCTCGATCAGCGCGTAGGTCAGACCGAATAGCGAGACCGCGGAGGTGATCAGACCGGGCACGTCGAGCCTGCGGACCACCGACTCGTCCCGCGATTCCAGCATGGCCGGGATGGCAATCGCCGCGGTGATCACGCCAATCGGAACGTTGATGAAGAAGATCCAGCCCCAGCGGAAGTGCTGGCTGATGTAACCGCCGATCAGCGGGCCGAAGGCCAGCGCCATCGCGCCAATTGCGGTCCACGCGCCGATGGCGCTGGTGCGCTCCCTCGGATTGTCGAAGGTGGCCATGATGATGGCCAGCGTGGTCGGGACCAGCAGCGCGGCACCAAGGCCCTGCACGAGCCTGGCCCCGATCAGCTCGCCGCCGGTGCCTGCCAGCCCGGCCGCCAGCGAAGCGGTCGTGAAGATCGTGAGCCCGATCATGAACATCCGGCGGCGGCCGAACATGTCTGCCAGCCGGCCACCCAGCAGCAGCAGGCTCGCGAACACCAGGATGTAGCTGCTGACCACCCACTCCAGGCCCGCGATCGACAGGTGCAGGCTGCGCTGAATAGTCGGGATCGCGACGTTCGTCACGTTGTTGTCAAGGTAGGTCGAGAACGTGGCCAGGCTGACTGCCACCAGGATCCACCAGCGTCTGCGCATGAGTACGGCCTCCACGTTGTGCGCTCCACAGTTTCCTGTACCTAGTGCATGTACATCGCTCATATACGATGTACATGTAGCCCAGTCTTACTTGTACGGCGTATAGTTGTCAACCGATGAAGGCGAACCCGGTGGAAGATGCAGAGCGGCCGCGGCTGAGCAAGGCGGCCGTGGTGGAGCGCGGCCTCGCGATCGCGGACGCCGAGGGCATGGAGGCTGTCACTATCAGGCGCCTCGCGGCCGACCTCGGCGTCACGCCCATGGCCCTGTACTGGCACTTCCGCAGCAAGGAAGAGCTACTGGCCGGCCTGGCTGACCGGCTGTGGACCGAGTTCGACGTCGGCGTCGATGCGGAGGCGGAGTGGTCTGACCAGCTGCGCGGCCTGATGGAGTCGCTGGTGCGCGTGCTGCGCTCCCACCCGGCAGCCTCCAGCCTGCTGCTGGAGGGCGAGAAGCGGACGAGCGAAGCTGCGCAGATCGCACTGGAGACCACCCTCGAGGTGCTGCATCGCGGCGGCTTCAGCGCTGAGTATGCGGCGGCGATCGCGCGGGGTGCGCTGTTCACGGCCATCACGCTGGCGATGAGCGAGCCGGGTTCCGAGCCGGGCATGACCGATGCCGAGCTGGCCGAGCACCTGCGCCAGACCAGGGTCCGGCTGTCGCTGCTGCCGCCAGAGCGCTTCCCCCGGGTGATCGAGGCCGCCGGCCCGCTGACCGCATGCGATAACCCCGACTTCCACTACCAGCTCGGCGTCGACCTGTTCGTCGCCGGCGTTCGCGCGCTGGCACCGCATTAAAAGGTCGAGAACGGAATTCCAGTCAGTCTGGTTACAGTGCCTATGAATTAGGCAGAAGCTTGTTTTTTATGTCATTCCCGTAATCCCGGCCTGGATATGACGCGTCAATATGTAGCTTGTTTTTTTACGGCGAGTAGCGTCTCGCCCCCGCTACGACATCGACGCGAAAGGCGCTCGTTTTATGTTCCTATTACGAAGCCGGTTATATCGTCCGGCCGGCGCGGCCGCCGTCGCCGCGGTCGCCGCGGCGGCGCTGGTCCTCGGGACTCTGGCCCTCACCGGGGCGGCCACGGCGCAGACCGCGGCGGGCCCGCGCGTGGCCCTGGCCGGCAGCAGGCCCGCCTGGGCTAGCGCCGCCCTGGCCGTCGGTCAGGCGGATGGCTCGGCAACGGTGGCCACCCAGGTATACCTGGCGGGCAACTCCGCTGGACTCGCGGCCTACGCGCGCGCCGTCTCGGATCCGCGCAGCCCCCGGTACCAGCACTTCCTGTCCCCGGCCGCGGTCGCCCAGCGGTTCGGCGCCACTTCCCGTCAGGCCGGCGCGGTCGAGCAGTGGCTGCGCAGCAGCGGGCTGGCCGTCCGCCGGGTGAGCCTCCAGGAGATAACCGCAACCGGAACCGTGACCGACGCGCAGCGCGCCTACGGCACGCCGCTGGAGGAGTACCGGACGAGCACCGGCACGTTCCGCGCACCCGCTCGCAGCGTCCTGGTGCCCGCTGCGGTGGCGGCGGACGTGCTGTCGGTGGGCGGCCTGGAGAACATGCCGACGCTGGTGCGGCCGGCGAGCCTGGACAACATCGCCGGCCCGGTCCGCCGGGGCGTCGGCACCGCGAAGCTGCCGATGTCGCGCGGCGCGGACGGGGCCATCTATCTGGGCCCGACGCCGTGCTCGGCCTACTGGGGCCAGCTGACAGACGAGACTGACCCGGCGATTAACGGCGTCCATCAGCCCTACGACATCTGCGGCTACACGCCGCGCCAGCTGCGCGGCGCCTATCACCTGAAGTCCGAGACCGGCAGCGGTGTCACGGTCGCCATCACCGACGCCTACGGATCGCCGACGATCGTGTCCGACGCGGACACCTATGCGGTTAACCACGGGGACCAGCCGTTCGGGCCCGGCCAGTTCAGCCAGACGGTCACGCCGGCGAAGTGGACGCAGGAGAACGCCTGCGGCGGGCCGGCCGGCTGGGCACCCGAGGAGACCCTCGACGTCGAGGCGGTCCACGCCATGGCGCCCGGCGCCAGCATCCACTACTACGGTGCGAACTCGTGCGAGGACCCGGGCTTCATCGCCGTGCTCGCGCAGATCATCGACTCCCACAGCGCCGACATCATCACGAACTCCTGGGGCGAGCCGATCAGCGCCTCGACCGGCAACGTCCCGGCCTCGACGATCTCGGTGTACACCCAGCTGTTCGAACAGGCGGCGGCGGAGGGCATCGAGATGTCGTTCTCGGCCGGCGACTGCGGCGCCGAGGACCCGACGACCGTCTGCGGCGCCGGTGACGACTCGACGCAGCCGCAGGCCGACTTCCCCGATTCCGATCCGTGGGTCACGTCTGTGGGCGGCACCGCTGTGGAGATCGGCAGGCACAACAACGTCCTGGACGCGGTCCCCTGGGGAGACGACATCTCGCTGCTGGAGAACGGCAGCTGGGTGTCGCTGGCCACGCAGGGCTATGAGCCGGGAGGCTGGTTCTACGGTGGCGGCGGCGGCACCAGCGGGCCGGCCGCCGGCGGCCGGAACGCGTTCGCCGGGTTCAGGCAGCCGTGGTACCAGAGGGGTGTGGTCCGCAAGAAGCTGGCCGAGTCGCTCCTGACCGGCGGCACGGCGAAGCATCCGATGCGCGTGACGCCCGACGTCTCGCTGGATGCGGATCCGCAGACCGGGTTCCTGATCGGCGAGACGCAGCCGCTGCCCGATGGCGTGACCGGCTATGCCGAGAACGAGATCGGCGGCACCAGCCTGGCCTCTCCCCTGTTCGCCGGCCTGGTTGCGGACGGCATCCAGAGCCACGTGCTGGCCCGCGGCTTCGTGAACCCGGCGCTTTACCTGGACTTCACGGCCCTGCGCGGGCTGGTGTTCCGCGATCTGGTCAGTCCGTCGGCGGCGGCGGCGCCCTACACGATCCTGCCGCCGTTCGCGGGTGCGCCCGCGGCCGCGGTCCGGCTCGGTGACGACGAGCTGCTCGTGGCCACGCCTGGCTACGACGACGCGACCGGCCTCGGGACCCCCCGAGGTCTCGTGCCGGGGCTTCGATACCGGTAACTGTCGTTATCCGGTGGCGGGCCGGCCGGAAATCCGGGGCGGCCGGCCCGCCAGCATCGAGAGGCTGCCAGCGCCGCGTGCTATACCTGGCGCGAGCGCCGCACCGGCGTGATACGGGAGGTGGGGGACGTGGCACATCCGAACGAGGACCTGCTCCGGCGGGGATATGAGGCCTTCGCCGCCGGCGACCTCGAGACGGTCATGGGGGTGTTTTCCGACGACATCATCTGGCATGTTGGCGGCTTGAGCCAGCTCAGCGGTGACTACCTCGGCCACGAGGCGGTCACGGCCTTCTTCGGCAGGCTCATCGAGGTATCGGGCGGCACTTTCAGCCTCGAGCTCCACGACATCCTGGCCAACGACGTGCACGGCACGGTGCTCGTCACCGCCCGCGGCCAGAACGACAACGGGACGCTCGACGAACGCGAGGTCCATATCTGGCACGTCGCCAACGGCAAGGCAACCGAGTTCTGGGCGTTCGCGGAGGACCAGGCGCGGGTGGACGCCTTCTTTGGCTGAGCACCACGTCATGACGTCGCCGTGCGCGGAATGCGGATATGACTTCGAGCGGCTGGACCACGGCCAGATCCTGGACGCCGTGGCCGCGCTGGCCGAGCAGCACCGCGAGCTCCTGAGCTCGGCAGCTGCCGACCGGCTTCGCGGCCATCCGCGGCCGGGCAGCTGGTCGGCGCTTGAATACGGCTGTCACGTCCGCGACATGCTCCGGTTCCAGCACGAGCGGATCACGCTGGCGCAGTCCGAGGACACGCCCGAGTTCGTCTCGATGCGCCGGGACCAACGGGCGGTCGAGGAGCGCTACAACGAGCAGGATCCCGCGGTCGTTGCGCGCGAACTCGTCATGGCGGCGCGCCGGCTTTCGGTCACGATGACGCTTCTGGACGCGGCCGGCTGGCTGCGCGCCGGGATCTATCCCTGGCCGACCCGCGAGGTGCGCACCGTCGAGTGGATTGGCCGGCGGACGGCACACGAGCTCGCGCATCATCTGTTCGACGAGCGCAGGCTGCTCCGCGCGGGCTGACATGACCGCCGCGGACGTGGAGCAGATCCGGGCTCAGGCGCCAGGTCGCGGCCCCCCGGCCCCCGGGCCAGCGGATCGAGTGGCTCGGCTGACGCTCGCAGGCTGGTGACCAGGCTGCGCTGACCGCGGTGCTCGGCCGCCAGCGCGCGCATCTGCTGAAGGAACTGCGCGGTCTCGCCGATGTGCGCGCGCGGGCCGGCCTGGGCGTGTCGATGCCGCCGAGCAAGCTCTGCGACCCGAGTTGCTGGCCGAGATCCGAGCGCAGCGCCAGCACGGAAAGCTAGCGCCCGGACCGGACGGAACGGGCTCCGCGGCCGAGGCTGGTTGATCGCGGCGGGCGAGGCCCGGCATAGCACTTTGACGTTCCTTGAAGATCAGTTACAGTCGATGAACGCATCGTGAGATGTCGGTACACGTCGGCGATGGCAAACTCGAGTAGATACGAGCGAGGTCATGCGGCTGCGGTTATTTCGATCGGTCCTGGCGGGCCTGCTGCTGATGCTGGTCGCCCCGGCGGCGGCGCAGGCGAGCGTCGGCGTCGGCGTGCAGGCCGGGCCAGTCCGGCTGAGCGGCGCGGCGCATCCGGGCGGCAGCTACGCGCTCCCGGCGCTGCTCGTGGTCAACACCGGCACGGAGATGGAGTCAGTCGCGATCCGGATCGAGCGACTGTCCTCGGGCTCGGGCCGCAGCATTCCGCCGGGCTGGATACACGTCACTGGGCCGGCCGTGACCCTCGGCGGGGGTCAGTCCGGGCGGATCCAGCTGGAACTGGTCGTCCCGGACAGCGCTAAGCCCGGTCAGTACTTCAGCGATGTCGTCGCCAAAGGCTCGGCGCAGACGTCGGCGGGCGGTGCCAATATCGGTGTCGCGGCCGCTACCGACCTGGAGTTCGGCGTCGCGCCGGGGGTGGTCTCGGGGCCGTGGCTGACCGTGCCCGGCTGGCTGCTGCCGCTGGCCGCGGTGCTGATTGCCCTCGCGCTCCTGATCATTTTCGTCCGGCGCTCGGGCCTGCGGATCCGCATCGAGCGCGTGCGGCCAAACCGGGCCCTGGCGGTACTGCTGGCAGTTCTGCCCGTGGCCGCGGCCGCCTGCGGCGTGAGCGCCGCGCCCGCGCAGAGCTCCGGCCAGGGCACGAATCTGAGCCTCACGCTGAACACGGTGAAGACCATCCGGTCGGTGACGATCTCGCCCGACAAGGCGACGTTCGGCAAGTGCAGCGGCGGCAGCCCTGGCAATAACACGGGCTCGCAGGCGGGCGCGCTTGGCTTCCCGAACGGGCAGTGCCTCGTGGGCTCGCTGGGCCAGGGCGCGAGCTATCCGATCACGATCAGGAACAGCGGGATCGCCTCGTACATGGACGTCAACGGTTCGAGCGCCAGCCCCTCAGATGGCGATTCGCAGTGGAACCTCTGCAACCGGGGCCGCAATCCGGCTGTCTCCTGCAACCGCCGCAGCGGCAATTACCACATGCCCGGCGCGAACCAGTATCTGCTGCAGAACTTCTCCGGCAATGGCGTCAACAGCTCGGGTCTCACCGACAACCCCGTCTGTGATCACGAATTCGGCCCCGGAGGCCAGTGCTGGGCGATGCAGAACGCGGCCACCAGGGAAGGCTTTGAGCTGATCGGGCCGTACTTCAGCACGGACACGTCGACGAAGTGGACCGTGACGATCACCTGGACGCCCATCCCCCGCTGACGCCGGTCAGATCACGCCCGCCCAGATCCCGCGCACGTCGCGCAGCGGGTCGTCCTGAACCCCGCGGTCGGCCAGCCCTTGCGGCGGATCGTGGTCCGCGACCGTGGCGACTCCCTCGGCGTCCAGGAGGTCGAAGACGAACGGCAGGTCCACGCAGTGCCCGGCGCCGAGCAGCCCGCCGGGGCCCGGCGCGGGCCAGCGAAACTCGTACGGGTAGGTGCTCGCCGCGGCGCCGAACCTCGCCTCGCCCGCGCGCACGATGGGGATCCGGAAGGTCCGGTCGGTGAGGGCCTGCCCGAGGAGCGCGGGTGCGCTCAGGCCACTCCCCTGCGGTACGTGATCGGGGGCGGCAGCCGGCGGCAGGCCCAGGGCGTCCAGCAGCACGGTCTGATCG
>Ga0209380_10000635_pt1 | contig 24727 bp, 22 predicted proteins | sample HubBroMetageWFT6_FD_188347 | JGI IMG/M metagenome (GOLD analysis project Ga0209380, IMG submission 188347) | Warmed and freeze-thawed soil microbial communities from the Hubbard Brook experimental Forest, New Hampshire - Hubbard Brook CCASE Soil... | ecosystem: Environmental > Terrestrial >... | reverse complement strand
TTTCCGCATCGTGGATGTGCCGTAGGTATGGCCAGAGCAATAGCTACGGCACATCCACGATGCGGAAGTAGTCGTTTCGCCCGAATTTGGCCCGGTCTCGGAATGCGCGGGAGCACTTAGCGGCCGGGGCCGCGGGCGGCGCGGCCCGATGGCCCGGTTCGCTTCTCGCGGAGCCGCATCGTCACGTGCACCGGCGTCCCGGCAAAGCCGAACTCCTCGCGCAGCTTCCGCTCGATGAACCGGCGGTAGCCCGCCTGCAGGAAGCCGCTCGTGAAGAGCACGAAATGCGGCGGCCTGGTGCCCGCCTGGGTCGCAAACATGATCTTGGGCTGCTTGCCGCCGCGCACTGGGGGCGGGGTGGCCGCGATCAGCGCCGTCAGCCAGGCGTTGAGGCGCCCGGTCTGGACCCTGGTATCCCAGCTCGCCAGGGCCAGCTCGAGCGCCGGTACCAGCCGGTCCACGTGCCAGCCGGTCTTGGCGGAGATGTTGACCCGCGGGGCCCAGCGCGCGTTGTGCAGCTGCCGGTTGATCTCCTTGTCCAGGAACTCGCGAGTGTCGGCGTCGACCAGATCCCACTTGTTGTAGGCGATGACCAGGGCCCGCCCCGCGTCGATGACCATCGAGATGATGCGGAGGTCCTGCTCGGCGAGCGGCTCGCTGGCGTCGACCAGCACCACCGCGACCTCGGCTCGCTCCAGTGCGCGCTCGGTGCGCAGCGCGGCGAAGTAGTCGGCGCCCTGGGTGTGGTGCACCCGCCGCCTGATGCCCGCGGTATCGACGAACCGCCACGTCTTTCCGCCCAGTTCGATGAGCTCGTCGACCGGGTCGCGCGTCGTGCCCGCCACCGAGTCGACCAGCACGCGTTCCTTGCCCGCCAGCTTGTTGAGCAGGCTGGACTTGCCGACGTTCGGGCGGCCGATCAGCGCGACGCGGCGCGGGCCGCCCTCGGCCTCGTCGCGCTCGGCCGGCGCCACCGGCAGCGCGTTGAGCACGGCGTCCAGCAGGTCGCCGCTGCCGCGGCCGTGCAGGGCGCTGACCGGCACCGGCTCGCCGAGTCCGAGAGACCACAGCGAGTGCACCTCCGGCTCGCCCGGCGCGTCGTCGACCTTGTTCGCCGCGAGGACCACCGGCTTGCGCGAGCGCCGCAGGACCGCGGCGACCGCGGCGTCCGCGTCGGTCACCCCCACGACCGCGTCCACCACGAACAGCACGGCGTCAGCCGCGTCCACCGCCACTCTGGCCTGCGCCGCGACGCGTGCCGCGAGCGCCGGAGTGCCCTCGACCGAGGGTTCCCAGCCGCCGGTGTCGACGATCGTGAACGCGCGCCCGCGCCAGTTGGCGTCGTAGGTCACGCGGTCCCTGGTTACTCCGGGGACGTCCTCAACGACGGCCTGCCTGCTGCCCAGGATCCGGTTCACCAGCGTCGACTTGCCCACGTTCGGCCGGCCGACCACGGCCAGCACCGGAACGGGCCCGTCGGCCCCTTGACCCGGCTCTTCCGGGCCGGCGTCAGCCATGCGACACCGCCGCCCAGCCCCTGGCCATCCGCACGATCTCGCCGACGACGCCGTCCAGCTCGAGCGCTGTGGTGTCAATCTCGACCGCGTCTGGCGCCATCACCATCTGCGCCGCATCCTTGCGGTCCCGGCTGGCCTGCTCGCGCCTGATCGCGGCGACAGTGGCGGAGGAATCGGCGGACAGCTCGGCGCTCCGACGCTTCGCCCGAGCGGACTCGGAGGCAGTCAGGTAGACCTTGACCTGCGCCTTCGGAGCCACGACGGTGCCGATGTCCCTGCCCTCGGCGACGACTCCGGCGCCCGCGGCGATGGCTTCCGCGATGATCTCCCGTTGCATCCCGATCAGCACCTCGCGGACCTGCGGGATGCGCGCGACGACGCTGACGGCGTTCGTCACCTCGCGGCTCCGGATCGGGACGGCCACGTCGGTCCCGTTGACGTGGATCTCCGGTGCCACCGGGTCAGTTCCGACGGTGATGACCGGTTCATCCAGTTGCGCGATGATCGCATCGGTATCGGAGAGGTCGACCTGCCGGCCTTGCAGCCACCAGGTCAGGGCCCTGTACATCGAGCCAGTGTCGAGATAGCGCAGGCCGAGCCGCAGCGCCGCCTGCCTGGCCGCAGTGGACTTGCCCGAGCCTGACGGTCCGTCAACGGCGATCACCAGGCCCGGCCGCAGATCCGCCGGGGAAGCGGCAGCTGAATCAGTCACGAAGCGATGCTACCGGCGGACGGGCCATCCCCCGGCAGCCAGCACGGCCGACAGCCGACCGATGGCCTCTGGTTTCACCCAGAGTTCGGCGACGCCAACCGGCAGTCCGGGCGAGTGCTCGATGTCGATGTCCTCGATGTTGATGCCTGCCTCGCCCGCCGCGTCGAACAGCCGGGCCAGCTCGCCGGGGCGGTCCGGGATGATTACCTGCACGAGAGCGAAGCTCGGGGCCGGGCCGCCGCGCTTGCCGGGGAGCCTGGCCACCCCGGCCGTGCCGCGTTCGAGCAGCTCGGCCAGTTCCTTGCCGGCCAGCTCCTCCCCCGCCTGTCCGCGCTCGAGCGCCGCCGCCGCCTGCTGAAGATCAGCGGCAACCAGGCGCAGGACCTCACTCACCGGTCCGGCGTTCGCCAGGAGGATCTGCAGCCACATGTCCGGATCTCCGGCTGCGATTCTTGTCACATCGCGCAGACCCTGGCCCGCGAGCGCGAGGGCGCCCTGGTCGGCCTGCTCCAGCCGCGCGGCCATGGCCGCCGCCAGCAGATGCGGCGCGTGCGAGACCAGGGCCACCCACTGATCGTGCTCGGCTGGGGACAGGTTCACGGGCTGGGCGCCGCACTCCCGCGCGAGCGTCGTTACGAGCAAAATCGCGTGCGCCTGGCTCTCAGCGAGCGGGCAAATGACCCACGGCCGACCGAGGAAGAGGTCGGCGCGGGCGGCGGCTGGCCCCGACCGTTCCCGGCCCGAGAGCGGATGCCCGGGGACGTAGGTCGTCAGATCGCAACCGAGTGCCCTGGCCTGGCTGAGCGGGAGCTCCTTGACGCTGGCCACGTCGGTGTAGCAGCGGGCCAGACCGCGCTCCTGGGCCGCCGCGAGCGCCGGGGCGACCGCCGCCGGCGGCGTGGCCAGCACCGCGACGTCGGCCGGGCCGCCGGGCGGGCCGCCTGCCGGCAGCAGCGCTCCGCCGCCGATGCCGGCCGCCAGCTCGGCCGAGGCCGCCTCGCGGTCCTCAAGCCAGACGGTGAGACCGCGCTCGCGCAGGGCCAGCGCGACCGAAGTGCCGATCAGGCCGGTGCCGAGCACGACCGCACTGGCGAGCACGGGGTCTCCCGCCGACGCCGTCCCGGCCGGCCCGTGCGCGGTCACTGCGCGATATCCAGCCTGAGAGCCGCGGCGCCGCGCAGGTAGACGTGCTGCATAGCGGACCGCGGCTTGTCGGTCTCAATGTGCATCATCAGGCGGACCACCCGCGGCATGGCTCCGGGGACGGGGATCTCGGCCGCGCAGAGCAGCGGCACCTCCTGGAAGCCCAGCTTGCGCGCGGCCAGGGCCGGGAACTCAGCGTCGAGGTCGCCGGTGGCCGTGAAGATCACGCTGATGACGTCGTCGGTGGTCAGCTCGTTGCGTCCCATGACCTCGGTCACCAGTTCCGCGGTGCCCGCCAGGATCTCGTCCCGGTCGTTCGTCGCAACCTGGACCGCGCCGCGCACTGCCCGGACGCCCACGTGCATCCCCTTCCCGCCGCGATTGGCGCTCGCTGGCCGCAGCCCGCGCCTGATGATTACAGACCGACCGCAGCGTACAGGTCGCCGACTTCCTTCACCGAAAGCTGCCTGGTGGATCCCGGCCGCAGCGAGCCCAGTGAGATCGGCCCCACATGCGTCCGGACGAGCCTGGTCACCGGGTGCCCGGCGGCCGCCAGCATGCGCTTCACGATGTGCTTGCGCCCCTCATGCAGCGTAATCTCCACCAGCGCGCGCGATCCAAGCCGCTCGACCACCCGGAACTTGTCGGCGCTCGCCACGCCGTCCTCCAGCTCGATCCCGCCCATGAGCTGCCGGCCAAGATCACGCGGTACCGCGCCGGAAACCTCGGCCAGGTAAGTCTTCGGCACCCCGAACCGGGGATGCGACAGCCGGTGAGCCAGCTCGCCGTCGTTCATCAGCAGGATCAGGCCTTCGGTGTCGTAGTCGAGACGACCGACGTGATACAGGCGTTCTCCCACATCGCCGAGCAGGTCGGCCATCGTGGGCCGGCCGCGGCTGTCCGACATGCTGGTGAGCACGCCGACAGGCTTGTTCAGGGCCATGTAGACCAGGTCCTCGCTGGCGGGGATGCGCCTGCCATCCACGCGGATCACCTGGTGCTGCGGGTCGACCCTGGCTCCGTACCGGCGGACGACTTCGCCGTCGACCTCGACGCGGCCTTCCCCGATCAGTTCCTCGCAGTGCCGGCGGCTGCCGATGCCAGCCGCGGCGAGTACCTTCTGCAGCCGGACGCCGCCGGGGACGTCGACGAGCGAGTCGCGCTGGCCTTCGCCTTCGTCCTCGTCACCCCAGTCATCGTCATCGATATCGTCGGCCGGCGCGCCCACGCGCTCTGCCGGGGCGGGCTCCGGTCTCGCACGGCCTGGTCGCCCGCTGCCCGGGCGTCCGCGGCCCGGGCCCCCCGCGCTACCGGCCGCGCTCATTGCCCAGGTCCAGTTCGTCCTCCAGGTGGTCCGGCAGGAACGGCGCCAGGTCAGGCAGGTCGGACAGCTGGGGCAGGCCGAGCCGTTCCAGGAAGTAACTCGTCGTCCGGAACAGCGTCGCCCCCGTCTCGTTGTCCGTCCCCGCCTCCTCCACCAGTCCGCGCAGAACCAGCGTGCGCATGACGCCGTCGCAGTTCACGCCGCGGACCGCCGAGACCCTGGCCCGGCTCACGGGCTGGCGGTAGGCAACGACCGCGAGCGTCTCCAGCCCCGCCTGGGTCAGCCTGATCTCCTGGTTGTCGCTGACGAAGCGCTCGACCACGGCCGCGCACTCGGGTCTGGTGTAGAACCGCCAGCCGCCAGCGACCTCGCGCAGGTCGAACCCCCGCTCCTGCGCGGTATAGGAGTCGGCCAGCTCGCGCAGGGCGGCCGTGACTTCCGACGTGGGCCGCTCGACCACCTGCGCGAGCAGGTTGTCGGGCACGGGCTCGTCGGCGACGAGCAGTATGGCCTCGAGGCTGGCGTGCAGGCCGGGGCTGGCGGCATCGGCCGCATCGGCCCCCACGTCAGCCGGACTGTCCGCGTCGTCACCGGGGCGCGCGGACCCGGGCGCATCGTCCGCGACGTCAGCAGGCGCTCCGTCGTCGTCACCGCCGTCGCCGCCTTCACCATCGTCGCCGTCGTCACCGCCACCCCCGTCGGCGTCAGTGGCGTCCGGCGCCAGGCCATCGTCCGCCGGCCAGCCCGCCTCGGCCGACAGGTTCTCCTCGGCCAGCAAGCCCTCATCGGCGGCGGCGTCCAGTGCCCGCTCGTCATCGGGGTCAGCCGGCCAGCCGGCGGCCGGTCCGTCATGCATCGTCGTGATCTTCCTCTTCCGGGCCCGCTGGCGGCTCCTCCAGGGGCGCCTCGCCCTCGTCGGGATCGGCTGCGCGCGGCGCGGGCCGATCGACCCAGGACACGTAGAGGTCGCCGAGCGGCGCCACCTGGTCCAGGCCGATGCGGCCGTCCCGGTACAGCTCCAGAACCGCCAGGAACCGCGCCACGACCTCGAAAGTGCCCGCGCAGTCGGCGGTCAGCTGGCGGAACGTCGCGCGCCGCAGCGAGCGCAGCTGTGCCATCAGTATCTCAGCTTGCTCCCGTACGGATGTCCTCGGGACGTGCAGATGCGAGGTCGAGACCGTCGGCGGCCGGCGCGGCGCGAGCACGCGCGCCGCGATCGCGGCGAACTCCGCCGGCCCGAGCCCGAGCAGCACCTCCGGCAGCAGGTCGGCGAACCGCGGCTCCATCGCCACTCGCCGCGGGAACCGCTTGCTCTCGGCCGTCATCTTCCCCGCCAGCACCACGGCGACTTCCCGGTAGGCCCGGTACTGCAGCAGCCGCGCGAACAGCAGGTCCCGCGCCTCGAGAAGCGCCAGGTCCTCCTCGTCATCGACCTCGCCCGCCGGGAGCAGCCGCGCGGCCTTGAGGTCGAGCAGCGTCGCCGCGACCACCAGGAAGTAGCTCGCCTGATCCAGGTCCCAGCCGCCAGACAGCGCCCGGATGTAGCCGATGAACTCGTCGGTCACGCTCGACAGCGCGATCTCGGTGATGTCCAGCTTGTGCTTGGAGATCAGCGCCAGCAGGAGATCAAACGGTCCCTCAAAGACGTCCAGGTGCACGTGAAAGCCGCTGGCCGCGGGTGAGCTGTCAGTGGCGCCCTTGCTGCCCAGCACGGGCTCGCCGAACTCTTCAGTAGTCATGATCATCGAGGATCCGCCGCCAACCGTCCTGCGGCCTGAACGCGCCGCCCCCACAGCCGAGGTTACCCGAGGTCACCCGCCATCCTTCAGCCGTCGTGCGACCACGCTGTTTTCCCCCGCAGTGTCCAGGTCGGCGAGCAGGACCGCCAGCGCCTCGCGCACGATCCGGCCGCGGTCCACCGTGATCCCGTACGAACGCAGCGCGAGCCGTGCTCGTTCCAGCTGGATCAGCTCTGGGCCGGACATGTAAACGGTGATCTTCTGAGGGTGACTCTCCCGGCCACTGGCCTGGCGCTCGGTGTCCGGGGCGGTACTGCGCGATGACGGGCGCAGTAGCTCCGCGACTCCGGGCAGGCTTACCCGGCGCGACCCGCGGGAACGCCCTGCCGCCACCGATCCAGTACCTCCTTGGCCAGCTCCCGGTACGCGCTGGCACCGTTGCACGCTGGGTCGAACCGGGTGATGGGCTCTCCGGCGACCGTCGCGTCAGGGAAGCGAATTGTCCGGCTGATCACTGTGTGGAACACCCGGTCGCCGAATCCCTCCACCACGCCCGCCAGGACCTCGCGGGTGTGCAGGGTGCGCGAGTCGTACATTGTCGCCAGGAGCCCGTCGATCCCCAGCTTGGGACTCAGTCGGTTCGACACCTTGTCGATGGTCTCCATCAGCAGCGCCACGCCGCGGAGCGCGAAGTACTCGCACATCAGCGGCACGAGCACCCCGTCCGCACACGCCAGCGCGTTGACCGTGAGCAGGCCCAGGGACGGCTGGCAGTCGATGAGGATGATGTCGTAATCGGGGATCAACGGCTGTAGCACGCGGCCGAGCACGAACTCCCGGCCGACCTCGTGCACCAGCTGCACCTCGGCACCGGACAGGTCGATGTTGCTCGGCAGCAGGTCCATGCCGTCGATCCTGGTTTTGATCACGACGTCATGCGCAGTGATGCCGCGCTCCATCAGCAGGTTGTAGACGGTCGCGTCGAGCTCGTGCGGCTGGATGCCCAGGCCCACCGACAGCGCGCCCTGGGGGTCGAAGTCGACGAGCAGGACCCGGCGGCCCTGCTCGGCGAGCGCCGCGCCGAGGTTGATGGTGGTCGTCGTCTTACCGACGCCGCCCTTCTGATTGCAGACCGCCGCAATGCGCGCCGGCCCGTGCACGAGCAACGGCTCGGGATCGGGGAAAACCGGCAGTGGCCGGCCAGTAGGACCTATCAGACCGGGCCTTGCCTCCAAGACTTGGGATGCTGCCACAGCTACCGCACCTCCCGGCGGCTGGCGCCGAACGCGCTCACTGGAACCTGGACTTTAGGGCTTGCGGTGCTGGCCGGCAAGCCGGCGCACCGCTCCGCGACAAATGAGCCGCATGTGACAGGTGACCGCAGTGTTCTTTGTGATGCTTTTGCCGGGAACGACGGTGGCCCGGGGACACCCCGCCTGTCCGCGCTAGCAGTCCGGGCTAATCCAGCGCGCGCGGATGCGCGGCCGCGTAGACCTCGCGGAGTTTGTCGACCGTGACCAGCGTGTAGACCTGGGTCGTGGTGACCGACGCGTGCCCGAGCAATTCCTGCACGACGCGCACGTCGGCCCCGCCGTCGAGCAGGTGCGTGGCGAACGAGTGCCGCAGCACGTGCGGCGACACCTCATCGACGCCGGCCCGCCCGGCCGCCCCGCGAAGCGTGCCCCAGGCCCCCTGCCGGGTCAGCCGGCCGCCGCGGGCGTTGAGGAACAGTGCCGGGCTCGCGGCGGTACGCCCGGCCGCGGCGGCCAGGGCCGGCCGGGCCCGGACCAGGTACGCCTCGACCGCTTCCCTGGCGTAGCTGCCGACCGGCACCAGCCGCTCTTTGCCGCCCTTGCCGCTGAGGCGGATGACGGCCGGCATCTGCGCGGACCTCGACTCCCCCGACAGCTGCAGGTCATCGACGTCCAGCCCGACCGCCTCGGAGATGCGCGCCCCGGTGCCGTAGAGCAGCTCAAGCAGCGCCCGGTCCCGCAGCGCCGCCGGGCCGGTGCTCGCCGCCGCGATCAGCCGTTCCACGTCGGAGATCGAGATGGCCTTGGGGAGCCGCCGCGGCGGTGCGGGCGGACGTACCTGCCTCGCCGGGTCGTCCGTCGCCAGTCCCTCGGCCAGCGCGAACGCGTGCAGGCCGCGCACCGCGACCACCGCCCGCCCGGCCGAGCTGGCCGCCAGCGGCGGATGGTCTTCGTCACCCTCGCGCAGCCCGGCCAGGAACTCGGCGACGTCCTGCGTGGTGACCTGGCCGATGTCGCCGCGACCGCGGGCAGCCAGCGCCGCGGCGTACCGGTGCAGGTCACGCCGGTACGCCTCCAGCGTGTGCGCGGCCAGACCCCGCTCGACCGTCAGGTGGTCGAGGTAGGTCGCGATGGCCTGCGCGGCGGTTGTCAGCTGAGCACCTCCGCGAGCGTCGCCGCCGGCAGCTCGTGCGCGTCGGCCACCGGCTGGCAGGTGACCTGGCCCTCGTGGGTGTTCAGGCCGAGGGCGAACGACGGGTCGCGCCGCAGCGCCTCCCGCCAGCCCCGGTTGGCGATCTCGACGACGTAGGGCAGCGTCACGTTCGTGAGCGCGTACGTCGAGGTGTGCGGGACGGCGCCCGGCATGTTCGCCACGCAGTAGAAGATCGTGTCGTGCACGGGGTAAATCGGCTCCGCGTGCGTGGTCGGATGCGAGTCCTCGAAGCAGCCGCCCTGGTCGATCGAGATGTCGACGAGCACGGCCCCGGGCTTCATGCGCGAGACAAGGTCGTTGGACACCAGCATGGGCGCCTTGGCGCCGGGCACGAGGACCGCTCCGATCACCAGGTCGGCGTCATGCACGGCGCGCTCGATCTCGTACATGTTGGACGCAACCGTCTGGCAGTGACCCTGATAGATCGCGTCGGCCTGCCGGAGCCGGGCGATGTTCTTGTCCACGAGCAGCACCTCGGCCTGCATGCCGAGCGCGATGGCGGCCGCGCTCATGCCGGACACGCCGGCGCCGAGCACGACGACCTTCGCCGCGTAGACGCCGGAGACGCCTCCCATCAGCACGCCGCGGCCGCCGCCGTCGCGCTGCAGGTGATGGGCGCCGACCTGCGGCGCCATCCGGCCGGCCACCTCCGACATGGGCGCCAGCAGCGGCAGCGAGCCGTCGGGAAGCTGGACGGTCTCGTAGGCGATCGCGGTGATCCCCGACTCAAGCAGGGCGTCTGTGCACGGGCGGCTCGCGGCGAGGTGCAGGTAGGTGAAGAGCACCTGATCCTTGCGCATCCGGTGGTACTCCTCCGCGACCGGCTCCTTGACCTTCAGGATCAGGTCGCCGGTCTGCCAGACGTCATCGGCTGTCGGCAGGATCCGCGCCCCGGCGGTCACGAAGTCGGCATCCGGGAGCGATGAGCCAACCCCCGCCTCCTGCTGGATGAAGACCTCGTGGCCGTTCCTGACCAGCTCGTTGACGCCCGCAGGCGTGATGGCCACGCGGTACTCGTTGTTCTTGACTTCCTTAGGAACGCCGACCTTCATTGGTCTGTTGTCCTTCCTTGCCTGCGGAACCGCCCGGCCTGCTGCCGCGCCGTTCCCGTTCTGATCCCCGCCCCGGACCTAGAGTGTCTCTGGGTCGTCCGCGTGGCGAAGAGTAGCAAACCCGGCCCCCTGCGCCGCATAGGCCGACAAAATCCCCAAAATCGCAACGCCATTGTGCAGATCCCCGCAGAGGGCGCGGCGAACCGCCTCCTCGAGGGGGACCCAGGCAACCGTGAGGTACGCCTCCTCGTGCTCAGGAACATACCTGCGCTCATCCGGCGGGACCACCGTCAGATTGCGGGCCAGGAACACGCGCAGGCGCTCGGTGCTGATGCCCGGCGACGTCAGGTAGTCCAGCAGGAGCCGCCAGTCCCCGGCCTGGTAGCCCGCCTCCTCCAGCAGCTCCCGCCTGGCCGTCTCGACCAGCGGCTCGCCCGCGACGTCGCGGAGCCCGGCCGGCAGCTCCCAGAGCGATGCGCCGGCCGGATGCCGGTACTGACGGATCAGCAGCACATTCCCGGCCTCGTCGAGCGCGACGATCGCAACCGCGCCAGGGTGCTCCACCACCTCGCGGACGGCCAGCTCGCCGTCCGGCATCTGCACGGTGTCCTGCCGGAGCGTCACGATGCGGCCGCGAGCGACCACAGCGGAATCGGTGACGGGCCAGCTCCCGGCCTCGTCCCGGATGTCGGTCACCCGCGCTCGCTCAGGCGGTTGCGGCCGGGCGGACCACCCCGTTGGCCGCGCCCTCGCCGGCCCCGCCTGCCCGGCTGCGCGCCAGGGCAGCCTCGATCAGGCCGCTGAACAGCGGATGCGGCCGCGTCGGGCGGGACAGCAGCTCGGGGTGCGCCTGGGTGGCAACGAAGAACGGGTGCATGTCGCGCTGCAACTCGACGAACTCGACCAGCCGCCCATCCGGCGACAGGCCCGAGCACTGCAGGCCCGCCTTCTCCAGGTCATCGCGGTAGGCGTTGTTGACCTCGTAGCGGTGCCGGTGCCGCTCCTCCACGACGGGATCGCCGTAGAGCCCGCGGACGACGCTGCCGTCAGCCAGCAACGCCGGGTACAGGCCGAGCCGCATCGTGCCGCCCATGTCCCGCTCGCCCGCGACCACGTCTTCCTGATCGGCCATCGTGGCGATGACCGGGTACGGGGTCTCCGGATCAAACTCGGCGCTGTTGGCATTCTCCAGGCCCGCCAGGTGACGGCCGACCTCGATGGCCATGCACTGCAGCCCGAGGCACAGCCCGAGGATCGGGATGCCGTGCTCCCTGGCGTACTGCACCGCGCCGATCTTCCCTTCGATGCCGCGGACCCCGAACCCGCCGGGGACCAGGATGCCGTCCACGTCGGCGAGCTGGCGGGCGGCGCCTTCCTGGGTCTGGCAGTCGTCGCTGATGACCCACCGGATATTGACCCGGACATCGTGCGCGAAGCCGCCGGCCCGCAGCGCCTCGGCCGGAGACAGGTAGGCGTCGGGCAGGTCCACGTACTTGCCGACGAGCGCGATGGTCACGCTGCGGGACGGGCGGTGGACCCGGCGCAGCAGCTCGTCCCAGTCGCTCCAGTCCACGTCGCGGAACGGCAGCCCGAGCCGGCGCACGACATACGCGTCGAGCCCTTCGGAATGGAGCACCTTGGGAATGTCGTAAATCGAGGGAGCGTCGGGCGCGGAGACCACGGCTTCCTCGTCCACGTCGCACATCAGGCTGATCTTGCGCTTGAGCCCGTCGCTGATCGGCCGGTCGGACCGGCAGACGATCGCGTCCGGCTGAATGCCGATGCTCCGCAGCGCGGCCACCGAGTGCTGAGTCGGCTTGGTCTTCAGCTCGCCGGACGGGCCGATGTAGGGAAGCAGCGAGACGTGCAGGAAGAAGCAGCGGTCCCGGCCGATCTCGTGCCTGATCTGCCGGATCGCCTCCAGGAACGGCTGCGACTCGATGTCGCCGACCGTGCCGCCGACTTCGGTGATGACGACGTCGGTTTCCGGGCTGGCCATCTCACGGATCCGTGCCTTGATCTCGTTCGTGATGTGCGGAATCACCTGGACCGTGTCGCCCAGGTAGTCGCCGCGCCGTTCCTTGGCGATGACCCGTGAATAAACCTGGCCGGTCGTCACGTTCGCCGAGCCCGGCAGCCGGATGTCGAGGAACCGCTCGTAGTGGCCGACGTCCAGGTCGGTCTCGGTGCCGTCGTCGGTGACGAAGACCTCACCGTGCTGGAACGGATTCATGGTTCCCGGGTCGACGTTCAGGTAAGGGTCGAGCTTCTGCATACTGACCCGAAGACCGCGAAGCTTCAGCAATCTGCCGATGCTGGAGGCGGTAAGGCCCTTACCGAGGCTGGACGCAACACCTCCCGTCACGAACAGATGCCGGGTCGCGACGGGCCTGGATGTGTGCAGTGGCATTGCCAACGAGGCTCCCGTGGTCAGATTTGGGCGGTCTGCCCGCTCACCCACGGGGTATCAGGATATCAGGCGCGCGCCACCTTAACCGGCCAGACACGGCGGGCCTCAGGCGCTGAGCTGCGGCAATCTGGCGGCTGCCGGACAGGCGCTACCTCGCGTTCACGTCCGGTTTGCCAGCTTATAGCCGCCCAAAACCCCCCTGCGATCTCAGTCTCGCGCCAGCGCGCTGCTCGCAGGCCTCGTGATCACGTGAGGTGCGTCACGAGACCAGCGGCCCGGAGCTCCGCGGCCCGAAAGACGGCCCTCCGCGACGGCACGCAGCGCAACGTTTGCGCATCTAGTGCAGCTAGAGAAACACTAAACAAACAAACGTTCGATCATAATCTTGATGGCGCAGCGCAGATCGGGCAAAAGCCTCTTTTGCTGGCTCGCCGGGGCGCGGTGCGGAGGCGGCCGGGCTACTTCAAGGCTCAGGAGTGCTCTGGGAGCTCGCGATTTCGTAATGCGGCCCGGCGCAGGGCCGGGTCGGACTGGTCTGCCTGAGCGGCCCCTTCGGCCTGACGCTCCTCGCCCGCCTCGCCGAACCGGGCGAGCGCTACCGCGCAGATGACCGCCAGGATGAAGCCCAGCGCGCCCAGGGCGGCCAGCCCGTGCCTCGTCGAGTCGCCCAGGAACAAGACCCCGACCACCGCGGGCGGCATGGTCTCGAACAGGATCACGGCCGCGGTCGCGGTCGTCACGCTGCCGCCATCGAGCGCCGCCGCGTACAGCATGAACGAGACAATCCCGGCGGCAGCCAGCGTGTAAGTCGCCGGACTGCGAATCAGCTGGTGAGGCGTGAATCCGGGCAGGATGCGGGCCGAGACCGCCAGTACCGAGTAGCCGAGCCCGGCGATCGCGCCCAGCATCGGCGTCCGGGTGGGGTTGGGCAGCCTGGCCGCGGCCAGCCCGCACAGGGCCACGACGGCCACGCCGACGATCAGGCCTAGCTGGAAGCCCCAGCCAACGGTGGACGCCCCCTGAGCCCCGGCAGTGGAGCCGAGCAGCCCGACGCCGATCACCACGCCGGCGACGGCCAGCCACTCCCTGGCCGTCAGCCTGGCCTTCATCAGCCAGGCAGCGCAGACGGCGGTGACCGCCAGGTTGGCGGCAATGATCGCCTGAACCGCGAACAGCGGCAGCCGCCGGAGGGCGACGAGCTGGGCGACGAATCCGATCAGGTCGATCAGGATGCTGACCAGGAACGGGCCCTGCCTGAGCATCCGGACGACGAGTCCGGGATCGACGGGTGCCGGAGCACCGGCGTCGGCGGGAGGACGGCGGCTCGCGGTCCTGACCGCGATCGCCTGCATGACCGCTGCGACGCCGTAGCAAATGGCCGACAGAAGTGCGGCCAGCAGGCTCACCAGCATATTTCGACCCTACGCCGCCCTGCTCCTGAAGGTTAGCTTGACACCAGCTCAGAGTTTCGTATCGGCGGAAGACGCCCAGGCAGTGAGCGTCGGGCCGGCACGCCACAGTTCTCCGCTGCGCGCCCGTCCATCAGACGCCCGCCGCCTGCATGCCGCGCAGCTCGTGCTTAAGCTCCCTGATCTCGTCGCGCAGCCGGGCCGCGACCTCGAACTGCAGCTCCGCTGCCGCGACGTGCATCTGCTCGGTCAGCTCGCTGATCAGTGCCGCCAGGTCAGCACGCGCAGGCCCGCCGGCCCCCTCGCGGCCGGCGGCCTCTCTGGCCGCCCTGGCCCTGGATGCCACGCCCGGCACCGGGGCCTTGCCGCGGCTCTGCTGCCGGCCCGACCCGCCGAGCAGCTGCGCGGTGTCAGCGTCCTCACGGGCCAGCTGGTCCAGGATGTCGGCGATCCGCTTGCGCAGCGGCTGCGGGTCCACGCCCTTTTCCTTGTTGTAGGCGATCTGCCGGTCCCGGCGACGGTTCGTCTCGTCGATCGCCCGCTGCATGGACGGCGTGACCTTGTCGGCGTACATGTGCACTTGACCGGAGACATTCCTGGCCGCGCGGCCGATCGTCTGAATCAGCGATGTGCCCGAGCGGAGGAAGCCCTCCTTGTCCGCGTCGAGGATCGAGACCAGCGACACCTCGGGCAGGTCGAGTCCTTCCCGCAGGAGGTTGATCCCGACCAGCACGTCGTACTCGCCGAGCCGCAGCTCGCGCAGCAGCTCGACGCGCCGCAGCGTGTCCACCTCGCTGTGCAGGTACCTGGCCCGGATCCCGAGCTCCAGCAGATAGTCGGTGAGGTCCTCGGCCATCTTCTTGGTCAGCGTCGTGACCAGCACGCGCTCCGACTTCTCCGCCCGGTCCCTGATCTCGCCCACCAGGTCGTCGATCTGGCCCTTGGTCGGCTTGATGAGCACCTGCGGGTCGATCAGTCCGGTCGGCCTGATGACCTGCTCGGTGACCTCCCCGCCGGTCCGCTGCAGCTCGTACGGTCCGGGCGTCGCCGACAGATACAGCGTCTGCCCGATCCGGTCGCCGAACTCGTCCCACGTCAGCGGCCGGTTGTCGATCGCGCTCGGCAGCCGGAACCCGTGGTCGACCAGTACCCGCTTGCGCGACACGTCGCCCTCGTACATGGCGCCGATCTGCGGCACGGTGTTGTGCGACTCGTCGACCACCAGGAGGAAGTCCTCGGGGAAGTAGTCGAGCAGCGTGTTTGGCGGGCTGCCGACCTCGCGTCCGTCGATGTGCCGCGAGTAGTTCTCGATGCCCGAACAGCTGCCCACCTGGCGCATCATCTCGATGTCGTAGGTGGTGCGCATGCGCAGCCGCTGCGCCTCCAGCAGCTTGCCGAGCCGCTCGAGCTCGGCCAGCCGCTCCTCGAGCTCCGACTCGATGCCGCCGATGGCGCGCTCCATCCGCTCCGGTCCGGCGACGTAGTGCGAAGCGGGGAAGATGTACAGCTCCTCGTCCTCGCTGACCACCTCGCCGGTCAGCGGGTGCAGCGTCATCAGCCGCTCGATCTCGTCGCCGAACATCTCGATGCGGACCGCGAGCTCCTCGTACTGCGGGATGACCTCGATCGTGTCGCCGCGCACGCGAAACGTGCCGCGAGTGAACGCCAGGTCGTTCCTCGCATAGTGCATGCCGACCAGCTTGCGCAGCAGTCCGTCGCGCTCAACGGTGTCGCCGATCCGGACCTTCAGCATCCGGTCGACGTACTCCTGCGGCGTGCCGAGACCGTAGATACAGGAAACGGACGCGACGACGATCGTGTCGCGCCGGGTGAGCAGCGAGTTCGTAGCCGAGTGCCTGAGCCGGTCCACCTCGTCGTTGATCGAGGAGTCCTTCTCGATGTAGGTGTCAGTCTGCGGGACGTACGCCTCGGGCTGGTAGTAGTCGTAGTAGGAGACGAAGTACTCCACCGCGTTGTGCGGCAGCATCTCGCGAAGCTCGTTGGCGAACTGCGCCGCGAGGGTCTTATTCGGCAGCATCACCAGTACGGGCCGTTGCAGCTTCTCCGCGAGCCAGGCAACGGTCGCGGTCTTGCCGGTGCCGGTGGCGCCGAGCAGCACGGTGTCCTTGGCGCCGCCGCGAATCCGCTTCTCCATCTCGGCGATCGCCGCGGGCTGGTCGCCCGCCGGAACCATGTCGGTGACGACCTCGAAGGGCGCGACCCGGCGCTGCAGGTCAGTGACCGGGCGCATCGCATCTCCTCCGTACTTCTGTGCACATCACGCTTCCACTGTAGGTCGGCGGTCTGACAATGCCGGCCGCTAGCCGATGGCGACGCTCACCGGGCAGTAAAGCCGGTCCCGCTCCCCCGGCAGGTCGCCGCCGTAGACCATGAGCGCGCTCTCGTTGACCGGGGCCAGGCCGCGCGCCGCTGCCCAGGCCGCCAGGTCCTGATGCCGGCCGAGGATGTCCAGGCGCACGTCGCCTGGCCAGCCAGCCGCCAGGCCGCAGACAAGCCGCGCGGCCGCGACGGTGCTGGCTGCCACCAGCGGACCGATCAGGCGCCTGCCGTCCTTGGACCAGGCCGCACCGTAGGTCAAGGCTGCACCGTGCCCAGTCGTCGCCGGCTCGTCCAGCAGTTCGAACCGGTCGGCGAAGGTAACCAATTCGGCCAGGACTCTATTTCGCTCGGCCCCGAATACCTGCTGGTCGACCGCCGCGATCGCCGCCAGGTCAGCGGTTGCGACCGGCCGGGTCGCGCTCGCAGCCTCCGCCTCGGCCGGCGCGGGCCGCAGGAACCCGCGGTAGGTCACCGAGGTATCCACGACGCGGAACCCGAGCCGCTCATACAGGGGCCGCCCGGCCGGGGTGGCGGTCAGGTAGACCACGGCGTCCCCAGCCCGCGCGAGCACGTGCTCCATCAGCCGACGGCCCAGGCCACGACGGCCATGCCGGCTCGCGACCAGCATCATCCCGACGGTGGCCAGCGGCGCGCGGCCGGGCGGTGGGTGCAGAGCCGGCCGCTCGGCCAGGGCCGGGTCGCTCCGCGACCAACGCGCGGCTGCCTCGGCAGGCCAGCCGTAGCGCGTCAGCACAACGGCCCCCGCGAGGCCGCCGGCGGGGTCCGGCACTCCGTAGGGTTCGCTCACAGCGAACATCAGCCGCCACTTTGCCTCTTCCGGCGGCCAGCCCCGGTCAGCGGCCAGCTCGAATATCGCTGGCAGGTCGGCCTCGTCCAGCCTGCGGACCGGGACCTCGCCGATGCTGAGCGCGGCCGCAGTGGCAGTCACGAGAACCTCCTGGCGCGCTGCTCTAGGCGCCGGTCAGGGCCTCTCGCCGGCGCAGCTCGGCCCAGAGGTCCCCGACCTGACGGTCCAGTTCGGCGAGCGAGCCGGAGTTGTCGACGACGATCCCGGCCACGGCCAGCCGCTGGTCCCTGCCCGCCTGCGCCGCGATGCGGGCCTGAGCCTGCTCCCGGCTCATCCCGCGCAGCCGCACGAGCCGGTCGAGCTGGATCCGCGGCGGGACGTCCACGACGACGACGAGGTCATAGGCGTCGGCCAGGTTGTTCTCCGTGATGAGTGGCACGTCGTGGACGATGATCGCGCCCGGCGGCGCGGTGTCCTCGAGCTCGCGCATCCGGGCGCCGACGCGCGGATGCACGATCGCGTTGAGCCGGGCCAGCAGCTGCGGGTCGGCGAAGACGATGTCGCCGAGCCTGGCCCGGTCCAGGCTGCCGTCCGGTCCGAGCACGCCGGGCCCGAACGCACTGATGACCTCGGCGAGCCCATCAGTGCCGGGTTCGACGACTTCCCTGGCGATCAGGTCGGCGTCGATGACGATCGCGCCCTGCGCCGCGAGGCGCTTGGACACCTCGCTCTTGCCGGCCCCGATCCCGCCGGTCAGCCCGATCCTCATGTCAGCCCGCCTGTCCGCGGTCGGAGTCCAGTCCAGAAATGCGGCGGCGGGCCGCCCGCGCCTCGCACGGGGAGCCCGCCACCGGTGTAAGCCGACGTGGAGTCGATGTCAGCCCTGGCCGCCGGACAGCTTGTCCCTGAGGGCCGCGAGCGCCTCGTCCGAGGCCAGCGTGCCCGCCCGCTCAACCTCCGAGCTGGAGGAGCTGTGGTGGTCGCGCCCGTCGTCGCCGCCCTCGTCCTCGGCAGAGGCCTCGGCCTTGGTCCGGGCCTCGGCGATCTGGGCCTGGTGCGCCTCGTAGCGGGCGCGGGCCTCGGCGTACTGCCGCTCCCACTCCTCCCGCTGGCTGTCGAAGCCCTCCAGCCACTCGCCGGACTCGGGGTCGAAGCCCTCCGGATAGAGGTAGTTGCCCTGGTCGTCGTAGGCGGCCGCCATGCCGTACAGCGTCGGGTCGAAGTCCTCGCCCGACACCTCGCCGGTCGCGCCCTCGTTGGCCTGCTTGAGCGAGAGGCTGATGCGGCGCCGGTCCAGGTCGATGTCGATGATCTTGACGAAGATCTCGTCGCCGACCTGCACGACCTGCTCCGGGATCTCGACGTGGCGATCGGCCAGCTCCGAGATGTGGACCAGGCCCTCGATGCCCTCCTCGACCCGGACGAACGCGCCGAACGGCACCAGCTTCGTGACCCGGCCGGGGACGACCTGACCGATCTGGTGCGTGCGGGCGAACTGCTGCCACGGGTCTTCCTGCGTCGACTTCAGCGACAGCGAGACGCGCTCGCGGTCCATGTCGACGTCGAGAACCTCGACCGTGACCTCCTGGCCGACCTCGACGACCTCGCCGGGGTGGTCGATGTGCTTCCACGACAGCTCGGAGACGTGGACCAGGCCGTCTACGCCGCCCAGGTCCACGAACGCGCCGAAGTTGACGATCGAGGAGACCACGCCCTTGCGGATCTGGCCCTTTTGCAGCGTGTTCAGGAAGTTCTGGCGGACCTCAGACTGGGTCTGCTCAAGCCAGGCCCGGCGGGACAGCACCACGTTGTTGCGGTTGCGGTCCAGCTCGATGATCTTGGCTTCGATCTCCTTGCCCACGTAGGGCTGCAGGTCGCGCACGCGGCGCATCTCAACCAGGGACGCAGGCAGGAAGCCGCGCAGGCCGATGTCGAGGATCAGGCCGCCCTTGACGACCTCGATGACGGTGCCGGTGACGACGCCGTCCTCGTCCTTGACCTTCTCGATCGTGCCCCAGGCGCGCTCGTACTGGGCGCGCTTCTTAGACAGGATCAGGCGGCCTTCCTTGTCCTCCTTCTGCAGGACAAGGGCTTCGATGTGCTCGCCGGTCTTGACCACGTCGTGCGGGTCGACATCGTGCTTGATGGACAGTTCCCTGGACGGGATGACGCCCTCGGTCTTGTAGCCGATATCGAGCAGAACCTCATCCCGATCGACTTTGACGACGGTTCCTTCAACGATGTCGCCGTCATTGAAATACTTGATGGTCTCGTCGATGGCGGCGAGGAAGGCCTCCTCGGAACCAATATCGTTGACCGCTACCTTGGGGGTCGAGGTGGCCTCTGTGCTGCTCGTCATGTGTAGGTGGACTCCGGATACGGACAGGGTTGGATTATGCGGGACAGCGACCGTGCACGATGAGGTCCGACAAAGGAAAGCCATGGACTGCCTGGCCAGCATGACCGGCCGCGGCCTGCAGTAAGACTGCCCCGCGGGCTGCCTGACCATTGGCGGACTGCACCTGAACACAGTGCAGTTCCAGCATATGAGAGCCTGGGCGACGGGTCAATCCAGGGGCAGCCCGCACCGCGACGGCGCGCCGCGCCCGCCCCCTAAAACGGATTTTACCCGCTCAGATATCCCTGGCCGCGACGCCACGGCGAGCGTCTCAGTGGGCGGCTTCGGCCCAGCTCAGCCCGGATCCCATCGAGACATCGAGCGGCACCGTCAGATCTGCGGCCGAGCACATGGCGGCCTGGACCAGCTCGCGGGCCTGGACCAGCTCGCCGGGCGCGATCTCGAACAGCAGCTCGTCATGGACCTGCAGCAGCATCCGCGAGCGCAGCCCGGCCGCCGCCAGATCGCGCTTGACCGCGAGCATCGCGACCTTGATGATGTCAGCGGCCGAGCCCTGGATGGGCGCGTTGAGCGCCATCCGCTCGGCCATCTCCCGGCGCTGCCGGTTGTCGGAGGTCAGGTCGGGCAGGTAGCGACGGCGGCCGAACATCGTCTCCGTATAGCCGTCCATCCGGGCCTTGGCCACAATGTCCCGCAGGTAGTCGCGAACCCCGCCGAACTGCTCGAAGTACTCGTCCATGTACCCGCGCGCCTCTTCCGGGCTGACGCGCAGCTGCTGGGACAGCCCGTAGGCGGACAGTCCGTAGGCCAGGCCGTAGTTCATGGCCTTGACCTTGCTGCGCAGCTCCGGCGTGACCTCGGTCGGCTCCACGCCGAACACCCGGCCCGCGGTCGCGGCGTGGAAGTCGTGACCGGAGCTGAACGCCGCCGCCAGCGCCTCGTCGCCGGACAGGTGCGCCATGATGCGCAGCTCGATCTGGCTGTAGTCGGCGGTCAGGATGCACTCGTAGCCGGTCCCGACCACGAACCCGCGCCGGATCCGGCGGCCCTCCTCGGTGCGGATAGGGATGTTCTGCATGTTCGGGTCGGTGGAGGACAGCCGCCCGGTGGCCGCGATCATCTGGTTATAGGTCGTGTGGATCCGCCCGTCGGCATCGGCCATCGGGATCAGCGAGTCGACGATGCTCTTGAGCTTGGCCACATCGCGGTGGCGCAGCAGGTGGGCGAGCACCGGGTGCTCGGTCTGCGCGAGCAGGCCCGTCAGCGCCTCCGAGTCGGTGGTGTACCCGGTCTTGATCCGCTTGGTCTTGGGCAGCCCGAGCTCGGTGAACAGCACCTCCTGCAGCTGCTTGGGCGACCCCAGGTTGAACTCGTGGCCCGTGACCGCGAACGCGGCCTGCTCCGCCGCCTTGACCTCACCACCAAGGCTGGCCGACATGTCAGCGAAGTGATCGGTGTCCGCGGCGATGCCGGCCCGTTCCATGTCCGCAAGCACGCCGACCAGCGGTAGCTCGACGTCGGAGAGGAGCGTCGTCGCGCCCCGCTTGTCCAGCTCGATGTCCAGCGCGTCGGCCAGCTCCATGGTCGCCTCGGCGCGCTGGGCCAGCGCGGTCGCGACCTCCGCCTCGTCCGGGACGTCCAGCGTTAGCTGCCCGGTCGGCACGGTGGCGTCGAGCAGCTGCCGGTTCAGGTAGCGCAGCGCCAGGTCGGCCAGGTCGAAGGAGCGCTGGCCGGGAAGCGCCAGGTAGGCGGCGAGCGCGGTGTCGCTGGTCAGCCCGGCCAGCTCCAGGCCCCGCGCGGCCAGCGCGTGCATCGGGCCCTTCGCGTCATGCAGAGCCTTGGGCCGCGACGGATCGGCGAGCCACGCACCCAGCGCCTTGTCGTCCTCTTCGGTCAGAGCCGTCGGATCGAGGAACGCGGCGGAGCCTCCCGGCAGCGCGATCGCAAGGCCGGTCAGGTTCCCCGTGCCCCGCCCCCAGGTCCCGCTCGCCGCAAAGCCGGCCCGCCCGGTCTCCGCGCCATGGCCGGAAAGCCACGCGCTGACCTCACCCGGCCCGAGGATCGTGGCCGTCGACTCGAACGCGGTCGTGGACTCGGTGACGGTCCCGGCCGCCGGCGCGGCGGGCCCGCCGATGCCGTTCGGCAGCGTCGCGTACAGGCGGTCGCGCAGCACCCGGAACTGCAGGGTGTCGAACAGCTGGTGGATCTGATCGCGGTCCCACGGCACCGGCCGCAGGTCATCCGGGCCGAGCTCAAGCGGCACATCGCGCACGAGCTGGGTCAGCTGGCTGTTGCGCAGGACGCCCGCCAGGTGCTCGCGCAGCGCGTCGCCGGCCTTGCCCTTGACCTCTTCGACGCGGTCAACCAGCTGTGCCAGCGACCCGAACTCGGCGATCCACTTGGTCGCGGTCTTTTCACCCACGCCAGGGATGCCGGGGAGGTTGTCGCTCGGGTCACCGCGCAGCGCCGCGAAGTCCGGGTACTGCGCCGGGGTCAGCCCGTACTTGGCCTCCACCGCCGCCGGGGTGAACCTGGCCATCTCGCTGATGCCGCGCATCGTGTACAGGACCGTGACGTCGTCGGTGACCAGCTGAAGCACGTCGCGGTCACCGGTGACGACCAGCACGTCCATGTGGTCGGCGGCCTGCGTGGTCAGGGTCGCGATCACATCGTCGGCCTCGAAGCCGGCCTTGGACAGCCGCTGGATCCCGAGCACGTCGAGGACCTCGAAGATGAGGCTCAGCTGGCTGCGGAAATCTGACGGCGTCTCCTTGCGCGTCGCCTTGTACTCGACGTACTGCTCGTGCCGGAACGTTGGCTCGCCGCGGTCGAAGGCAACCGCGACGTGCGTCGGCTGCTCGTCGCGCAGAACGTTGATGAGCATCGCGGTGAACCCGTAGACCGCGTTGGTGGGCTGCCCGGTCGTGGTCGAGAAGTTCTCCGGCGGGAGCGCGAAGAACGCCCGGTATGCCAGCGAATGCCCGTCGAGGAGCAGCAGCCGCCCACGTCCCCGCTGACCCTGGCTCTGTCCCGCTGCTGCCTTCTCCGCTTCCACATTGGGATCCTAGTGCGCGGGTCCGACAGTTGCCCGGCCTTGACCGACCCCTACGCTGACTCCAGCCAACCCCGAACCAGGAGGTATTCGTGCCGCAGTCATCCGATCGCGAGGGGCAGATCAAGGCCGCTTTCAACAGCCAGGGCCCGGAGACGCTCACCGGCCGGATGGGGATCAAGATCCTCGAAGCCTCACCGGAGCGAGTGGTCGGCACGATGCCGGTGGCGGGCAATACCCAGCCGTACGGCATCCTGCACGGCGGCGCATCGTGCGTGCTGGCCGAGTCGCTCGGCTCGCTGGGCTCGGCGCTGCAGGCCGGACCCGACCGCTACACCGTCGGCATCGAGATCAATGCGACCCACCACCGCCCGGCCTCGTCCGGGATCGTCACGGGCGTCGCGACGCTGGCGCACGGCGGCCGCACGATGTCAACGTTCGACGTGGTGATCAGCGACGAGCAGGGCCGGCGGGTCTGCACCGCGCGTCTGAGCTGTCTGCACCGCGATGCGGTGCCGCCGGGAGGCACCGCGCCTTACGGCCGCGGGCAGTAGCGGGCTTCTTGTGGCGGCCCGGTGCGCTACCGCTTAAAAATCGGTAGGACGTTCTTCTCATTCCGCCAGGGGAATCTCAGTGTCTTTGCGCGGCGCATCGCCCGCTCGCTACCGTTGTCCCGAGAGTCAGCGCAGACCGAGTAGAGAACGTGCCGGCCCGGGGAAGACCGACACGGCACCAAAGGTCTGCTTGGCTCTGCGACCGTCGTCCGCCCCTCCGGCGTCCGACGGCAGCAAGCGACGGGCGCCGGGCTCACGCGGGGGTATGTGAGTCCGAGCCCGCTCGCTTGAATCCCGGCTGATCTCCTCGCGAACGCCCGCTTCGGCCCGGCTCAGGTGATCACTACGGGTCTCCGGCGCAACTAGGTTCCGGTTTGGTGGGCACGAAACCCCGCAAACCGGTGCGCTAGCTGACTCAAACCGGAACGCAGTTGAGCGGCAGGCCAACCTACCCCCAGTTTCGTTCGTTTTTGCGTCCTGCTTGTCCGGATTTGCGCAAACGGAACTGATGTTAAGTGAGCCGATGTATCGGCCGCCGACCTACCGGGAACGCCCGAGCCAGGCATTTCGCCCTGGCCCAACGGACGCCGGGGCTGTGGCTAGTGAACTCAGGACGGCTGGCCAGGCTCGGCCGCGCTAGCCGGCGCCGATCCGTCCTGCTGTCCAGGGGCCGCGTCGGTCCCGCCTGCCGCCTGAGCCTCAGCCGCCGCTGCTTCGGCCTTGGCCTGCTCGGCCTCGGTGAGCACTTCCTCCGCCACCGAGCGCATGGTCTGCCGCCGGTCCATCGACGTCTTCTGGATATAGCGGAAGGCCTGCGCCTCGGTCATCCCCTGGTTGTCCTGGAGCGCCCCCTTGGCCCGGTCAAGCAGCTTGCGGACCTCGAGCCGCTCGCGCAGGCCCGCGGCCTCGGAGTTCAGCGCGGCGATCTCGGCGAACCGGCTGGCGGCCACCTCGATGGCCGGCACCAGGTCCGCCTTGGTGAACGGCTTGATCAGGTAGGCCATCGCGCCCGCCTCGCTCGCCCGCTGCACCAGGTCACGCTGAGAGAACGCGGTCAGGATGATCACCGGAGCCAGCTGGCTGGACGTGATCCGCTCGGCGGCCGAGATGCCATCGAGGCCCGGCATCTTGACGTCCATGATCACGAGGTCAGGACGCAGCTGCTCAGCGAGCTGCACGGCCGTCTCGCCGTCAGCCGCCTCACCGCTCACTACGTAACCCTCTTCCTCCAGCATCTCGCGGAGGTCCAGGCGTATCAGAGCCTCGTCTTCGGCTATCACCACGTTGAAGGGGGTCTTACTCACGAGCGAAGCGTATCGAAGACCAGCGACCTACGCGGTCAGCCGCCTGGCCCGAGGAGAGGGAGATAAAAGTAGTCCGATCCGCGCCAGTCCTCGGTGATAATTAGCGCGGAGTCAGGATCCAGTCGGACGTCGAGCCTGGGTAGTGACCCGGACAAACTTCATAAATCGGGCCGAGATGGCGAAATCAGGCAAACGCGGATGCCTCAAAAGCATCTGTCCGAAAGGACTTGCGGGTTCGAATCCCGCTCTCGGCACTGCTGGTGATGCGGTCAATGCTGCATTAAGGTTTTTTGGCGCCGAGGTTCTGGTGCGCATCCGCGATAGGGCGCTCGTATTGATCGCAGGCGGGCGGACCTTACGCTCGATCAGTCTGTCCACTGGTATTTCTCGCTCGACGTTACGGGACTGGCGCGAGCACCCTGATCGAAGAAACCCGCGCGCCACTTGTCCGCGTTGTGCGGACGCAAGTACCTTGCCTGAACCGGCGGAAGACTATGCCTACCTGCTGGGCCTGTACCTTGGCGACGGCTGTATTAGT
>Ga0209380_10000634_pt1 | contig 24740 bp, 29 predicted proteins | sample HubBroMetageWFT6_FD_188347 | JGI IMG/M metagenome (GOLD analysis project Ga0209380, IMG submission 188347) | Warmed and freeze-thawed soil microbial communities from the Hubbard Brook experimental Forest, New Hampshire - Hubbard Brook CCASE Soil... | ecosystem: Environmental > Terrestrial >... | reverse complement strand
CTGGCAAAGTAATTATTCACCGCAAGACTGATTTTTTCCACCGTCTTCGGCCCAATTCCCTCGATCGCCTCCAGTTGCTCCGGCGTCATATCGGCCAAAGCTTCCACTGTGGTCACGCCCGCAGCGCTCAACTTCTCCACCAGTCCGTCGCCCAGGCCGGGCACGCTTTCGAGCGGCGTCGTCGTCTGCGTGACCATCGCTGACATCTGTTGCTCGACTTCCTGCCGCTTTTCTTCCTCGCTCTTGATGTCGATCTTCCAACCCAACAGCTTCGCCGCCAGCCGTACGTTCTGCCCCTTCTTGCCGATGGCAAGGGAGAGCTGGCTGTCATCGACTACCACTTCGAGATGCTTGCCGCCGGAATCGACCACCGTCACCTTGCTCACTTTCGCCGGCTGCAGAGCTTTTTCGGCGAACGTCACCGCATCCTCGTGATATTCGATGATGTCGATCTTCTCTCCGTGCAGTTCACGGATGATCGATTGCACCCGCATTCCCTTCATACCCACGCATGCGCCTACCGCGTCCACGTCCTTGTCCTTGGACATCACGGCGATTTTGGTGCGTTCACCGGCTTCGCGCGCGATCGCGCGGATCACCACCGTGCCGTCGTAAATCTCAGGCACTTCGGTCTGGAACAAATGCTGCACCAGATCCGGTACGGCGCGCGATACCACCACGGCAGGCCCTTTCGAAGCTTTTTCCACGCGCGCAATCACCACACGAACCCGTTCGCCGATCGCAAACGACTCCAGCCGCGACTGCTCTTTGCGCGGCATGCGCGATTCAGCCTTACCGATGTCGAAGATCACATCCGGACCTTCAACGCGCTTCACCGTCGCGTTTACGACTTCCCCAACGCGTCCGATGTACTCGTTATAGACCGTGTCGCGTTCCGCCTCGCGAACCTTCTGGAAGATCACCTGCTTCGCCAGTTGCGCCGCAATGCGGCCGAGAATCCCTTCAGTAACTTTCGGAATCCGTAACTCTCCGCCAACTTCGAGCTTTGGATCGGCCCGGCGCGCATCTTCCAGCGTTACCTGCAGCAGCGGATCTTCCACCTGCTCCGGAGTCTCCACCACTGTCTTCACCGCATAGGCATTGATCTTGCCGGTTTCTTTGTCCAGTTCGGCGCGCAGATTTTCCTGCGTCTTGTAGTATTTGCGCGTCGCCATCACAATGGCGTCTTCCACCGCGCTCACCACAATCTGCGGATCAATGCCCTTCTCGCGGCTCAACGCGTCGATCGTGTTGTAAAGCTCACTTGCCATAAAAGATTCCGTTATAAATCGGCTTCCGGCGCTAGGCTTCCGGAATCCCAACACCAAATCGAACTGCATTTCCGGACGCCGGAAGCCGGCTCTTATATTTCCGGCACTAGATTCGCCTTCTCCACATTGGCGAATTCGATTTCAATCTTCTGTCCCTGCTCTGCTGCCGCGCCCATTTTCTTGCGGGACTTCTTGCTCGACGCGGTCAAATCGAGCGTCAAGCGTCCCTCCCGAAAACTCTCCAGCCGTCCCTCGAAATACCGGTTATTGTTTACCGGATTCCTCGTCATCACCTTCATCCGGCTGCCGGTGAAGCGCTCAAAGTCGGCCGCTTTCGTCAGCTTGCGGTCCAGCCCCGGCGACGAAACTTCCAGCGTATAGCTGGACGGAATCGCATCCTCAACATCGAGGATCGCGCCAAACTCGCGGCTGAAGTTGGCGCAGTCTCCGTGCGTCACTCCGGCCAATGGGTCGCCACTCGCCGCGCCGGGCTTGTCCAGAAACACACGCAGCATGCGGGCATTACCGCTCCCGCGAAACTCTACTTCGACCACCTCAAGCCCGCTGGAGGCCGCTACCCGCTCCGCAATTTCGCGTACTCGGTCAAGCTCAAGTGCCATGCATCCAATAACTTGCAGACCAGCATGTGCGGCCGATTCCTCGGCAACGAAAAAGTGGGCTTGCGCCCACTGGTGTGCTTCGCCAAATGCTGGTACTACACAACAGTTCTCAGTTTTCTAATATACGCCGGGATAGGGGTAAAAGACAAACCGCCACGCACGCGTGTAGCAGAGCTCCAACCCTTTGGCTTCAGCTTCTGAGGAACTTTCACCGCCCCGACCCGTACCCCACTCTTCCCGGCCCCAGAATCGCCCTCCCCGGAAACACGTCCGGCACAATCTTCCCTTCGTCGACTACGACGGTCCCTCCGACCACCAAATACCGCACGCCCACACTCGGTTCCATCGGCTTCTCGAACGTCGCCCGGTCGCTGATAGTCGCTGCATCAAACACCACAATGTCGGCGTCGCACCCTTCCTGCAATCTTCCTTTCTGCCGCCCCACTGGCGTCGACCGCTCCAGCATCTCCGCCGGCATCAAACTCATCTTCCGAATCGCATCCATCAGCGTGACCGTTCCCTTCTCGCGCACATACTGCGCCAGTACCCGCGAGTAAGTCCCTGCGTTGCGCGGATGTCCCTCCGCGCCATCGCTTGCGATCATCACCAGAGGATGCGGAATCACCTTGTCGACAATTTCCTGCGCGTTGGCGAAAACCAGCACCCAGTGCGTCGTACTGGAATTATGCAGCTCATCGAAACGTTGCTTCGTGAGGTGTTCGCCGGTATCCGGCAGCACGAGGTCTCCATAATCGATCCCGAGTTTCTCCCGCCAGCCGGGATTGAACAGCGCCGAGTTCACTGCCGTCATGCCCGCGATATAGGGATATGCCTCGGTCGTCACATCCAACCCCCGGGCGCGCGCTCCTTCCACCATCGCAAGACACTCCATTGAATCGCGCAGGCAACTGCTGTTGATGTGCACGATGTGCAGAGACGCCCCCGTGATGGCGGCAGCTCCGATCACTTCGCTGACCGCTTCGATGGAGGACCCCGGCTCGACCCGTCCCGCGCTGCGCATGTGGGTATAAACCGGCAGCCCGCGCTCGGCGGCCAGACGGAACATGTCGATCACTTCCAGCCGCGTCGCTCCCGGCGTGTACTGGATGCCCATCCCAATCGCCAGGCCGCCGGCGTCAAGCTCGGCGCGAAGGCGCTGCTGTATCGCTTCGATTTGTTCCGGCGTGGCCGGCTGATCAGTCGCCGGTCCGCTCTTAGGCAAAATCTCAGGTGCACCAGAGTTGGCTCCCACGATTTCCGCCGGCAACGGTGCCCCGAACACCGCAGCCCGCGCCGCCACATGGCTAGCCGACGTGCCGTAATGAATCAGCGAATGTCCTTCTTTAGATTTCAAGAATTGCGCGACATCCGGCGCGCCGATCTCCAGCTCCAGCCCCGTGGTCACGCCATCGAGCGCCTTGACACGCTGGCTCGCCAGATCCTGCCCATGCTGGTGGAGGTCAATAAATCCAGGGGCGACCACCAGCCCGCCGGCATGAATCACGCGCCGTCCGCTCAGCGCCTGCGCTGACACACAGACAATTTTCCCATCGCGAATCCCGACGTTGCGCACCCCATCCAGCCCGGTCTCGGGATCGATAACGCGTCCGCCTTCGATCACCAGATCGTACTGTTGCCCCGCAGCGATGGTCGTTAATCCCAGAAGACAAAGAGATAGCATCAGCCTGCGCATAGTTGCTCCGTTCTGACCGGCGATCATACCAAGCCTCCAACTTTCCTACACCAGCGGCAAGTGGAGAGCAAGAAGCGGCGCTCCACCAGCACCGCTGAGGCGACATCGCTTCACTGGGTTGTTACAATGTGTCCGGTCTCCCGCCGATGCGTTTTGTTAGCCCGCTCTTGAAACACGCGGTGTACCCGGCTCTTCATCACGCTGGATGGCTCGATCGCATCATGCCGCCCGGTGGCTATGCCGTCGTCAACTATCACGGTGTGGTTCCGTCCGACCACCCTGAGCCCGAGGTTTTTCTCGATGGGAATCTGGTGCAACCCGAAGTGTTTCGACGGCAACTCCAATTCCTGAAGGCTCACTATCACATTATTCACCCGGAGGATTTTCGAGCATGGATCGAACAGGGTAAACCTCTTCCCCCACGCTCCGTTCTGGTGACCTGCGACGACGGTCTACTCAACACCCTGACGGACATGCTTCCCGTGTTGCGGAGCGAAAGTGTCCCCTGTCTTTTTTTTGTAACTGCGGCATCGAGCGGCGATTGCCCGGGCATGCTTTGGTACGAGGAGCTTTACTATCTGATTCGTCTCGGTGGGCTGAACGGACTGGAAACAAAACTTCCGCCACAGGAAGGTCCGTCACCCGTTGCAGACACTTTTCAGGCACGGTGGTGGAGTACGGTTAGAAGAGCATCCCGCCTGAACGCACCAGAGCGCGCAGACTGGATGACTCTTGTGCGCGGCGAAGTTGGAGCGAAGCATAATTTCGGTTCTGAAAAGCGATGGCGCCTTCTAAATGTCGCCGAACTCAGGCTGCTATCTGATGCCGGAATGAGCATCGGAGCGCATACCCTCTCTCATCCCGTTTTGTCACTGTGCGGAGACGAAGAAGCGCAACGCGAGATTCATCAAAGCAAGAGCGAATTGGAACGCGCGCTGGGACGGCCCATCTGGGCCTTTGCCTATCCTTTTGGAAACCCTGCCACCATGGGAGAACGCGAACTGCGGCTCGCGCGGGAAGCCGGGTTTGCATGCGCATTCCTCAACGTGGAGCATTGGGGACCCGGACCAACGAATCCTTTTGCGCTTCCTCGAATTCATGTAACCGCGAACACGACGCTTCCTGAATTCGCAGCCCACTTGAGCGGGCTTCACACTCGCCTGCAGCGGGCGATGGGGAGCTAGAGCGACTGGGGGCAGCGGTGCAGTTTGGCCACTAGACTACGATTGTCATCCCGAGCGGAGCCGTTTTTCAGGCGGAGCGAGGGATCTCCCACTGAACCGGCGTAACGCGTAAGCCAAATTGCACCACTACCCAAACCGCGTTGTGTTGCATCTCGAGCGAGAATGCGGCATCCTTCTACACTGGTTTAAAGTCTCTCGCTAATGAAAGCCTGAACTCCCGTGCACGTAAAGGTTCTGAACGAAATCCCGGAAGACCCTGATCTCTCTGAGACTTGGAACACCATGGTGCTGGCCATGGAAAATCCAGAGGTGTTTTTTACCTACCAGTGGGCATTGGCTGCCAGCCGTGGCTTCCAGCCGCAACTTTCCACGCGCCTCTTTCTGGTCTATGACGTCGACCAACTGGTTGGGATCGCGGCGCTGGCCGTCGATCCGCGAGCCCCTCGTGCAGCTTTCTTCTTGACCTCGAGCACAGCAGATTACTGCGACGTCGTCAGCACGCCGGAGAATCGAAAAGCGGTCGTGTTCGCGCTGCTGGAAGAAATCCGGAACCTCGGTCTCAGCGATCTGGTTTTGGCCAACGTTCCTGCGAATTCAGCCACGCTTCAAGAATTGCCCGGCGTGGCCGGGTCGCACCGCTTCTACGTTACTTCGCGCACTGCCTATAACTGCGGCGTAGTCCAACTGGGTGGTGAAGAAGAGCGCGGGGCGCTTCTCCGAAGCCTGGCCAACAAGGGCCGCGAGAAACGCGCACTAAAGAAGCTCACAACCCTCGGATCAGTGAAGGTGATTCACCTTACCGAGCCCGAGCAGATCGGCGCAAGCCTTGAGTCGATCGTCTCCGCCCAGATTTCCCGGTTTCTCGCCAGCAACCGCGTCAGTCCCCTCGTAGGGCCGGAGCGCCGCACATTCCTTCGCTACCTCAGCGACCTGCTCTCCCATTCCGGTTGGTTGAAGATCAGCCAGTTGGAAATCGATGGGCGTCCTGTAGCCTGGAACTATGGTTTCCGGTTTGGGGGGAGCTGGTTCTGGTATCTCCCGACCTTCCAGATGGAGTACGAGCACGTCTCACCGGGATCCTGCCTGCTTCGTCTCCTGGTGGAAGAAGGAGCGCGGGACACGTCCCTTCAATGGCTCGACCTCGGCCTTGGAGACGAGCCGTACAAAGAACGCTTCGCCAACAAGAGCCGCCAGACTCGCTACGTTCATCTGTCTCGGGGATACTCGCGGCATGTAGTAAGCGTCGGCCGCGAATTGCTCAGGAGCACGGCGGCCCGGTTTCCCCAGGTCGGTAATAAGCTCCGCGATGCCAGAACCTTCGGCCGATCAGCGGCAGGTCGTATTCGGGAGGCCGGAGTGGCCGAGATCGCCCGACAATCGATTCGCAAGGTCATGAGGTCATTTGCATCGGAAGATGAGGTGCTGCTGTTTGAGGGTCTTCAAGCTCTCGTATTTAGTGAGCCGAGCGTTCAGCTTGTACCCCTGACGCGGGAGCATCTCGTGGAGGCTTCAATCATCAATGCCGACGATGCCCACACGTTGCGCTACCTGATGCGGTGTGCCCGGCGCCTGAGCAAACCTGGCCCTTCCGGTTTTCTTCTACAGGACGATGCAGCCAGGCCAATCCATATTCTGTGGATAGCCAACTACGACGGCTTCCGGTTGTCCGAAATCGATCATAATCTCGAAGCGTCGTCTCCGAATGCGGCCATCATTTTCGACTGTTGGACTCCTGTGGCGGACCGCGGGCAGGGCCACTATTCCACAGCTATTCGTTCAGCAGCCGCGCAGTTAAGGCAACAGGGCAGAGCGGCTTGGATTTTCAGCGGGGCCAGCAATGTCTCATCCCTGCGAGGCATTCTGAAAGCTGGGTTCGTCTATCGCTTTTCATTAGTCCGCCGGAGCAGGCTCGGCCGCGCGATCATAACTCGACAGGAGACCACGGCCGCGATTTCAACTTCGCCCAAACCCATCTTTCCCGCTGAAGGCGTGCCCGAAAAGCAGCACGACGTCGCTTAACGGCGATGCTTGAGCGTCAATTTTTCGGGTAGTGGTGCAGTTTGAAAAATCCGGAGCCTCCATCTTTCCGGCGTCATCCCGAAGGCCCGCGTTTTCACCAGCGGGCCGAGGGATCTCCCGTTAGCACACCCTCGTTCTGGTCAAACTGCACTACTACCATTTTTCGCTTCCATTTGCCTGAATTGCCGCGTCATCTCTAGAATGAAGATTCACCCATAGCTGGGAGAATTTCCGAGAAACTTATGATTCATTTTCCTGTACCCGAAGCTCTCACCTTCGACGATGTTCTTCTTCTGCCCGCGCGCTCCGACGTGATTCCAGCGACGGCAAGTACCCAGACCCAACTGACTCGCAACATCGTTCTGAATATTCCCATTGTCAGCGCAGCCATGGACACCGTTACCGAATCGCACATGGCGATTGCATTGGCGCAGCAGGGCGGACTCGGCATTATCCATCGCAACCTGAGCATCGAACAACAAGCCAACGAAGTCGACAAGGTGAAGCGCTCGGAGAGTGGCATGATCGTCGATCCCGTCACCATGTCGCCTACGGACAAAGTTAGCGATGCTCTCGAAGTCATGCGCAAGTACAAAATCTCCGGCGTTCCAATCACCGAGAACGGCCGGCTTGCCGGCATTCTCACCAATCGCGATCTCCGCTTTGAAAGCCGCTTCGATATTCCCATCGACCGCGTGATGACCAAGAAAAATCTGATCACCGTTCCCGTGGGCACAACGCTCGAGGATGCGGAGGAGATTCTCCACGAGCATCGCGTCGAGAAACTGCTGGTCGTCGACGACAAGTACAACCTCAAGGGACTGATCACCGTAAAAGACATTCAGAAGAAGCTGAAGTATCCAAATGCCGCCAAAGACTCTCAAGGGCGCCTGCGCGTCGGTGCGGCGATTGGCGCAACTGGCGATTTTCTTGAGCGCGCCCAGGAACTGGCCGAAGCCAAAGTTGACGTGCTCGCCATCGACAGCGCTCACGGCCACTCCACCAAGGTGCTCGAGGCGGTAAAGCTGGTGAAATCGAAACTGCCGGAGATGCAACTGCTGGCCGGCAACGTCGCCACTTTCGACGGCGCCTGCGAATTGGCGCGTGCCGGCGCCGACGGCATCAAGGTCGGCATCGGCCCGGGTTCTATTTGCACCACGCGTGTCGTAACCGGCGCCGGCGTGCCTCAGATCACCGCCATCGCCGAGGCCTTTCGCGCAGTAAAAGATGCCGGCGTCCCGATCATCGCGGACGGTGGCATCAAGTACTCCGGCGACATCACCAAGGCGCTGGCCGCCGGCGCAAGCGCGGTCATGATCGGCTCGATGTTCGCCGGCACCGATGAAAGTCCCGGCGAATTGATCCTCTATCAAGGCCGTTCTTATAAGTCCTATCGCGGCATGGGTTCGCTTGGCGCCATGGCACAAGGATCGAGCGAGCGTTATTTTCAAAGCACTGAAGCCGATTCCTCCGCCGCCTCGATGGATGGCGAATCCAACCGCTTGGGCAAACTCGTCCCCGAAGGCATCGAGGGGCGCGTGCCCTATCGTGGCTCGGTCGCCATGATCGTTCATCAAATGGTAGGTGGATTGAAATCAGGCATGGGCTATTGCGGCTGCGCCACCATCGCCGAACTCCTGCAGAAGACGCGCTTCGTGCGCATCAGCGGAGCTGGACTCCGCGAAAGCCACGTCCACGATGTCATGATCACTCGCGAGGCTCCCAACTATGGCGTCGAGTAACTCTGCCTCTTGAGCTCCGATCGGCACCAGCTTCTGAAGGCGTGGATTGCTGCAATCCTGTGGCTCATCGTCATCGCCATCGAATCCACCGCTCTGCTTTCGGCCAGGAATACCAGCCGGATTCTTTATCCCTTGCTGCATTACCTCTTCGGCATGGGCTGGGAGCGCTTCGAGGTTTGGCACTTCTTCATTCGCAAGACCGGCCACGTGATTGGCTACGGCATATTGAGCATCCTGGCATTTCGAGCCTGGCGCGAAACCTTTCCGGCGCCTGGGAATCCTCCATGGACCATGCGATGGGCCAGCATCGCCGTGCTGATGACCGCCTTCGTCGCCAGCCTCGACGAATGGCACCAGAGTTTCATCCCGTCCCGCACTGGACGCTGGCAGGACGTGGTTCTGGATACCTGCGCGGGTATCGCTGCGCAAGTTCTACTGTTTGCCTTCAGCCGGCTTCAAAATCGGGTGACGAGTGATCGTCCAACCTAGAAATCGGACACCGTAGCGTCTCATCGTCAATTCAATTGGGAATGGATCGGGAAACGCAGATCGGCGAGAGATTCTATTGCTGCGAGTGGAATCTAGATCATATCATGCGCGTTTACCAGATTGTTTTCTTTCGCGGCCTCCTGCAGAATTCACCTCCATGACCGGAGAGACTGTTCAACTGAACGGCATGGAAATGTACTTCGAGACGGAGGGCGCTGGTGAACCGCTTCTACTTCTGCACGGCGGCGGCGGGAGCCATGAGGACTGGATCTACGCCGGCCGCGAGCAGTTCGCCCAGCACTATCGGCTGATTCTGCCCGACGCGCGCGGCCACGGCCGCTCGACAAATCCGCAACGGACAATTACGCACCGTCAGTGCGCAATGGATACTCTGGCGCTGCTCGATCATCTCGCCATTCGGAAATGCAAAGCGATCGGCCTAAGCATGGGCGGCAACACGCTTCTTCACATGGCCACTTTGCAACCTGCGCGAATAGAAGCTATGGTGCTGGTGAGCGCGACGATGTATTTTGCCCAGCAGGCTCGCGCGGTGATGAGAGAAATCGAAGTGGCAAATCCCTCAGACAAAGAAATGGAGACGATGCGCAAACGCCACAAACACGGCGACGACCAGATCAGCGCTTTGCTAGAGTGGCAGCGCGGGATGGCTTACAGCTATGACGATATGAATTTCACGCCCCCATTACTAAACACGATCACGGCATCGACGTTAATTGTTTATGGAGACCGCGATTTTCTTTATCCCATCGAGATGGCAGTAGAAATGTACCGCGCAATTCCACGCGCTGCACTTTGGGTGGTGCCGAATGGAGGCCACGGTCCGGTTTTTCTCGATGCGGCTGCGCAGTTTACGCAAACTGTCCGGGATTTTTATCGGATGTCGTCTACGAAACAAATTACGTAGCCCTGCGCAGACTGTGGACCCTGATCCGTGGTGTTTCTGGTTCTTCACAGACCGCGTGGAAGCCTGCCCCGGAGCTGCAACAACGCAGCCGCAACCAGCGCCAGCGCCGCCGAGAAATAAAACGGAATCGCGGCCCCGAGGTGCTTCCACAATTCGCCGGTAATCAAGCTCGCAGCGAGAGTGGCTATGCTGCTGATGAAAAAATAAATGCCAAGCGCGCGCCCGCGCACCTGCTCGCTGACTGTCTCCACCACAAGAGCCTTCAGCACAGGCTGGGTCAGAGCATAGTAGAAACCGTACACCGCCATCGCCAGCCAAATCGCGATGGTTGAGGGCGCCCGTCCGAAAACAAAATACACTGCGGCGAAAATCACATAACCTGCAGAGCCCACCAGACGGCGCGAAATACGGTCGCTGAACCAGCCCGCAGGCCAGGATGCAAGCGTGTACGTGATGTTGAAGACTAAGCCCAGCAACGGCGCGAGCGCCACGGGGATTCCGACGCTCTGTGCCCGCAATACCAGGAACATATCACTCGAGTTCCCCAGAGAGAACAGAGTCACTGCGATGAGAACGAAGTAGAAGCTGACGGGAAGTTTCAGGCCCGGATGTTCGACCTTCGCTCGGCCGGATGAACTTAACTTTTCTTCAGATTTCGCCGACGTCTGCGAGGCATCGGTTTCGCGCGGGCGCCCTTCGCGAATGCCTAGCATCGCGACCGCCACGCACAACGCTCCCGGCACGGCCGCAGCCCAGAACACACTTCGAAGTCCGAAACGCGCGAGAAGAACCAGAGCCACCAGCGGACCGGCGATGGCTCCCGCGGAATCCATCGACTGAATCAACCCATATGCCGAGCCCAGCCGCTCTTTCGGCACCGACTCTGCAACCATCACGTCGCGCGGCGCCCCACGCACCCCTTTGGCGAGGCGATCGGCAAAGCGGATCAACAGAATTTGCGGCCACGCTGTAACAATCGCAAGCAGCGGCTTCACGACGTTCGCGACAAAGTACCCAGCAACGACGACCGGCTTGCGCTGAGGCAGGCGGTCGGCAAGATATCCGGAGAATAGCTTGGCAAACGATGCCACGCTTTCCGCGATGCCCTCGATTAATCCCAACTGCGCCGGTCCCGCCCCCAGCGATGCAAGAAACGCGGGCAAGACCCAGTACGCCATCTCCGTAGCTGCGTCATTGAGGAAAGAAATGATGCCGAAAGCGTAGATGTTTCGGGCAGCAGAAGGTTCGCGCTCGGTGTTTGTGGCGGGCATAGGACTCTTTTTTACCACGGAGGCACAGAGACACGGAGGAAGGCAGGGAAATCCGGGGATCGAAACATGGGCCTACAGCATCGCGATCCAAACACTGAGAGCTGAGAGCTGAGAGCTGAGAGCTGAGAGCTGAGAGCTGAGAGCTGAGAGCTGAGAGCTGAGAGCTGAGAGCTGAGAACTGAGAACTGTTACTCAGTACATCGCGTCGTACTTAGTCACAACCCACTGCCCATCCTTGTTTTCTGTGGTGACAGTGAATAGTTCCTTGTAGGTCCCAGCTTGGCCAGCGTGCATAAGGCGCTTGCCGCGGTAGTGAAGAATGGTCAGAGGCGGATTGCTTTCCCACTCCGCGATCTCCCAGGACAGCAACGGATGCTGTGCTTCAGAGTTGCAGATGAAGTGGGCGTACTTTTTGTGGTAGTCGTGCTCCCAATCGGCGAGCAGTTCGTCGCAGTGTCCGTCGCGCAACTCCCGAAGGAAGAGATTGGCGCTGTGCTCGATGGTTCGGTCGCGCAACGGATTCATCCGGATGCTGACCGGCAGACCGCTGAGCGGATCGCGGTCTTCGGAGCGCGCCAGTACCGGTCCCTGTTTGCTCAGCCACCAGATGTAGCCAAGAAATCCGAAGACTAGCAGCGCGCCCACGCTGGCGGCAATCGCGATCTGTGTGCGGGTGAATCCCATCCGAGACTAAGTTTATAGAGAAGGCAACTTAGGGCAAGATTACGAGTGGGAACCGCAAAGGTTCATGTACGAGTGGGGATCGAATCTGCTGCCAAATGCCGGATCGGCCCAGGCCGTCGCCCCAGGAATGACAAGGCTTTTGTTGAATGACAAGGAAAAAGGGCACGGCTTGCGCCCTGCCCTTCTAAACATGACAGACTACTCTTTCTTGTCTTCGGCTTCTTCCTTCACCGGCTCGACGCCGCCATCGTGCTGCGCCTGCGCTTCGGCGTCTTCCATGGCTTTGCGGGCCTCGGCGTTCTTCTTGGCGCGGGCCTCAGCGCGCTTTTCGCGCTTTTCGTCCAATACCTTCTCGCTCCCCAACAGTTCGAGGAAAGCTTTGTCGGCGCCGTCGCCTTTATTCCACCCGGTGCGAATGACGCGTGTATAGCCGCCATCGCGGTCGCCGAAGCGGGGTCCGACGGTGTCGAACAACTTCACCAGCGCCTCGTCAGTCATAAGGTAGGCGCCAGCCAGACGGCGCGCCGCAAGATCGCCCCGCTTGCCGAGCGTGATCATCTTCTCGACGATCGGCCGTGCAGCCTTGGCCTTGGGAACAGTTGTCTCGACGCGCTCTTCGACAATCACCGACGTGACCAGATTGCGCAGCAGTGAGCGCCTGTGCGATGTGTTCCGGCCGAGTTTGTAGCCAGCTACTTTGTGACGCATAGTGAAACCTCAGTGGCCAGTGGTGGGTGGCCAGTATTCGATTTCGAAATAGAAGGTTCAGCGGCTAGCGGTTTGTCTTTCTGACCACTGCCCACTAGCCACTGACCACTGTTTCTCAGAGCCCGTCGTCCGGTCCGTAGGCCGAAGCCGGAAGAACCAGGTTGGACGTGGGACCAGGCACGGCATTACCGTGCTCGTCGATCTTCATGCCCAGGCTCAGACCCATCGAGGAAAGAATTTCCTTGATCTCGTTCAGCGACTTGCGGCCGAAGTTCTTGGTCTTGAGCATTTCCGATTCCGTCTTCTGCACCAGCTCGCCGATGGTCTGAATATTCGCATTCTTCAGGCAGTTGTAGCTGCGCACGGAAAGCTCCAGCTCTTCGACGGAGCGGTTCAGATTCTCGTTGTGAATTTCGGGCTTGCGGTCGTCCGAAGACGATGTTCCGGTCTCGATCTCCTCCTCGAAATTGATGAAGATGTTCATGTGATCCTTCATCAGCTTCGCCGAAAGGCCAATCGCATCCGCAGGAGTGATGGAGCCGTTGGTCCAGACTTCGAGGGTGAGTTTGTCGTAGTCGGTAATCTGGCCGAGGCGCGCAGCTTCCACGGTGTAGTTGCACTTACGCACCGGCGAGTGTACGGAATCGATCGGTATGAAGCCGATTCCGAGATCCTCGTCGAAATTCTTATCGGCGGAAACGTAGCCACGGCCGCGCTTGAGGCGCATCTCCATATCGAGCTTACCGCCCTCGCTCACGGTCGCAACATAGACGTCTTTGTCCAGAACCTCGACATCACCATCCGCTTCGATCATGCCGCTAGTGACCACCCCGGGCTGGTCGGCACGCAGATAAATGGCTTTCGGCGCATCGCCCGCCAGCTTGAACGGAATCTGTTTCAGGTTCAGGATGATGTCGGTCGCGTCTTCAACTACTCCGGGGATCGACTGAAACTCGTGAAGGACGCCTTCCATCTTCACTGCGGTAACAGCAGCGCCTTCTATGGAGCTCAGCAGTACGCGCCGCAGCGCGTTACCCACGGTGGTGCCGAAGCCGCGCTCAAAAGGTTGCGCCCAGAAAATTCCGTATTTGTCGGTGAGGGTGGAAGTATCAACTGCGAGACGTTTCGGTTTCTGAAAACCTTTCCAAAGCATTTGTTTCTCCTTCGGCCGTTTGGCTCAATCCCAACTCGCTGAGTGGTCCAACTCAGGTCGACGTCGGCAAAGGCTGATCTGGCTCGAAATGTGGACCGAAAACATCGGGTGATTTTGCGATCGGGTAATCGGGTCATTTGAAAATCGCCCGATGACCTGATGGCCAGATCGCCCGATGACTTACTTGCTATAAAGTTCAACGATCAACTGCTCATTCACGGGCAGCTGAATATCTTCGCGCTTGGGCAACGAGAGCACGCGCGCTGTGTAATTGTCGCGATTCACTTCCAGCCAGTTCGGCAGCGTGCCATGGCTCGCGAACTCCTTCGCAAACTCCAGAACAGCCAGCTTCTTGCTGTTCTCGCGGATGGAAATCTCCTCGCCCGCGCTCACTTCATACGAAGGAATGTTCACCTTGCGACTGTTCACGGCGACGTGGCCGTGGCGCACCAACTGCCGCGCCTGCCGCCGCGATTGCGCGAAACCCAGGCGGTAGACAACGTTGTCCAGGCGCCGCTCCAGTTGCTGCAGGAGCAGTTCGCCCGTAACGCCTCGCGAACGCGCCGCCTTCTCGAAGTAGTTGCGGAACTGGCCCTCGAGAGTGAAATAGATGCGCTTCGCCTTCTGCTTCTCGCGCAGCTGCAGGCCGTAGCCAACGATCTTGGCCTTGCGGTCTTTCCCGTGTTGTCCGGGAGCGAAGTTGCGCTTCTCGATGGGGCACTTATCGCTGAAACATTTCGAGCCTTTGAGGAACAGCTTCATGCCCTCACGGCGGCACAGACGACAGACTGGATCGGTATAACGGGCCAAGTTGTTCTCCTTTTAGATGACCGGTTTACAGGTTTGGCTTCACCCTTCGTCCCGGACGAAAATCAGCTTCTAGCTTCTAGCTGCTAGCCTCTAGCAAAACCAAATCAGGTTTAGCTAGAAGCTAGGAGCTAGAAGCCGGGTCTTCTTACACTCTTCTTCGCTTCGGCGGACGGCATCCATTATGCGGGATGGGCGTCACGTCACGGATGGAGCGCACCTCAATGCCAGCCGAGGCCAGAGCGCGCACCGCTGATTCGCGGCCGGAACCGGGTCCGCTGACGCGCACGTCCACGCTGCGAACCCCGTGATCGCGCGCCATGTTGGCGGCATTCGAGGCCGCCTGCTGCGCCGCGAACGGCGTGCCCTTGCGTGATCCGCGGAAGCCGAGCGATCCCGAACTCTTCCACGACAGAACGTTGCCATTCATGTCGGTGATGGTCACGATGGTGTTGTTGAAGGACGCCTGCACATAGCACAGTCCATGCGGAACGTGCTTGCGCTCCTTCTTCTTGAACGTCTTCTTCTTACCTTTTTTCTCGGGTGCGGCAGTGCCGCCCGCTGCTGCTGGTTTTGCCATAAAAAGCTCTTAGCTCCTAGCTCTTAGCTTCTAGCTAGAAGCTAGAAGCCAGAAGCTGTTTCTAGGTTTTCGACGTCGCCTTCTTCTTGGTCGAGACCGTTCCTTTGCGCGGACCTTTGCGGGTGCGCGCATTCGTATGCGTACGCTGTCCGCGGACCGGCAGATTGCGGCGGTGACGGAAGCCCCGATAAGAGCCGATTTCGATGAGCCGCTTGATGTTCATCGAAACTTCCTTGCGCAGATCGCCTTCCACCATCCCCTGCGCCTCAATCACGGTGCGGATCCGGTTGACTTCTTCTTCGCTGAGGTCCTGGACCTTCTTCATGGGGTCCACCTTGGCCTCGTCAAGAATAGTACCGGCGCGCGGATGCCCGATGCCGTAGATGTAAGTCAGCGCGATGTTAATGTGCTTCTGGCGCGGTAAGTCGACGCCTGCAATACGTGCCATGTTCCTTTGACCTCAGCGGCAAAAGCCGCAAATTTAAGCCTTCAGCTCTTAACCTTTGGCCCTTAGCTAACAGCCAAGAGCTAACGGCTAACAGCTGTTCACCCCTGACGCTGTTTATGTTTCGCGACGACGCAGATCACCCGCACCACACCCTTGCGATGGATGACCTTGCACTTGTCACAAATTTTCTTTACCGATGCTCGTACTTTCATAATCTCGATCCCGATTCCCAAACGTCTGGAGACGGGCGACTCGCCCGTCCGCCGGGCAAAAGCCCGGCGCATTCCCTATTTATACCGATAAACGATTCTTCCGCGATTCAAGTCGTAGGGTGAGAGCTCCACCGCAACCTTGTCGCCGGGCAGTATGCGAATAAAGTTCTTGCGCATCTTGCCGGAAACATGCGCCAGCACCTGGTGCTTGTTTTCCAGTTCCACCTTGAACATGGCGTTGGGCAGCGGTTCCAGAACCACCGCCATCACTTCAATCGCGTCTTCTTTGCTCATTAGCTCCTAAGCTTCTAGCCTCTGGCTCCTAGCTAAAACTCAACGCTGCTGCGGTTGAGCCAGCAGCTGGGAGCTGGAAGCTAGCAGCTTCATCTCGTCAAAATCATCGGCCCGTCTCTCGTGACGGCTACACAATGCTCGAAATGCGCGCTGAAACTACCGTCCACCGTGACTGCGGTCCACTTGTCGCCGAGTACTCGCGTTTCCGGCTTTCCGTAGTTCACCATGGGCTCGATTGCGATCACCATACCTTCGCGCAACTTCGCGCCGTGACCGCGCGCTCCGAAGTTGGGCACTTGCGGTTCTTCGTGCAAGCGCGTTCCAATGCCGTGCCCCACAAATTCGCGAACCACACTGAAACCCGCGGCTTCCACATGCTCCTGCACCGCCGCTCCCACATCGCCCACCGAGTTGCCGATGCGCGCCTGGTCGATTCCGCGATAGAGCGACTCCTCAGTCACGGTCAGTAGTTTGCGCAACTCCGGTTTGACCGACTCGCTGACCGGGACCGTAATCGCCGCGTCGCCGTAATACCCGTCGAGCACCACGCCGCAATCAATCGAAACAATGTCTCCATCCTTCAACGTCCGCTTCTCCGACGGAATGCCATGCACAATCTCTTCATTCACCGACGTGCACAACACACACGGATAATCGTAGTAGCCCTTGAACGCCGGCTTCGCTCCGAGCTCCGCAATCTTTTTCTCGGCGGCACGCTCCAAATCCATGGTGGTCACGCCGGGCGCCACGATCGAGCGAACCTCATCGAGAACCTGGCGGACGATGTGGCCGCTTTGCCGCATCCGCTCAATCTCTGCCGCCGACTTGCATACAATCGCCATTCTCAAACTTGATCATCCTCAAGCATGATGATCTTCAAGAATCCTGAAGATCTGCTCCGTGACATCGTCCATCGGCAGATCGCCGTTCACCGAGATCAGCCTTCCCGTGCGCTGGTAATATTCCGCCACGGGAGTAGTCTGCTCCTGGTAAGCCGCCAAACGGGGCTGAATTACTTCCAACCGGTCGTCATTGCGGGTCACCAGCTTCGACCCATCGAGGTCACAGAGTTCATCGACGCGGGGCGGCTGGAAGTGGACGTTATAGATCCGTCCACAGGTGGGACAAGAACGGCGTCCAGTAATCCGGAGCAACAATTGATTATAGTCCACGTCGAGTCTGATCACAATTGGCCAGGCGCGAGTCGGGCGCGAATTGTCAAAGAGCTTTGCTTCCAGTAACGCGTCCAGCCATCCGGCCTGGGCCGCAGTCCGCGGAAAGCCATCCAGAACGTAACCGCGTTTGCAGTCCGGCTGGCTCAGTCTCTGCCGAACCATTTCACAAACCAGGTCGTCGGAAACCAGCTCTCCTCGAGCCATGACCGCCTTGGCCGCAACGCCGAGCTCCGTCCCAAGCGTTACGTTCTGCCGCAGCAGATCCCCGGTGGAGACCTGTGGAATCAGATACCGCTCCATGATCCGCTTGGCCTGGGTGCCCTTACCGGCGCCTGGCGGACCAAGCAATACCACGGGACCGATATCCCTTGAGGTTTCCTGCGCCATCGAGTTGGCCAAAGCCTCCCGAACAGTTTTCCCGGCGGGCCTCCCACAAGGCCGTTTCCGGTGCAGCAACCTCACCGACAAATTTGTAATCTGCTAATTTGGCAACCCGTGACGCGTTGCCGTTGTTCTTCAATTACAAAATTGCCCAATTACTAAATTGCCAATGTCTCAAGACCAGTTGCGGCGGCCGCGAATACGTCCGCTGCGCGGCGTGAACCCATCGTAATGACGCATGATGAGTTGCGCCTCGATCTGCGTAACCGTATCCATCGCCACGCCCACCACGATCAGCAGCGACGTTCCGCCAAAATAAAAATTCACGCCCAGGCCGTTCGTCACCCAGACCGGAAGCTTTTCAAAAAACGACCCTCCCAGCCAGAACGGCAGATGGTTCAAGTGGATGCCGGCGATCATCCACTCCGGAATGAAAGAGATGATGATCAGATATAGCGCGCCCACCAGCGTAATGCGGGTCAACACCTCATTAATGTAATCAGCCGTGCGCTTGCCCGGACGTATACCCGGAATGAAGCCGCCGTACTTCCGCATGTTGTCGGCGACTTCGCTGGGATTGAAAACAATCGACACATAGAAGTACGCGAAGAAAATGATGCCGATGGCATACAGCAAGGTGTACAGCGGCTCACCCCAGGCCAGCATGCGAAACAAGTCGCCGAAGTAGCGGGTATTTTTCAGGCCGACCCCGACGGTCTGCGGCAGGGTAAGAATCGAAGACGCGAAGATGACCGGCATCACACCGCCCGCATTCACTCTTAGCGGCAGGTGCGTAGACTGCCCGCCCATGACTTTGCGCCCGACCACGCGTTTGGCATACTGGACCGGAATTCGTCGCTCGCAACGCTCGACGTACACAATGAAGGCCACCACGGCGATCATGAACACGACCAGGCCGACCATCAGGATGGGCGTAATCGCGCCCCAGGTTCCGTTCTTGGCCTTTTCGATCAGATCCTGCACGCCGCGCGGCAGGCCCACCACAATTCCGGCAAAGATGAGCAGCGACATGCCGTTGCCGATCCCGCGGTCGGTGATCTGCTCGCCCAGCCACATGACGAATGCGCTGCCCGTAGTAAGCGTCAGCATGGTCATCAGGATGAATCGAGGGCCGGGGTGCAGCACAAAGTCTCCCGCCTTTTCGAGGCCATAGCCGATGCCGAACGATTGCACCGCGCTGAGAATGACAGTGATGTAGCGCGTCCACTGCGTAATCTTTTTGCGCCCCAGCTCACCTTCTTTTTGCAGCTTGGCCAGCGGCTCATACACAACCGTCAAAAGCTGCAAAATGATCGACGCAGTGATGTAGGGCATGATGCCCAGCGCGAAGATGGTCATGCGGCGCAGGTTGCCGCCGGAAAACAAATCCACGAACCCGAGCAGCGATCCCGCATTTTGATTGAAGGCGGCTTCCAGCTTGAGGAAGTTCACGCCCGGCGTGGGAAGATGCCCGCCCAGCCGGTAGACCGCGAGCATGGCCAGGGTGAACAGAACCCGCTTGCGCAGGTCCGGGATGCGGAAGATGTTCGCCAGCTTTTCAAACATTACTGCAAGACCTCAACCTTGCCGCCTGCTTTGATTATCTTCTCCTGCGCCGACTTGGAGAATTTGTGCGCGTGTACTGTAATGGCGATCGTCAACTCGCCATCTCCGAGAATCTTTACCGGCAGCTTGGCCTTGATGACTCCGGCTTTCCGCAGCACATCCGGTGTGATGGGCGAGGCGTGCAGCTCGTCACCCAGCGCCGCCAGCCGCTCCAGGCTGACAATGTTGAATTCTTTGCGGAAGATATTCGTGAAGCCGCGCTTCGGCATGCGCCGGTGCAGCGGCATCTGGCCGCCTTCAAATCCGCGGATCATGCGCGAGCCGGTGCGCGAACGCTGCCCTTTGTGTCCGCGAGTGGACGTTTTGCCCATGCCGGAACCCATGCCGCGCCCCACCCGCTTGCGCTTTTCAGTGGCCTTCTTCGGTGCTCGAATGTTGGATAAATTCATAAATAAGCTCTCAGCTCTCAGCCGTCAGCTTTCAGCCAGGAGCGGTTTGCGCTGAGGGCTGATAGCTGAAAGCTGATGGCTTCTACTTCAGGATCTCGACCAGATGTGGCACCTTGGCCACCATGCCGCGAATCGCCGCATTGTCCGGACGCTCAATCACCTGGTTCAGACGGGTAAACCCCAGACCCTTCACCACCAGTTTATGCTTCACTGGGGAGCAAATGGCCGAAACCACCCATTTCAGGTGAATCTTCCCGGCAACCGCTTTCGGTTTCTTCGTCGTCATCGTCAATTCCTCAATCTCTGAGCGCCGTTACTAGGTACTCGGTGCTACAGCTCCTGCGCCGACTTGCCGCGCATGGCCGCGACGCTGTCCCTGCTCTTCAAATGCCGCAGCGCGTCGAAGGTCGCTTTAATCACGTTGTGCGGGTTGGTGGTGCCAATCGACTTGGTCAGCACGTTCTGGATTCCCACCGACGTCATCACCGCACGCACCGCGCCTCCGGCTATCACTCCGGTGCCTTCCGGAGCCGGCTTCAACAGGACTTTGCCTGAGCCGTAGCGCCCCAGAATCAGGTGCGGAATCGAAGTCTGCGTCAGGTTGACCTTGATCAGATTCTTCTTCGCCGACTCGATGGCCTTCCGAATCGCCTGCGGAACCTCCTTGGCTTTGCCCGCGCCATGCCCCACCACCGCCGCCGAGGGATCGCCCACCACCACCAGCGCGGCGAACGAAAGGTTCTTGCCACCCTTCACCACCTTGGTGACGCGGTTGATGGCCACAACCTGATCTTTCAACTGGAACGAATTTGGGTCGAGCTTCTTAACGACTGTTGGCATTCTTTGAACCCAGCTTTCAGCTATCAGCTTTCAGCTATCAGACTGTCGCTCCAGCCGAAAGCTGAGAGCTGACAGCTGAGAGCTGCCTTTAAAATTCCAATCCTGCTTCGCGGGCCGCATCGGCCAGCGCTTTCACGCGGCCGTGATAAATGTAGCCACCGCGGTCAAACACAACTTTGCTCACGCCTTTGGCCTTGGCGCGTTCCGCGATGGTCTTGCCCACGGTTTTCGCAGCCGCAACATTGCCCCCGGTGCGCCGTTCTTCCTTTTTGCCCTCGGCAGAACTCGCCGAAACCAGCGTCTGCCCATGCAGGTCGTCGATGACCTGCACGTAAATGTGATTCAACGAGCGATATACATTCAGCCGCGGACGTTCCGCCGTCCCCTGCATCTTCTTGCGGATCCGGTCATGAATGTGCCCGCGTTTTTGATTCTTCGATTTCTTCGTAAACATGGCTCTTTATCCTTCACCGGCTGCCCAGAGATCCTTCGCTTCGCTCAGAGCCTGCCCTGAGCTTGCCGAAGGGATGATCGCGACGGGCTCAGCTTCTAGCCTGCCCTGAGCAACTGAGCCCTGGGCGAGGACGTCGAAGGTCCCGTCAACCGCGATCACTTCGCTCCGGTCTTGCCCACCTTCTTCTTCAACCTTTCGCCTGCGTAGCGCACGCCCTTGTTCTTGTAAGGATCGGGCGGACGTAGCGACCGCATCTCGGCCGCCACCTGGCCCACCTGCTGACGATCAATTCCAGTCAGGGAGATCTTTGTCTGCTTGGGATCGACCGCGGCTTCGACGCCGGTCGGCAACGGATATTCGATGGGATGCGAATAGCCAAGGTTGAACACGATCATCCCCTTGCCCTTCATCTCGGCTCGGTAACCTATGCCCACGATCTCCAATTCGCGCGTCCAACCCCGGGTGACGCCTTCGACCGCATTGTTGACAAGCGCGCGCGCCAGTCCATGCAGAGCAGCCTGCGAATCGTTCTCGCGAATGGCAACGATGTTTCCGTCCTTCTGCTCCACCTTGATGCCTGAGGGGAGGGCCGTATCCAGCTTGCCCTTCGGCCCCTGCACCAATACCGTATTGCCTTCGATCTTGACCGTCACCCCTTTGGGAATCGGGATCGGTTTTTTTCCAATTCGTGACATAAGTTTTCAGCTCTCAGCTCTCAGCTCTCAGTCTCCATCACCGCCGCTGTTGCTGATAGCTGACGGCTGATAGCTGAAAGCTGCTTCTCTACCAAATCTCGCACAACAACTCGCCACCAACGCCTTCCTTGCGCGCCTGCCGTCCGGTCATCACGCCGCGCGGCGTGGTCAGAATATTGATTCCCATGCCGCCCAGCACCCGCGGTATCTCGCTGCGCCGCACATAAACGCGGCAGCCCGGTCGCGAAACGCGCTCCGCCTTTGAAATCGCCGCTTCGTTGTGCGCGCCGTATTTCAAATAGATCCGGATGACCTTGTGACCTTCCTCCTCCGTAGCTTTGAAGTTTGAGATGTAGCCCTCTTCCTTCAAAATGCGGGCGATCTCCACCTTCAGCCGCGAAGCCGGAACGTCCACCTTCTGGTGCCGCGCCTGTAGCGCGTTGCGCACCCTCGTCAACATGTCTGCGACCGGATCGGTCAACCTCATCGTTTGCTTCTCCTCTCGCCACCCGTTCGCTCCGCGTTCCGCGGAGAACCTGCAGCGGCTTGCTTACCACTTACCCCTTACGACTGTCATTCCTCTTTAGCGTTGTCATCCTGAGCGAGACGCTTTTTGTCTCGCTTTGTCATCCTGAGCGGCGTTCCTGCCGCCAAGGATCTCCCGCTCCTCGAACCCCGTGCGGAAGCCTCCCTACCAGGACGACTTCGCGACTCCCGGAATCTCCCCGCGCAGCGCCAGTCCGCGGAAACACAAGCGGCACAAGCCGAACTTGCGCAGATAAGCCCGCGGCCGTCCGCATATCTTGCAGCGGTTGTGCCGGCGCGTGGAGAACTTCGGCGTCTTTTCCTTTTTTTCCCGCGCCAGCTCAAATTTCTTTTCGATCTTCGCGTCTTTCACTCGTTTCGCTGTAGTCATGAAATCCTTAATAACAATTTGTATCGCGAACTCAAACTCTCAACCTATTGCGTCCGGAACGGCATCCCCAGGTGCTTCAGCAGTGTCCGCGCCTGGTTATCATTCCCCGCCGTAGTCACAATAGTTACGTTCATTCCCTTTTGCTTGTCGACCTTCTCGTAAGAGATCTCCGGGAATATCAGCTGGTCGTGCAGGCCCAGCGTGTAGTTGCCGCGGCCGTCAAACGACTTGGTGGAGACCCCGCGGAAATCTCGCACCCGCGGCAGCACAATATTCACCAGCCGGTCGAAAAATTCGTACATGCGGTCGCCGCGCAACGTAACCATGGTTCCAATAGCCTGCCCCTCGCGCACCTTGAACGCCGCGATCGACTTCTTGGCTTTGGTCACGATGGGCTTCTGGCCTGTGATCTGGCCCAGTTCGTTGACTGCGGGATCGAGCACCTTCGAGTTCTGCGTAGCCTCGCCCATGCCCATGTTGACCACGATTTTGTTCAGGCGCGGAACCGCCATCGCGTTCTTCAGCTCAAGTTCTTTCAACAGGGCCGGCGCGACTTCCTTCTCGAACTTGGAGCGCAGCCGCGGCCGCTCCTTGGCGCTGTGGTGCGCCTGAGCCGGAGCCTTCTGCTCCTGCGCCGAGTCCTTCGATCCCTTCTTGTCCTTATCTTTTGCCATATTCCTTTTTCAATTCCTCTCACGGTTTCGGATTGCAAGAAGCTTTCAGCTATCAGCTTCTTACGTATACCGGTGCGTGAGACTTAAGTTTCATCAGCGCTGCCAACATCCTGGGCCACAAGCTGAAAACTGATGGCTAAGAGCTGACAGCTATTTGTCCAGCGTCGTTCCGCACTTCTTGCACACCCGCACCTTACGGTCCCCGCGCATTTCGTGTCCGATGCGCACCGGGCCGCAGGTCGGGCAGACCAGTTGCACGTTCGAGAGCGCGATGCGGCTCTCCTGTTCCGCGATGCCGCCCGCGATGTTGCGCTGCGGATTCGGACGCACATGCTTTTTCACGATCATCACATGTTCGACCAGAAGCTTGTTGTCGTCGGGAAACACGCGAAGCACGCGTCCTTCCTTGCCCTTATCCCGGCCCGTAATCACCTTCACGGTGTCGTTGCGCCGGATATCCACTCGCTTATGCAGCGTGCTGACGGTTCTCATTTCCAGTTCTCAATTCCTGACTCTTGTTTCTAGGTACTAAGTACTAGGTACTAAATTACTTCCGGCGCCAAAGACACGATCTTCAAAAACTTCTTCTCGCGCAGCTCGCGCGCCACCGGACCGAAGACGCGCGTTCCCACGGGCTCGCCCGCGTCGTTGATCAGCACCGCGGCGTTCTGGTCGAAGCGGATGTAGGTGCCGTCGCGCCGGCGATGCTCCTTGCGCGTACGCACGATCACCGCCTTCACCACTTTGCCCTTCTGCACCTGGCCATCGGGAGCGGCTTCCTTCACCGCGGCGGTGATGATGTCGCCGAGCCCGGCATTCAGCCCGGTCGAACCCCCGAGCGGCAGAATCATCTGCAGCTTGCGGGCGCCGGAGTTGTCGGCCACCTCCAGCATGCTTCTCATCATCACAGCCATGGCAATCTCCCTCAGTCTTGCTTGTCATCCTGAGCGGCGTTCTTTGCCGCGAAGGATCTCGGACTCACCGGAACCCGCCCCGAGACATCGTCCCAAGGGCGCGCTGGGACCGCTTCCCTATTTCGCATCCTGCTCGAGCACGATCTCCGGCACCAGCGTGGTCTTACGCACGATGTCCTTCAACTTCCAGCGCTTCAATTTCGACAGCGGACGAGTCTCTTCAATCCGCACCACATCGCCCACATGCGCTTCGTTTTTCTCGTCGTGCGCATAGAACTTCTTGTTGCGCGCCACCACACGTCCGTAGAACGGATGCGCCTTCTTCCGCGTCACCTTGACCACGATCGTCTTCTGCATGCGGTTGGCAACGACTTCCCCAACCACTTCTTTGCGCCGGCCTTGCGCCTGCTCGCTCGGCGGCGTTGCGGACTTCTTCGTTGCGGCTTCCGCCATTAGCGTTTCTCCGTTGCGGCGGCGCGAGTGCGCTCGCCTAAAATTGTCTTTACCCGCGCGATATCCTTACGCAGCCCGCGAATCTTCTTCAGGCTCTCGGTCTGCCCCATGTTCAGCTGAAAC
>Ga0209380_10000633_pt1 | contig 24759 bp, 17 predicted proteins | sample HubBroMetageWFT6_FD_188347 | JGI IMG/M metagenome (GOLD analysis project Ga0209380, IMG submission 188347) | Warmed and freeze-thawed soil microbial communities from the Hubbard Brook experimental Forest, New Hampshire - Hubbard Brook CCASE Soil... | ecosystem: Environmental > Terrestrial >... | reverse complement strand
AACTTCTTCTATGAACGCCGGCATCGGCTGGTGAACCTGACGCGCAGCCGCTTCGATCCGTGCGAACAATCCGCTAGGTATCGACAGGTGAACTCGCACGATCATTCGCAAATTCTACCGCAGAGAAAAAACGGGGCCAGCCAGCGCAGCAAACTGGCCCCCTTCCGCAGCGACACCGCCGTCGCAGTGCCGTCACGAGTAAACGCGGCTCTGGTTGAAACCGCGCCCTCGCCGCGTTCTAGCGAGCTTGCAAAACGACAAAAGGACTTGTTACGTTGCCGTTCTGAAGTTTCATCTTGCTTTCCCAAGTGGATTGGCCATCAACCCGTGTCGTAAGGCGCCAAAATATTTGGTCCTGTTTAAAGCCTGCCTCGAGCGAGCGCCGGAGTTGGAGTTCGCGTCTGATGCCGATCGCGTATTGATCGAAGCAAATAAATGCCGCATCCCCTTGCAGGCCGGCAGCCCTCATTTTTTCGCTGAAGTTCACTCTTCTGCCGAGCAAAGTCCCGCCGCCTTGACCGTCGGGAACAAAAACTGGCGTAGCCGAACCGCCGACATAGTCCGTATTGGCCTTGTTGGAGACGCGAACTTGCATCTGGTACAGGGCTGGAATTAGCTCGTCGGTAAAGATCCACTCCGCACGGAGTCGACATGCCGGTGCCTGAGCGGCGTACATCGCCAGTACGTCTTCAAGAATGATTGATCCCGAAGGTGTGTTAGCGTTCTTATTCACGACCACCAACGCTGGGTTGCCGGGATCAAGCATACCGAGTGGCTTTCCGGTCCCCTCTCCGAAGAGATACGCCTTATCGAGGAAAAATTGCGCTGCGGCCTGAAGTGACGCGGTCAAAACGCTCTCAAAGTTCGCGCTATCTTCCGCCAACTCCGAACTTCCAGAACTAAGCATCCCCAATTTATGGGCCGTAAGCTGAATCAGGTAAGTCGTGATGTTCTGATCGTCCAGACCCGCATTTTCGTCATACCAAATTTCCTGAATGCCGCCGAATAAGGTGCCGGAACTGTGGTCTGGGTCCCGAACGCCCGGGACCTTCAAGACATTGCTGCCGGTGATCGGCCATACCTGACATCTGCTCATGCAAATGGAACTTTCGATTGCACGCTGAAGGACGAACGCAGCCCACTGTTCGGGAACTAGGAAGCCGGCTTGAGACGGGTTGTCCTCGACCATCGCCTGCTGAAGTCGCGGATCGAACATCTCTCCCGACACGCGCACCGCGTGGAGGTACTCGTTGAAGCTATTAAAGCCGCCACTACTCCGAGGCTGTCCGAAGATGTCAGCCCACGACGTCACGCCTACTCTGCCGAAGGTTTTCTTCCGAGGCGATAGCGGGTTATCCGGAATCGGTTGGCCGAGCGCAGCGGCGGCTCAGGGAGTTCTCATCGGGCATCGGAATGCCCTCCGAGCCGTACGCGAGCCGGCCTTCCTCGGCAATGATGTCCCGTTCAAGGGATTCGAGCGCCTTCAAGAGTTTGTAGTGATTCTGTTCTTCGCCCTCGGTCAAGTCACGGTTGTCTTTCCGTGCCGCCTCGTGAATTGCTTTCGCACTTTTCAGCAGGTCAGCTTTGCGCTGGCGTAGCGCCATGATGTTCGTTCGCATAAGTTATTCTCCACAATGAATTTCCGTCGGCAGGCTGGGCAAAAAGAAAACGCGCACAACGGTACCGAGGTTTGGTTCCCTCGTTGCAACCGTCACACGCGTTCTACGGAACCGGGTGGCGAGATGGAGACTGGCGGATCGATTGAGTGAGCGTTGCGGCGATCTTCGGACCCCGCTATCACGAATGATCTCTCAGAGACGAGACTACCACTTCGCCGCGGCGAGTCAAGAAATGCCTCGTGCTGCGGCGCTCCGGCTCGCTCCTGCGGCAAGGGCTCCGGGGCCGGCGAAGAGTGAATGCGTACTGAGATTTGCGCCGGGAAATTCTGAAGACGAAGGATCAGTCCTCTGCCCACACCGGCACTTTTCTAGCTGCCCCCAACTTCGCTATGCTTTCCGTCATCATGCGCGCTTACAAGTTTCTGAATGCAGCGTACGGCCTCAAGAGTCTTCGTGAGAGGCGTCTGAAACAATCGCGAATCAACGATCTGAATGACCCGTTTGAGCTGCGACCCTATGACGTCACAGACCCCGCACTTCGCGGGGCGGTCCTCCAGACGCGGGACCACCAGTTCGATGAATTGCGAACGCTAAGAAGCTCGTATCGCTCGTCGGCAAATCTATTGCGCGAGATACCCCCCATCAATTTCCCAATTGGCGCCGTTTACGAAAGTCGCCGCACTGCTACACAAGTAAGCGACGAGTTCCGCAACCTCTTCACAACTCGCAAATCGCTTCACGAGATATCGTTCGAGCAGTGTGGACGGCACAATGACTCCACTGGCAATGAGTCCTTTCGTTACAAACGTCTCAACGGCTGCGGGACTGATGGCATTGACTCGGACGTTGAATTCCTGCATTTCTACAGCCATCGCTCGCGTCATTGCCAACAGCGCGCCTTTTGTTCCAGCGTAAGGTGCGAGCCCGGGATTCCCAGCCAATGCGTTTACGGACGAAATATTAATGATTACCGGATCGCGCGGTTTTGCTGTCGATTGCGAGATGTCACGCAGGAATTCCTGAGCTAAAAAGAAGGGCGCTCGCTGGTTAACCCCAATGAGTCGATCAAACTCGGCTACCGTAACTTCCAACATCGGCTTGTGAAAACTCCAGGCAGCGTTGTTAATAAGAGCGTCGGCTAGTCCGAGAGTTTTCTTCACCTCAGCAAAGACAAAAGAAGCCGCGTCTGGTTCGGATAAGTCTTTTACGATGGCAGATGCCTTATCGGGAGGAAAGTCGGCTTCGCCAATTCGCGTCAAAACCGTCGCATCACGATCGACCAGAAGTACATGCGACCCGCCGGCTGACAGACGACGCGCGATGGCCAGACCGAGTCCGTTGGCAGCACCCGTGACTACCGCGCGGCGCTCGCTAAAGCTGAAGTTCTGTTCCTGTGGGTGATTCGTCATTTGTGCGTTGTCATATGTTTTTGTTAACCTTCTTCACGTTTATCGGACAACCGGTAGACGAAGGGGCAGGCGGAGCGATCAACGGCAAAGCGACCAGCTTCTATACCACGGTCCAGATGACCTGAAATAGCATTGGCCAATTCGAGGCTTACCGCTAATGGCCACTCTCCGAGTTGTTCCGACAACTCCGTGCATAGTTCGCGCAGCGTAACCCCGGATCGATGATCGCGGATATAGTGTGTAATCCGGCGATCGGCATGGGTCACGAAATTCCGCGATTCCGCACAGAATTGCCGGATTGCTTCCTTGCCGCGTAGGACCGGCCAATGGCAGCCCACAATTATCTCTGCGTCTGAGGCCTCGATCGTGCGAATGGTCTGCAGATAGGCGTTCACGTACAAATAGGTAGGGCACAGTGACCACATTCCTTGAACGGATTTGTATCCGGCGCCTTGAATCGCATCCCCATAGTAAAGTGTTCGGTGACTACGGTCGTACAAGCCTAAGTGTCCGTGGCTGTGTCCAGGAAGGTGCCAGATTTCGAGAATCCGATTTTCACCGAGGCGCAAGGTTTCTCCGCCCACAAAAGTGAAAGTTACGGCTTGAGCAGAGGATGAGCAGTTCTTGATATCCTGCGCAGTCTTCGGATCGAAATAAATTCCGTGGTTTGCCCGGTAGGCATCGTAGCGGAATGAAAATAGATAGTCTGGAGATTCGATCATTGCACGATCGAGATCGCCGCAAGCAAGTCGGACTTGCGGGTACCGCCGCTTGATTTCGGCGGAGCCGCCGCAGTGATCTCCGTCGGGATGGGTAATCACTGCCCAAGCCAATTCACTTGCGGGCACTCCCAGCTGGCTTAATTGCGCAGGTACTTCGTTAGCGGCGTGACTTGTTGTCCCGCAATCTAAGAGCAGAGCTTCCCCCCTTTCCCGCAGAACTGGCAGGTAGAGCGGCCGACCCACGATTTCGCACTCAATCAGGTCGACTCCCGGATAGATTTCCATGCCTATGCCCTGGTCTCAGCCTTTCCGCACGTCGGAAACCATATTTTTCGTGTTGATCTTAACGTCCTTAAATTGTCGATAGGCATCTTGCATGCCATGAACGAGCAGAAAATGATCATCGGCGCACGTTACCATTCGCGCTCCACGGTCAAGTTCCAACTGGGCAAGCTCAGGCGTATCCGTGACAGTGCCCCACCATTTCCCGGCCTTCTGCGCGGCATGGGCCACCTTGTCCAGCGCTTGCTGGACCAAGGCATGCTGCCGTTGCATCGGCAAGCCATAACTGATGCTCAGGTCAGCCGGCCCAACGAACAACAAATCTACACCTTCCACGGCGGCAATTTCGTCCACACGATCGACCGCTTCGCGATCTTCGATTTGAAGCGCAAGAAAAGTTTCCGCGTTGCGCCCCTTCAGGTATTCCAGCGGGTCATTCAAAGCGTAATCGCCATCGGCTCCTGCACCGTCAAAGCCGCGTTTGCCTTGAGGCGGAAATCGCGTCCAGTTTACCCATTGTTGCGCTTCTTCCGCGGTGCAGCAGTGGGGCACCATAATTCCATTGGCCCCGAATTCCAAAGCGCGCATGGCACTGGTATAGCCGGTCTTGCGAATTCGCACCATCAAGTCCACGCCAGTCGCACGACAAGCGACCGACATTCGGTCGATCACTTCGTAGCCGTGGGCGCGATGCTCCATATCAAACCAGATCACATCGAAGCCGAGTTTCCCAGCTACTTCGGCAAGCCATGGTTCGGTAACCCGGTTGATGCCCACGACCTTCACAAACGATCCAGCCTGCAACATGCTTCGCAATCTACTTTTCGTCACGGACGTCCTCTCCAGCCATGGTCAGCGGCAGCGCACTGGCAACAAATCAGTCTTCCAGACCAACTGGTTCCGGCAGGCCACGCAGTGGCAAACGATAATCAGGAAACGGCAGGCAACCGCCAGCATCGCGGATAATAATGGTGGCGTCTCGAAAAAGTCAAGACTGGCGATCTGTCCGTATTACGGAATCTAAAAGAAATTACCTTTAAAGCGTAGAAATCAATCGCCGCGATGGTTTCAGTCGCAACTTCCATGAGGTTATTCCGTCTTACGGACGATCGACCGCATTTGCGATTGACAGGCGATAAGAGCTGATTATACTGCTCGGCATGTCAAAAGTCGCATGCACCCAGTTCACGGCACGAGATTCAGGCGCTTCACCGGACAGTAGCGCAGGTTCTTCATCGCCTGGAAGACGTCGAGCATTCCTCGTGCTGACGTCGATTACGGTTGCAATCGGCGGCTTTTTGTTTGGATACGACACAGCCGTCATATCGGGGGCGATTTTATTTGTACGCGGCCAGTTTCACCTCAGCTCGGTTCAAACCGAGGTGGCGGTCAGCATTGTCCTCGCGGGTGCGCTGGTGGGAACTGCGATTGGCGGATATTTGGGAGATCGTTTTGGACGCCGGCCGACGCTGATCACGACCGCTGTCGTGTATGGCGTGTTCGCGGTGGCGACGGGACTGGCGAATGGACCGACGGTGTTTGTAGCGTCTCGACTTTTCGTTGGAGCCGCGGTGGGTGTCAGTTCCATGCTGGTTCCGCTGTACATTGCGGAAATCGCGCCGGAAGGGATCCGGGGCGCGCTCGTGACGCTGAACCAGTTGGCCATTTCTACCGGAGTTGTCATTGCCTATTACGTCGATTACCTACTGGCCGGGAGCGGCAATTGGCGATGGATGTTCATCAGCGCTTTGGTGCCTTCTGTAATTCTGCTGGTCGGACTCATGTTCTTGCCGGAAACGCCACGCTGGCTGGCGGCCCACGGGGACTCTATGGCTGCAGCACGTGTTCTCGAACGCATCGAGACGAGAGACAAAGCGACGCGCGATGTGGAGCAACTGCGCCATGTCACGGGGATCGATCAACTGAAGTTGCGGGACCTGTTGCAACGTCGATTCCGCAGCCGCTGGTGGTTGGCATCGTATTGGCCATCTTTCAGCAGATAACCGGAGTCAACACTATCGTCTACTATGCGCCGACCATTTTTCAAATGGTGGGTTTCGCCGACGCGGGCCATGCCATTTTGGCTACGTTTCTGATTGGATTTGTCGGCCTGCTTTTCACGGTCATCTCGATGTTTCTGGCGGATAAGGTTGGCAGGCGTATTCTGCTTCTTATAAGTCTAACCGGCATGGGGGTTGTGCTTCTTCACCTCGCCTGGATTCTGGGCGATCCCCATCCGAAGAAGTGGCTCGTAGTGACCGACATTCTTGTTTATCTCGCGGCGTTTGATCTCGGCCTTGGTCCGATCTTCTGGTTATTGATTTCAGAAATCTATCCGACGACGGTACGAGCCCAAGCAATGGCTTTGGCAACGATGGCGATTTGGGCAGGAGATTTTTATGGTGACCGTCACGTTCCTGACGGTGGTTGAACATCTTGGCATGCGGGGTTGCTTCCTCCTATTTGCTGGCCTTTGCGCGGCGGCGTTTGTATTTTCGCTTCGCTTAGTGCCTGAAACGCGAGGGCGAACTCTCGAAGAAATCGAAAGCTCGTGGAACCCCGCTGCAGGGAAGTAGGTTTCGCCAGCCGGCGCTGGCCAACAACCAATCCCCGGGTGCAGCAGCCTGAAGATCGATTATGCTTGAGCCAGAGGCCGGAATTGAAATTGCGAAACACCGCCTGGCATGTCACGGGCGGTTGATATGTGATCGCGCAGGAACAGTGAAAGGTTGAAATGGCCAAGAGAAAATCTGCCAGACCGCAGCGCGTGCAGGCCGATAAGAATTACATAGAGGTCACGGGAAAGATCTTCGCCTTGCTCGAATATCTTGTCGAGCGTGGCAGCAAACGGAGGTCGGTTGCTTTCGTCGAGGTGGCGGCTGCTGTTCCGTTTGCCAGGACGACGGTCCACCGGATTCTCTATTCTTTGGAAAAACTTGGATACGTCGAAAAAGACGGAATTACAGCGCACTATCAGCTGGCGTCCAAGTTTTTTGATTTAACAGGGCCAACCAACCATTTCCGGCGCTTACAGTCCGTCGCGAAAAGCGTCATGCAAAACCTGCTGGTGCGGTTTGGGGAGACGATCAATCTTGGGGTACTGGATGACGGTCAGGTGGCCTATATTGACGTGCTGCAGAGCCCGAGCGCGCTCCGCATCGCCGCGGTTCCCGGGGAGCGAAATCCGGTTCATTGCACATCATTGGGGAAGGCGATGTTGGCATTTCTTCCCGAGATTGAAGTCGAAGCGATTTTGGATCGTCATCCGATGATCAAAAAGACTCCTCGCACCATCACGCACAAGAAACATCTTCTTGAACATTTGGCATCCGTGCGGGAACGCGCGGTTGCCGTGGATATGGAAGAGAACCTCACCGGTGTGATCTGCGTCGCGGCTCCAATATTCGATCAGTCGGGGCGGGTGATCGCTGGCATCAGCCTGTCAGGCCCCTCCAGTCGGATGGAAGCGAAACTCGCCCAGGTGCAGGAAGAGGTTCGTGCTTCGGCCATAACTTTGTCACAGCTGCTATCGCCGAACTCGATGGGCGCTCGTGCGATTTCCCCAACCGGCAAGCCTGCTTCGAATTAGTTCTCCTGCCCACGGTAACCCCCAAAAACCTCGTTGTTCCGTAATACGGACTTGGTATCCACTTTTTTATTGACGCCGGCTTGCGAGATTATGTAGGATGAGCCCGTTTTGTTCAAGAATAACCAGGGATGGCCAAGCGATTTGACGGACAGACAGCGTCGGCTGAGGGGGAATCGTGACAGCACATGGCAACACAATCCGCGTTGTGATTTGTGTGGTGGCTGTATTTCTGGCCGTGGACACGCTCCATGCGCAGATTGATCGCGCGAGCATTTCGGGAACCATAACAGATCCATCGGGCGCAGTCGTAACGAGAGCGACTGTGACCGTCACCAATGTGGACACGAATCAATCCGTAATTCTCACCACCGGTAGCGACGGCAGTTACGTCGCCCGGTCTCTCCATATCGGCAACTATGCCGTGGAAGCAACCGTCAGCGGTTTTCAAACAATCCGGCAGGGCGGGATCCAACTGAATGTGAACCAGGTTGCCCAAGTCGATTTGCAATTGAAGGTTGGGTCATCAAGCCAGGTTGCGGAAGTGACCGCGGCACCCGAACCGCTTGCCACGGAGACATCGTCTCTCGGAACCGTTGAAACGCAACAGAGGATCGTAGACTTACCACTCAACGGCCGCCTGTTCACGCAACTAGCGTGGTTGGGGCCGGGCGCCAACCAGGGATCAAGCTCTGGGATTGGGCTCAGCGGTTCGACCGATGACAATCGGCCGGGCATCCAGTTAGCGGTGAATGGTCTGTGGGCCTTCGACAACAATTTCCTGTTGGATGGCGTGGACAACAATGGAATCGGAGACGGCACGATTGCGGTGAACCCTTCTCCAGACGCGATTGGAGAATTCAAAGTAGAAGAAAGTGCCATGAAGGCGGAGTTTGGACGCGGCGGAGCGGCGGTCAATGCCGCCCTGAAGTCGGGGACAAACCAGTTCCACGGCGGTGCGTACGAGTACTTGCGGAACGATGCCCTGGATGCCAGAAACTATTTCAACCCGCCCAGCAACGGACCCAAGGCGCTGTTGCATCGCAACCAATTTGGCGTCTTTGTTGGCGGCCCAATCATCAAGAACCGCACGTTTTTCTTCGCGGATTACGCAGGATCGCGTTTGCATGAGGCGGGTATCAACTTTGGCACGGTTCCTTCGCTAGCCGAGCGAGGGGGAGATTTTACCGACCGTGGTTTGATGATTTACGATCCGGCGACTACCGACGCTCAGGGCAACCGGCAACTCATCAACCCTTCCAACCCGTCGGTGATTCCAACAAATCGTCTCGATCAAATCGGATTGAACATCGCCGCACTGTATCCGCTCCCCAACGTTCCTGGCGCCGGTGTCTCGAACAACTTCGTCTATTATCCGGTGGCGACGAACGACGGAAACCAGGGGGATATTCGCATCGACCATAGAATCAACGACGGCAACCAACTCTTTGGCCACGCATCAGTGGAGGACCATCCTCAGTTTCAGCCGCCGCCGCTGCCAGGTCTCGCTGGTGGCTGTTGTGGTGGCAACATGAATATGCGGGAGCAGAATCACGCGGTTGGTTGGACGCACACGTTCAATCCGAGGGTGCTAAACGATATTCGATTCTCCTTTATTCGCTACGCAGTGACCTCGGCTTCCACAACATTTGGCAAAGACGTTTCGGACCAGGTGGGTATCCCTAACGCCAATCGAGGCAACGTGGAGACTTCTGGTCTGGCGAATATCGGGGTCAACGCTTACTCCGATCTGGGCAACTCTTACTGGATTCCCGAACTCTCGGTGGACAATATGTATCAAGTTGCGGACTCGGTGAGTTGGATACGAGGAAAGCACACCATCAAGATGGGGGCCGATTACAGAAAGTATCAGCGAAACTTCTACCAGTCGCAGGCTGCGTTCGGGCAGTTTTCATTTAATGGGCAGTTCACCACCGCGAGCACATCGGATGGGGGACAGTATGGGCTTCCCGATCTTCTGCTGGGAGTGCCTAACTATCGCGAGCAGGATGGGTTGGCCTACAAAGACCATACCCGGTTTTTCGAACTCGGAACGTACGTCCAAGATGATTTTCGCGTGTCCAAGAATCTTATGTTGAATCTTGGCTTGCGCTACGATCTGATGTCGCCGATAGGCGGCAAGGTCGGAAATTTCAATCTGGCAACGAATGTTGTGGATCTGAACTTCGGGTCGGGGGCTAAATCGAATGCAGGAGTGGGCTACGACAAGAAGGATTTTGGACCGCGTATTGGTTTTGCCTGGACTCCCTTTGAGGATCGCAAAACCGTGATCAGCAGCGCTTTCGGCATTTTCTATGCGCCTGAGGGAAATCAGTTCAATGATCTGGGTGAGAACCCGCCGAACCTTCAGTTTTATCAATTGAACACTTCCGCGAGCACGATTCCAACGCTCGCTACCATGATCGACTCAGGATTCCCGGCCCAACTTCCTACCAGCGACCCTGCCTCGCCATCGGGCCAGGTGAAAACCACCGGCTCGGTGCGCAAACCGCCTCGAGTCATCGAGTGGAACCTTGCGGTGCAGCGCGAATTGGCGCAGAACTGGATTCTGCACGTTGCCTACGTTGGAACCCATGCCACTGGAATCTGGAACAATGAGGACAGCAACTTAAATCAGCCCCGACAGCCTTTAGATACGAACTTTACCAACAATCCGGCGATCGATCCGCTGTCGTCAGGGAACTATGGTCGCCCTTACTACAGTGTTTTACCCTTCCTCAGCGTAATCAATCCAATTGACTACCCCAACTTCACCGTTGGCTTTAATGGTCTTGAAACTAAGCTGGACAAGCGCTTCTCCAACGGATTCACTTTGCTTGCTTCCTACACCTGGTCGCACGACATCGGCAGTTTCCAGGGCGCCCACACGGGTAACACCCAGATTGCCGATTTTCCGAATGCTCAGAGAGGCAATGTCGACCCCGATTTTCGCCACCGCCTAACCGTCAGCTACACCTACGAGTTGCCATTTGGCCGAGGCAAAGCTTATGGGAACGGGATGAACGCATTTGTGGACGCAGTGGCCGGAGGATGGCAAGTTGGTGGAATCACCACGATTCGAAGTGGCGAGCACTACACCGCTTTCCTCTCGTCGGACCCGACGAACACAGGTACCGCGGCGATGCCCAACAAAATCCACGATCCAACCGATTTTTCTTTCGACATCGCACAACAAGCGGCTGACGGATGTTCGCGTCCTGGTCATCAGACGCTGGATTGCTTTTACAACCCGGCGGCTTTCGTGATACCGCCACTCGCGCCGGGTCAAACATCTGCTCATGAATTTGGTACTGCCGGAGATGGTGACTTGCTAGGGCCGCACCAGGTTAACTTTGATTTTTCAACATTCAAGAACTTCAAAATCACCGAACGGCAACAACTCCAGTTCCGCGCCGAGATGTTTGACATTTTCAACCATCCGCAATTCGGACTGCCTAATCGTAATCCCGATCAGGGCGGCACGAACGGTGGTGCAAGAATCTTTGGAACGTTGCCCGACAACCAGCGCGAGATCCAGTTCGCGCTGCGCTACACGTTCTAGAATTTCGGGAGCGGGAAACCTGCCCAAACGGGTCCCGCTCCCTTCCCCACACGCTCCAGGCCTTCCTTTTTTCTTCTTACTGTTCAGCGGATGGTTTAAGCTGTGCTGACTTATGGACCGAAGACAGTTCCTCGGTAAGGCTGCAGCCGCTGCGGGCGCGGCGTATTTGGTACCTCCGCGTTTGTGGAGCTCCCAGAAAAGAGAAATACCTACAATCTCAGCACAGATTCGGTTTGAGGAGATCGCTGCCAGATGTGGTCTTCACTTTGTGACCGCCAACTGTCCTACTCCGAATAAGAACCAGATTGAAACCATGGCCGGCGGAGTCGCGCTGTTTGACTATGACCGCGACGGTTATCTTGACGTATATCTCGTGAACGGCGCGGCCATTCCATCCTTGCAAAAAGAATCCCCGCAATATTGGAACCGTCTTTTTCGCAACAACCGTGAGGGTACATTCGCGGACGTTACGGAGAAAGCGGGGGTGGCCGGAGCGGGCTACGGCATGGGCGCAGCGGTGGGTGATTACGATAATGACGGATGGCCCGATTTGTTCGTCGTAAACGTAACCGGCAATCAGCTATTTCATAACAACGGAGACGGAACGTTTACCGACGTGACATCGAGAGCGGGCGTAGGCGGTGCTTTGCTCGATGGTCACAAAATGTGGTCCGTGAGCGCCGGGTGGTTCGACTATAACAATGACGGTCTGCTCGACCTCTTCGTTGTCAATTACTGCAAGTGGGAAGTGAATAAGGATCCTGTCTGCTCGCTGAACAGCGATGTGCGCGGCTACTGCCATCCGAAGTATTACGCGCCACTCCACAATACACTTTACCGAAACAATGGAGATGGTACTTTTACGGACGTTTCGGAGGAGACGGGAATTGCCGCGAGAATGGGCAAAGGCATGAGCGTTTCCTTTGCTGACTTCGATGGCAATGGCTTTCTGGATGTCTTCGTGGCCAACGACACGACGCGCAACTTCCTCTTCCATAATTTGGGTGGAAAGAAGTTCGAAGAGATTGGCCTCGAGGCTGGCGTTGCTTACGGCGGCGAGGGCAGGGCATTGTCCGGGATGGGGTCTGATTTCCGAGATGTTAATAATGATGGGAGGCCGGACATCTGGCATACTGCCATCGAACATGAGACTTTGCCGTTGTATCTGAATCGTGGGGAGGGGAATTTCTCTGACGCCACCGTCGAAAGTGGATTAGCTCTGGCTACGGCCAACATGTCGGGGTGGGGCAATGGCATCTATGACTTCGATAACGACGGGTGGAAGGACCTGTTCGTAGCCCGCTCCAATGTAGTGGACAACATCGATCGAGTGTTTCCCAACCGGAGATATACGGAACCCAATTCAGTCTTTCGAAACCTTGGCAACGGCCGGTTTGCAGATGTCAGCCTGACAGCGGGATCTGATTTTCAAGCGGAAGCGGCACATCGCGGTGTGGCATTTGGAGATTTCGACAATGATGGGCGCGTCGATTGTGTAGTGTCGGTCTTGGGCGGCCCGGTCAAGCTATTCCACAACATCTCTTCTGCCAGCCATCATTGGATCCTGCTGAATCTTGTGGGCACGAAAAGCAACCGCATGGCAATTGGCGCGCAGATTCATATCACCACTCCGGATGGCAGCTCGCAATGGAACCAGATATCTACGGCGGTCGGTTATGCGTCTTCGAGCGATAGTCGAGTGCATTTTGGACTGGGAGAGAATCGTCGCATCGCGGAGATTCAGATTCGCTGGCCGAGTGGCATTAATCAGCGATTGCACAATGTCGAGGTGGACCGTGTTATGACCATCGAAGAAACACCCCTGTAACGTTGATTCTTCACTTCGCCGCGATGGGGTACTTCACTTGGACCGGGACGACCCGCCGAAAAATCGATTCGGAGATCGGCACCAGTGAAATGCTTTTCGTCTACCGTCTGGAGAAGTATCACCGCGACCAGAACTTTGTCGCCAGCTTTTGCTGCATCAAAAAGAACGATGGGTTCGAGGTCGTCTCCCATAGCCACCCGTCGCCCGTTGAAATAGACGATTTCCATTGCCGGACCGTTGGCGTCATCCTGAAAATCGAACCACACCTTTACTCCGGTGAGATCGTAACCATTGAGAGATTTAGGGATTTCGATTCAACGCCGATACCACAGTGCGTCGTGCGGACCGGTGCTGTTCGGTCCAACGATTTGCCAGGAACTATCGTCAAGATCGATCGATTCGCCTTGGGCAATGTCGCCGGAATGAATTTTCCATTCTTCTTCGGGAAGGTTCATCAGAGATTTTAGACGCTTTGCTACTGCTTCAACTTTGTTCTTCGGGCCGGGGGAAATGCGCTGCCATGTCGCTTTCCCAGCGGTGAGCGACCAGCTCCCCTGTATGGCTTGACCGTCGCCCGTCGGCGAGCCTTCGTACGATACTTGGCCCGAACGGAAGTTCAAGATCGAGTTATCGAAGCTGATCGAGTCAACTGGAGTGTCAAACTGAAAATGCTCTGGGACGTCGAGCGTCGCAGCGATCGCACCATGTGGCTTCGATATATGAAGAACGTAGCGCAGAAAATGCCCATGGTCCAGGACGGTCGTTTGCCATGTGCCTTCGATATCTTGAGCGCAGCACGATAGTGCGAGGAACAGAGCTGCTGCCGAGCAGAAATGTACGACTCTCATTGGAACTCCGATTAACCAGCGGAAATCTTGTCTACCTCGACTTGCCGACTCGTGATGTTCGGTTCAATCCGAGGCAAAAGCATGATTGTCGCGGGCCGTCTTGGCTCAAGACCGCGGAATCAACTCAGTCACCGGAGCATTCCAGGCGGAAACGCGAACCCGCAAGCTGCCTGGGCTCACGGCCGGAGGCTTCGTGATCGGATCGAGTCCGTTCATATTCAGGCGCATGGTACCGTGGAGCGTGCTTTTCTCGCCAGGTGCCAGCCAAAAATAGTTATCGCTCCATATGACAGAGTAAACATCCGGCGCGAGCTGCAGGCGCACTGGGTAAGCGGGAAGTTTGCCGACGTTTTCAACCGCGACACTAAGCTCCGCTTCTTTCTGAGACTGACTCTCGATCTTGATAGTCGCTTGTAGCGAGGTGCCAAACCCTTCAATTTGAGGCTTCAGCCAAGGTCCGCTCTGATTCAGGGGCTCCGCAACCGGGGCGGCTTGCCACCGCTTTCGTGCCTCCGGGTCTACAAGCATTTGGAGGATGCGCAGCCAATACATACGGCGCGAAAGCCTTGCTCCTTGCGCATCGCTCAATGTCAACTCAAAGAATAGATACCCTTCTGGCGTATTGGCGGGAATTGGCCAATGCACATCGCGTCCCTCACTTGCGTATCCCCCGGACGGAACGTCGGTTGCCCAGTCTTCCTGATAAGCAAGTTGCATGGCGCGGTCATAGACGCGGACGCGAATGCGGCTACCCTTCAGCACCTCTGCGCGGTCATTGAGAGCAAACACCGAGGCCCGGAAAGTATCTCCCGGCCCCCAGGAAAAGAATCCGGTATCCGCCATGACGTGAACCGGTTCATTCGCCCGCTGCGCGGCGTAAAAGGGAATTTGTGGTTGGCCACACCAATCAATCAGGTGCCAGCTATTGGCGATCGGACCAAGGGAATTATATGTCCAAAGCGTTTGGCCCCCGGTATAAGGAAACTGTGCACGCCATTGCTCCAGCACGCATCCCATATTGTGCTCGTACCCCATCTGGCTATACTCGATGAGCTGTTCCAGGTCAGCCTTTCCAAAGTCTCCATACCACGACGCCCGTTGCCAGCTCTTGACGAAGGTGTAGTTCAGTTCGGCACTGCGGTCTCGAATGGTTGTGTACTTACGCTTGAATTTCTCGACATCGTAGCCCACCGGTTTCATCTCGAGTTCGGCCGCTGGAACCATCCTCTTAAGTAGCGACAGGTTGGCAAAACTGCTGAACGACCATTCGGAGATGAAATAGTGACCACGGTCAAATATCTTGTGATACCAATTCTCATCGGCTGTGTAGATATCCTGAGGCTCGTAGGCGTGATGGTCGCCACCGCAAGGCGAATTCATGCGGAAAGGCCGGCTGCCGTCGTAGCCTGCAAAGATTTCGCGTATGAGACCGAGGAAAGCCTCAATTCCGTCCTGGAACGGGTCGTATTCATTGCCGGCAACATAGATTCCGATTGACGGATGCTGCCGTATGCGCAGGACGCTCTGTGTCAATTGCTCCCGCCAGACCGGTAGCGTCGTGGTCCCCGGAGTGTCAGCCCAGTTGAGCGGGACCTCCTGCCACACGATCAGGCCGTTTTCGTCGCAGAGGTTGTAGAACTGTTCTGTTTCAATGATTGAGGTGCCGCCATTCAGTCGAAGCAAATTCTGGCCGTTAAGTTTAGCCGCCCGAATCATCCATTCTTCGCGCTCCGGTGAGAGTTGGAGAACGTCATCACTCGTCATCCAACAAGAGCCCTTAGCATAAAAGGGCTTGCCGTTGGCTACCCAGAGATACATGTAGGCTTCATCTTCGAGAGTTTTGTCGGCGGGAACTGCCCGGGGCGTATCAGGGTTTGACGGATTCCGTTTCAACTGTAGTATTCGCACGCCAAACCGGCTCGAAATAAAATCCACTTGTTTGCTGTCTTTAATCAATTTCAATTCCAGCCGGTAGAGTGGCTGTTCGCCCATGCCGTTTGGCCACCACAATTTCGGCTGCATAAGCTCAATCTGCTGTTCCCAGAAAGAATTGCCGACGGGCACCTTCTGGCGAAACGTCCCACGCCAGACGACCTTATTGTTCGCAGCCTCGACGATTCGTGACTCGATCGTGCCCAAAAACGCATTGGTGCCCGTATTCGTCAACATGGCTTGAGCCCAGAGAGTTGCGGTGTCGGCCCCGATCGCGTCGGTCCTCACAAACGGCGCTTCCATGTACGCCTCTCCGGTAACGATGAGTCGAATAGGTTGGTAGAGGCCGAAGGAACGGTAGCGATTGCCCCATTGATAGCTTTCGCCATCCTGAGCATCCGGTTTCACTACGCGTGGATTGCGATTTTCACTCGAACTGTCGTAGTTGGGCAGCAAATCATGAGGCTCGTGCACCAATCGCACAAGGATTTCATGTTCCTTACCAGGGACGACGCGCGATGTTATGTCAAAGGTTGGGCCGCCGAACGAACCCTCGTGTTCGCCCAGATATTCGCCGTCCAGCCAGACCATGCCGTAATAATCCATGCCATCAAATCGTAGCCGGATCACAGAATCGCGCCCAGATTCGGGTACCACAAAGCGCCGTCGCAGATACCAATCTCGCTGATGGATCCACTGCAGCTTTTTGAAATTGTCTCCGAACCAGAGATTTGGCACTTCGCCGGCGTCCATCAAGGCATAGTGCACCGGTTGGGGCATTTGCGTCTTGAGCCATACACCCTCGGCCTTATAGGTACCCGGAGCCTGCGAGTCGTCGGCTTCGAGCAGTTCCCAACCATCCCGCAAGCTCATTTGCCAGCCGCCTCCAGCATCTTTTGAAACTGAACTCAGTTCTGGCCTGGGCTGCACCGGTGTGGGAGCATAGGCGCGCAGTGGCAGCGCGCCGAGTTCCTTGAGTCCTTCTTGAGCGCTCTGGATCGCGACGCTGCCATTCCGATGGCTTGGTTCATTCAATCCGTTCTGCGAAGAAGCCTGTTTTGTTTCCCCAGCGACCGTACCTAGAGTTGTGGCCGCGGCGCCTACTCCCAGCAGCGTCAGGCAGTCCCGCCTGGACATTACTTTTCTGGTCATCGTTCTTTCCCTTGTATCGCCTAAGCAGTAGAAACTCTCTTCTTCACAACGCGGTCCCAGGTCAGGATGTCAGTCAAATGGGAATACAGCGAAGAACCGCCCAGGTTGAAGAGTGTGGAAGCAAGCGGGGTCATGCTACAAAATCTCCCTGCGACCGTCAACATAAAAACGGCGCGGAACGTTATCCGTATTACGGGACTCAGTGTACAATAGTGGCGTCTCAACGCGGATTCGCGAGAGCTTTTCGTTACTTCCTTTGTAGGCATCAAGTGACCGTGAGACTGATGGGGCTGATAACGCGAACCATCTTTATTGCCGTGTTTGCGATCCTTGCCGGTTCGGTATTCCTTGGAAACTGCTCAGATAGCGTTAGCGCGGATTCCATCGCTCAGCGCGCTAAACGGCTGGCACAGAAGGGGCGCGTCAGCGAGGCCCTCAATCTGTTACACACTACCTTGTCTGCCCATCCCGCCGATCTAGAGGCCAGGCTCGCTTTAGCAGAGATTTACGCCGGAACCGGCAAAGGCGATCAAGCTGAGCAAGAGTTTCGCGAAGCACTCCGTCTTCATCCCGAATCTACCCGGGCTGAGCTTTCGGTAAGCGAGTTTTACATCGACGCTGGATCTTGGTCGGCGGCAGATTCACTACTTACTGAAGTACTTCTCCGTCATCCAAAATTGGGGGAAGCTCGGCTACAGTTTGCTCTGGTTTTGGCCAGAGAGCGCAAATACAAGGATGCTATGAGCAACATCCGTCTGGTCGCACCGCCAATGAACGGAGGAGCTCGGGTCCGCTATTTTCGTTTGCTAGCCTCGATTGATTCGGGTCTAGGCGACTCAAAGGCCGCGGCCCATGCGATCGAGAAAGCATTGCAAGTGACTCCGGCGGACAAAGAACTTCAACTGGTCACAGCGATTTCAGAAGCCGAAGCCGGAGAATGGATGGCCTGTATACGGAACATCCTTCCTTTACATAAGGAAACTCCGACCGCTCAAAACGGCCTAATTCTTCTACGTGCGCAACTGGCCAGCCATCAATCATTCGAGTCCACGCTTCTCGAACTCCGCGGATTGGATTTGCCCGACGAAGAGAAACTGCAACTAAGAATTCATTCGGCCGAATTGCTGTCTTCCGCCGACCAACACAAGGAAGCTGCAAAGGATTTTCGGTCAGCCTTGAACATGGCAGGATCGGGAGATGAAAGCCTTCTCTACAATCTTGCCGTTGAAGAGTATGCCTCCGGACAATTTTCAGAGGCGCTCGAGACAGTAAGGTTGTTGCGCGGGCGCGTCGATTCTGCCGAAACTGAAGATTTGCTCGGCGATCTAGAAGAAGCACAAGGGGAGCGTTCCGCCGCTGTTCAGAGTCACGAGAAGGCAGTCGCGCTAGCTCCGGATGAGGAAAAGTTCCGCTTATCGCTGGGTGCGGAATTGTTGAAATATCGCGACTACAAACCTGCGGTTGCCGTGTTCGAGCAAGCGTCTGTTCGGTTCCCAAATTCCGCTCGAATTTTGGTTGGGCTTGGAATGGCTCAGTACTTTCTCGAGCAATATGACGACAGCGTCTCCTCCTTTTTGCACGCGGACGAACTCGATCAGAGGTCGGGGCGCGCGCTGGCGTATCTGGGGGGAACTCAAGTCGAGAACCCGACGGGACCGAACCCGGTTGCGGTCGATGCCATTTGCCGTCGGGCCAATGCCAACTCGAAAGAATCTGCAGCCGCGACTTGGTGCGGTGCACTACTGTTTCGCAAGGCATATCTCGCTGGCGACCAATCGGTTGCTCCGGATGCGATCCGACATTTGCGCACGGCGACCGATCTGAATTCGCGCGACGCCGATGCCAGTTGTGCGCTTGGCAATGCGCTCGAATGGATTCATCAGATGAGCGAAGCCCGTCACTGGATGGAGATTTGCGTCCAACTGCGTCCCGACTCCCCTAGAGATCACTATCGGCTGAGCCGGATCTACCGCAAACTCGGACTTAAGCAGGCGGCGGCACAAGAGACAAGATTGACGGACTTGGCGAACACGGTACAGGGGCATCAGGACACTATCGCAGATCAATTCGCTCGTGAAATGGTTGATCAGTCCGATCGCGGAAAAACTTCGAAACAACCCCGGGAGCCCAGATGAAAGGTCTTCTCTTCAGTCTATTGCTCTTGAGCGCGGCATTGTTTTCATTCGACTCGCGTGCTGAGGGGCAAAAACTCGACAGCCGTGAAGTTTACGTAATTCCGTTCTCACATCTGGATCTGTTTTGGGCGTGTACTGAAGAAGAGTGCCTTAGCCGCGGAGACTTCATCATCAGTAAAGCGATTCAACTTGCGAAGCGGTATCCGCAGTTCCGCTATCTACTGGAGACCGAGGTTTTCGTTGCGCATTTCGTCGAGAATCATCGTGGCACCAAAGAACTGGAAGACTTCACGCAACTTGTGAAGGAAGGCCGCATCGAAATCGCCCCCTTATGGGCCGCCATTTATCAGAACCAAACACGGGGGGAAGCGTTGGTCCGCAACGTAGTCTACGGAAAACGCTACGCGCGCGATGTATTTGGAGTCGATCCGCAAGTGGCTCACCTTGCCGATATCCCAGGATTCACCCGGCAATATCCGCAAATTCTGAAAAAGAGCGGGGTGCCGTACATGGTCATGACTCGCATGGGACCGCGAGATTCATCGCTTTTCCGCTGGAAAGCGCCGGATGGCTCGGAAGTCCTCGTGTGGAACACCATCAACGGGTACGGATGGGGAGTAGGATTGGGCCTGCACCTCGATCTGGATCGGAATCAACTGAAAACAGTGGGGAACGATATCCAGAGCGTGGGCGCAACGACCGACAGTCCTGTGTACTTGGGCTGGGGCACCGATCTCTATGCGCCCAATTCCAAGCTGATTGAAAATATAAGCGCACTCAATCGACATTTTTCCAAGCTTCATTTTCAACTTTCGACGGCCGAAGAGTTTTTCCGCGCCGCAACCGGATCGCACGGGATGCCCACGCTTTCCGGTGAAATTCCGTCTTCATGGGCGAATCTAACTACCTCGCTCGTTCCTCTGTGGCTTCCTGCCATGTCAGCGACGGACACGCTCGTCACCGCCGAGAAGTTCGCTGCCGTGAACTACGCACAGCGATATGCTCCCTATCCTGGCGACGCATTCGAAGCACTTTGGAAAGAGAATCTCCAGTCTCTGGATCACAACAACGATGGCCAGGGTGGAAGGATCGGCGACGAACGTAAACTAGGGTATGCGCAGCAAGCTGCTTTGGGTGCGGGCCAAATCCTTCGCGCGTCGCTCGCCAATATCGCTGAAAGGGTGCAGAGCCCGTTCTCAAGAAGCACACCTATCGTCGTTTTCAATCCACTGAATTGGGATCGCGACGACGTCGTCGAAACGCATCTGACGCTATTCGGAGAAGTGGCAACCCCCGACATCGATGACTACAAGCGGGGAATGAGCTTATTGGATGAGAAGCGAGTATCGGTTCCATTCCAGGTGGAGCAAATCACGGAGGGTAGTTCTCGCTCGCTGGATTTGGTGTTTGTTGCTCATCGAGTGCCCTCGGTCGGCTATAAGACCTATTACCTTGTGCCTGCCGACAATCAAGAAACTTTTCCGAATGGATGCAAGGTCAAGTTGGAAACAGACTTCGACGCAAAACAGGCAAACGAGACTATTGGAATCGACTCGATCGAGAATGAGTATTATCGCGTCACCGTCGAGCGCGCTACAGGAAGGGTCGACGTATTCGATAAGGAACTTAACCGGGTTGTAAGCAAGGGAATCGAGATCAGCGGGGCCGAAGAGCAGGGCGGAGACGATCAGAACATCATCCTGCGCACTGGGCGGACACTCATTAACGTCATCGGTTCCGTGGAGATCGAGGAGAACGGTCCTGTCCGCACGATTGTAAACATCAAGGGAGTTGTCGGCGGCACTCCGGTTGTTCAAAGGCTCGTCCTATACTCCGGCCTAAAAAAGATCGATGTGGAGAACACCATCGAGTGGAAACCAGGTCCCTCCGTGAGCATCGCGCAGTTGTTTCCAATCGAGGAGCGGAATGTAGAAGTTCGCAATGGAATTCCTTACGGAACGGTTACGGCCGCGGACATTATGGCCAACGCTGGCCCTTCGAGAGACGACGAGGTGGCACCTGACATTTGGAAAAGGTGGCGTCAGATACAGGACTGGATATGGGTCGGCCAAGTGGATGGGGGTATTACGATAAGCGCCGATCACAATCTGATCGAAGTGGAGAATGGGGCGCTGAAAGCAGATATGCTTCGGGGCACTCGTTTTAGTCCCGCCACAACTATTAAGGACGGTCGGCAGGTGCTGGATACGCGGCCCCCGACCGCTTCCTACGTCTTCAAATATTCCATCACATCTGGCAAGGGCGACTGGTCAACGGCTAGATCGTGGCGGGCGGGAATGCAGTTTAGTACCCCGCTAATACCAGAAACTTCGTCGAATCCTCTTGGTGAAAAATCGTTGCCGCCAGCAAAGTCGTTTTTGTCGTTCTACGCAGACAACCTCGTGCTTGCTGCGATGAAGAAATCTGATACGGGCGATGGAATCGTCTTGCGCACTTTCGAGATTGAGGGTCACGCGACAGAAAGTCGAATCTCGTTTCTCGGAAAAGATCAGGCGTTTCGACGAGCTAATTTGTTGGAAGAAGATGTTACAGCCTCGGAGCAGACATCGCTCCATGTGCAGCCCTACGAAATTGATACGGTAAAGCTGGCGGTTCACTGAGAGTCTGTTGCAGCGCTTTATATCAGCGATGAGCTTTGGTTCCCTTTGCGAGCGATCGAATGCGAAAAAAAGCCACGCGGCGTGAATTTATGACGACGGCCGGGATCGGAGCCGCGGCCATGCTCGACACAAGCACAGTGCGCTCCTCCGCTTTTCTCTATGGATCAACTGTAGGCGATTTGCCAATGGGTTCGCTGTCGGCATGGGTGACGGATAACGAGCGGCGGCTTACCTCAGTTCCTCCGATTGTCTGGAAAAATCCGCGCGATGCCGTTGCCCAAGACGCGATTATCGTTCGTCCGGATGTGAAGCTGCAGTCGATGCTTGGGTTTGGAGCGGCATTGACCGACGGATCATGCTATTTGTTCGATAACGCAAACTGCGCTCTTCTCTCGCCGGGTCTACGCTTCCGCAACCTTGACATTGGTGGTGCCATTCATTTAATCCTTGAACCGCTTTCACAGAACACAAATGAATACTGAACAAGATTCAGTTCGTGGAATGAGCCTTCTCCGTTGGCTCCCACTCAGTTTTCTGGCGATCTCGATGTTTGGGATTGCTTTGCCGCTCATGGCCCAGGCACCAGACCCGAAGCAAGACTTTCTGCTCATCGTGCCCCACACCCATTGGGAAGGCGCGGTGTTCAAGACTCGGGAGGAGTACTTGCAGATCGGACTGCCGCACATTATGAAGGCGCTCAGCCTCCTGCAGAGATATCCGCAGTATCACTACGTCCTCGATCAGATGGCTTATGTCAGGCCTTTTCTGGAACGCTACCCCAATGAAGTTGCCACGTTCAAGAAGATGCTCGACGAGCATCGGTTGGAGATCGCGGGTGGCACGGTGGTAATGGAAGATGAGAATGTTCCTTCCGGAGAATCGATCGCGCACCAGTTTTTGCTGTCCAAATGGTTTTTTCGCGACCGGCTCGGCTATGAAGTGCGGACGGGATGGGGACTCGACACCTTCGGGCACAACGCCCAAATGCCGCAGATCCTGAAACTGGCGGGCATGAATTCCTATTGGTTTTCGCGCGGCGTCTCCAGCTCGCGTACGCCGGCGGAAGTCACCTGGCAAGGGATTGACGGCACCACCATAGCCGGACATTGGCTGCCCGCAGGATATAGTCCCCTTGATGAGCACCCGGCTAGCTTTCAGAACTTCGAGGCAACGATTCGTTCCAGCTTCGATGCGTTGACTCCTTTCTCGCGCGGACCGGGGCGAGTGCTTTTCGCAGGATCCGATGTCAGCGATCCGGACGAGACACTTCCACCCAACGTGGACCAGTGGAACCGCACCAACTCAGAACCGTTTTCCATCCAGTTGGGGACGCCCTCGGATTTCGAGTCTCTGACGGTGAATCGTTCCGAGCGGCCGGTCATTGTAGGGGACTTGAATCCCGTATTTCAAGGCGTTTACAGCACCCGCATTGAGCTCAAACGGTGGATGCGCGACATGGAGCGCACGCTCACTTCGGCGGAGAAAGCTAGCGTGCTTGCGGGACGCACCTCGACGTCTGATCGTGAGGCCATTGAACGCGCCTGGGAGCCGGTGCTTTTTAATCAGACACACGATCTTAGCTCCGGAGTGATGTTGGATCACGTCTATGAGGACACGCTGGCGGGCTATCGGTTCTCAAAACGTCTCGGTGACGAAATCCTGGAGAGCGATCTCGACGCTCTGCTCTCGAAGGTGGATACGCAAGGACTCGGAGCGCCTCTGGCAGTTTTCAACTTCTTAGGGTGGGATAGAAGCGACTACGTGGAGGCCGAAGTCGGATTCAGCCAGCCCCAAGTTTCAGGAATTGAGCTAGAGGATGCATCGGGTAAAGCCGTACCCGTTCAAGTTTTGACAAGCCACTCCAATGGTGGCGACGGCGGCCTGAGTACCGCGACCATCGCATTTATCGCCCATGACGTTCCGGCGATGGGCTATACCATTTACCACGTGGTTCCCGTTTTTTCAGGAGCCGCGTCCCAAGCGGCTTCGCGCAGTAATGCAGAAGAGTCAGCCTCTCGCCGTCAATACTCCGGCACAAACCGGGACGATTTCGGCACCATGGAGAACGAGTTCTACAAGGCGAACGTGAATCTTTGGACCGGCGAAATCACGAGTCTAGTGCTGAAGAGAAATCACTGGGAGGTTTTGAGCAAGCCGGGAAATGTCGTCGCTCGGGAGGAGGACCGCGGCGATTTTTGGGAACTCTACGGAACTTTGGCTGCTGGCCGCCTTACTGCTGAGAAGAGGCCGATTGGCCTGCCGCGTCCTGACGCAACTCAGTGGAGCAATAACTACATTGGAGGTGGCGGGGAAGTGACGCCGGGACCCGTGGTAACACAATTTTCCAGTTCGCACCCCTTCGGCAGAAATCAATTCGATACGACGATCCAGATGTATCCCGGCATTCAACGGATTGACATTCATACAGAAATCGTGAATGTGGAGCCGTCGGTGCGATACCGGGTACTATTCCCTACCACGATTCATGACGGTACGAACACGCAGGAGATCGCGTTCGGCGCCGTAGAGCGACCGCTCCATCAGGAATTCCCTGCCCAGAATTGGGCTGACTACAACTCTGGGGGACGCGGGCTGGCAGTCCTGAATCGAGGGTTGCCCGGCAACAATGTGACCGATGACACCATGATGGTTTCTCTGCTGCGCTCCACGCGGCTTCAGGTGTATGGGGCAGACGATTCTGGATTTGATCCGGCCAAGGCTTCGGAATCCGATACAGCTCTGGAGTTGGGCAAGCGAATCGCTCATGACTACGCTCTGGTTCCCCACGCCGGAAGCTGGCAGGACGCCCAGATTTTTCGCGCTGGACTGGAGTTTAACAACCCGCTGGTCGCGCGGAACGTTGATGCCCATGCGGGTGCCATGCCGAAACAATGGGCATTACTGCAGATCTCCGCGCCCGACGTAGTTGTATCTGCGCTAAAGCCGAGCCGCGATGGCGAGATCGCCTTGCGAGTGTATGAAGCAGCCGGCCACTCCGTCCAGCACGCCGAAGTACATTTCGCTCTGCCATTGGCTTCGGCGCGGGAAGCAAACCTCATTGAA
>Ga0209380_10000632_pt1 | contig 24770 bp, 14 predicted proteins | sample HubBroMetageWFT6_FD_188347 | JGI IMG/M metagenome (GOLD analysis project Ga0209380, IMG submission 188347) | Warmed and freeze-thawed soil microbial communities from the Hubbard Brook experimental Forest, New Hampshire - Hubbard Brook CCASE Soil... | ecosystem: Environmental > Terrestrial >... | reverse complement strand
AAGGCGTGACCGAACCAACCACGGGAATCGCCGCTCGCAGCCAGCAGATCTCCACCCCCCCCGTAGCCCGGCCGGTTGTAGTTGTCGTAAAAAACTCGTCCCGTTAATCGCTGGCGGCTGGAGATGTTGTAATCGGTGCGAATGGTGAATTCGCGCGACCAATCGTCCTTGATGACACCATTTACCAGGTACTGGCCATTGGCCGCATCGGTATGCGGAATCATGCTCTCAACCTTCAAGGCAAATGGTGAAAACGTCGTCGGATCTATCTGGTTGCCGAGGTAGGCATTGGCGAGGGAGTGGTCGTCCCAGGTCTTATAGATCTGGTTGATGACATTTCCCCCCGAATCGCGGTCATTGCAAATGCCAGCGGTAAATCCGGTGCCGCATATCTGAGAGAAGTCACCCGCAAGTTCGCGGTTGTTCGGCACGAACGAGTTACCTTCCGACGAGGACAGCAGCTGCCTTGTGAGCTGCAGATTGCCGAAGATGAACAGCTTGTTTTTGATAATCGGACCGCCGATGGATCCGCCGAACTGATTCCGCTTCAGCGGGTCGGCCTGGTGTGTGAAGTAGTCGGTGGCATTGAAATCGTTATTGCGCAGAAACTCGAAGGCGTTGCCATGCCACTGGTTCGTCCCCCCCTTGGTGATGACGCTGACAACGGCACCGGCGGTGTAGCCATACTGCGCATCGAAGTTATTGGTGAGGACGTGGAACTCTTCCGTGGCATCCGCATTGGGAAACGGATCCGCCGTCTGGAAGTAGTTATTCATCGCAACCAGCCCGTCGAGTTGGTAGTACACGCCGCCCATTCGGCTGCCGTTCACCGAGGCGGCGGTCTCGGAGGGGAACCCACTGCCCGGTCCGGGCGTATTGAAGTTCGTAACCTGATTCGCATCGATCGCGCCGGGAGCCAAAGCTACCAGGGCCGCGGGATTTCGACCGTTCAACGGCAGCTCCGTGATGGTCTTCTCGTTAATTGTCTGGCCCACCGACCCGGTCGTGGTATCGACCGCCGTAGCATTGGCCTGGACTTCGATCCTCACGCTTTCTGAGCCCGGCTTCAGGGTAAAGTTCACCGATGCCACCTGGTCGGCGTCCAACACCACTCCACTCTGCGTCTCCGTCGCAAAACCGTGCTTGACCACGGAAACGTCGTACTTGCCCGGAGGCAAGAAGGGAGCGGAGTAGTGACCATCGCTGGTGGTCGCCAGCTTGGTGACCGAACCCGTAAGCACGTTGGTCATGGTGACCTGAGCGTCAGAAATCAACGCCTGGCTTGGATCCTGAACCGTCCCGTTGATGGTGCCCTGGCCCCCCTGGCCGAAAGCGGCGGAAACGGAAAAGAGACAGAGCGCACACGCATACAACACTTGCGGCACACGTTTCATGGTGGTTTCCCCCCACAGAGTGGGGAACAAATAGCATGGGCCATCGGAGGCTGTCAATAAAATAATACAAAACCTAGTACTTCGTTCTGCAATGTGGAACCAAATCTGCGCTTGCAGAGCTCCAATCAGTAGCTTCTCAGATCGCCCCGAACAGGGCTCAGTGGTTCCTACTCAATTTTGGAACTATGTTCTGAATCATTGACACTGACTGCCTTCCTATTGATAATCCAGTGCGGTTCCATTCGCGATGCAGCTTTATCCAGGCGCCTACCAGATCAGTTCCATCTACAAAGACGGTCGATTCCTGTTTCAGTACCTGCTGGTCGGAGAGCGTGTCCTTCTGGTCGACAGCGGAATTGCTGAAACACCCGGAAACTCGATTTTCCCCTATATGGACAAGCTCGATTTGAACCCGGAGCGATTGACCATGGTGATCACCACCCATCCGGATCTGGACCATCAGGGGGGCAATTCAGCGATCCGCGAGAGCGCACCCGGGGCGATACTGGCCTGTGGCGAAGCCGACCGTCATCTAGTAGAGGATCCTGCCTGTCTGTTCCGGGAGAGATACAACTTCCTGCGGGATGAACATCGTGTTGGCATGGGAGACGAAATCCCCTCAGACGCGGGCAGCCGTTGTCGGGTGGACATCGGTTTCCGTGGAGGAGAGCGGATCGCCATCGACAATGGCTGGGATCTGGAGGTGCTTCATGTCCCGGGACACTCGCACGGCCACTTGGCCTTGTACGATGCGGCCCATAAGACCGCATTCGTCAGCGATGCCATCCATGGACGCGGCTGCCCCAAAGCGGACGGCAGCATGGGAATTCCCGTGACCTATTTCTACATCGATCTTTATCTCTCAACTTTGACTTATTTGGAAGGTCTGCTACTTGAGCACCTGCACACCGGCCACTGGCCGAGCATGCAGGGAGATGAAATTCGTGATTTCTTCAACGATTCTCGCAAGACGGTGGAAATTCTTGACCGCAAGATTGTTCGTACGCTGAGCCAGTCGCGCGCAGGACTGACCCTGAGTGAACTGATGGACGCCGCCATGGAGGTGTTTCCGGAGTGGCCAGCCAGCACCCGGGCATTGTCCGCTTTTCCGGTGAAAGGGCATCTCGATCGCCTGATAACCGGCGGTCAGGTGCGCATCGATCGCCAACCTTCTCCTCCGCGCTGGGAGATTGCTTGAGCGATTCGAGCGTCGCTTTTGGTACTCAGCGCTAAGGTTCGGGCCGCTCTGACAGGAGTCTATCGAGTTCCATCCAAATCATGTTTCGCGAGGCAAAGATGATACCTCCCCCCTCGGTTCATGCGCGATCTGCAAAACTCAACCGAATCTTGGTCCTCTGCGCCCGGCGTGCGCGCGCCGGATATCTGGCGCAGATAGCTCTGTCTGCACTCTTTTGCCTTTCCTGTGCGCGCGCCCAGCAAGTGGAAAACGGACTCCTGCACGTGGGTGGATTTCGCTGCGCCAGTCTCCAACCACAGGGAAACGATCCCGGCCTGGATCTGTACCGGACCGGCTACTGGAACTACACCGGATTCCGTATGGAAGTCTGGAGAAGACTGGGCATTCCGTTCTGGTACCGGAAAGGTACGGGGGTCGTGCGGGTGGCAGGAGAAGGCTGGCGTCCTGAACTGGGGAACGATATTTCCAGCGCGGCAGCGGGCGGAAAAGTTGTAGAGGAGATTGAAGGCGGAGTCGTAGAGAGCAAGACGGCGGTCGATCCCCATGAAGAGGTGGAGCGTGGGGCGGCAAATGCCATCGACCAGGACAAGTCGAGTTCGTGGCAGCCTTCTGACGACAAGCGTCGCGGCAAGCTCACCGTCACTTTCGCAACCCTGGCGCGCGTCCATGGGATTCGCTTTTTGTCAGATATCGGTCCTGGTTACACTCCCCGCGACTATTCGGTGGGCCTGATTTTGCCGGACGGGTCGGCCAGAGAAATTGCTTCGATCGCAGCGGAATACTCAATGGGCGGTACGTGGCGGGAATTTCCGGTCGCAGGAATCGAAGCCAAAGGCATCTATATCGACGTTCGCTCTTCGAGCGATGGCAAGCGCTCGCCAGCCATCACCGAGTTTGAGGCAAAGGGAGAATTCGTAGGAGATCCCAAACTTGCGACCTATCCGGCCCAGGAAGTGGTCCCGATGGGCGGGTACGCCGGTCGGGAACTGCACTTCATCGGCAATGTCGGGTCGGGTTTTCCGGTTGCGCCCGACGTCGAAACTCCCGTCGGGGACTATGTTATCCGTTACGCCAACGGGCAAAGCGAAAACGTCCCCTTGGTCGCTGGAAAGAATGTGGCGGATGTCCACTATGGCCATTTCGTCCCCGACGCCGAGTTCGCATTCGGGCTCAAGCCCTACGATCCTTCCCCAGGAAAGACGGGGTATCACCTGAACGAGCAGCTGCCGGTCGAAGTCAACAGTCAATTCATGATCTTCAACCATCGTCTGGAGCATGCGGATTGGCCGATTCAATCTGTGGAATTCCGTTGCACGCGGCCGAAGACCAGCCTGGTGCTGGCAGCCGTCACTCTGGAGCAAACCGGTCCTCTTATTAACCCTCTCTTCTACAACGGGAAGATGGTCCGACCCTATCCGGAAGACACTCCTGCTGCCCCACCGTCTCCGTTGGAGGCAGGGAAGGACCGCTCGCGCGAGATTTCTCTGGACGGAACTTGGAACTATCGAACGGACCCAGGAAACGCAGGCATTCGCAAGCAGTTCTTCAGCCCGTCCTACGATGCGTCTGCGTGGAAAACCATGCCGGTGCCATCGCAGTGGTTTGTACAGGGTCTCGATTATCACGGCGTGGTGTGGTTCCGGCGCGAGGTTCAGGTGCCGGCATCATTTCCCGGTTCGGTGGCCGAGCTTCACTTTGGCGCCGTCGCTTACGAGGCCAGTGTATGGGTAAACGGCGTTTACGTCGGACGGCACATCGGACCTTACACTTCTTTCAAAATCGACCTCCCCTGGGCACTGCACAAAGGAGCGGCAAACCTGGTAGTAGTTCGTGTGGATTGTCCGCTTGATCCGGGTTACGAGAGCTACAAAACCTTGGTTGAAGGCAACACGATGGACGACATCATCATGCCCTATGGACGCGAAGGTTCAGTGGGGGGAATTTATCGCTCGGTGGTGCTACGCGGTCGTGGGGACTCAGGCATCGACGAGCTTTGGGCCACCACTGAGCTGAGTCAGGACTTGAAGCGCGCCGACGTCACGGTGAAGCTCAATTTGAAAAGCGCGACCCCAGGCGGAAAAGCTGAAATCCGTGCGACCCTGACCGAGCCTGAGCACACGGGATCTGCGGCGCGCAATTTTACGGCGAGCAAACAGGTGAAACTGGATTCCGGACAGATCGCCGTGGAATTGCCGCTCAGCATCGATAATCCATTGCTGTGGTATCCCTGGGAGCAAGGCACACCCTACCTGCACCTCCTGAAAGTCGAAGTCTTGCGCAACGGAGAACTTTCCGACACGCAATTCAGTCGCGTCGGACTGCGGAAGGTGGAGTTCAGTGAACAGGACCATTACGTGTTGATCAACCATCACCGAATCTTCCTGAAGGGAATCCTGAACGATGATATCCATTGGAGATCCCTGATGGACCGCCGCGGCTATGCCCAGCGGGTCAAGATGCAGAAGGAAGCAAACATCAACATTATCCGCATGATCGCTCACCAATCGGGCGACGACATGTATGACCTGTGCGACGAAATGGGCATGATGATCTGGCAGGAAATGCCGTTACAGTGGGAATACTCGCGCTCGAGCCCGATCCGTGAAGAAATCCTTGGTGTAGTGCGCGACACGCTCGTCCAGACCCGTCCCCATGCCTCCATCGTCGGATGGTCAGCCTGGAATGAAGGAGGACAGCCCGATTTTTCGGACCGGATTACCGCTGTGATTCGCGCGCTGGATGGCACCCGACCCCTGACTCGCGCCTCCGGCCACGGCGAATTCGATGTCCACATCTATCCCAACATGACCGATAGTCTGCAGCGGCGAACTTCTCTGTGGACTGGCCTGAAGTTGAACTTCGTGAGTGAAACCGGATCGTATGGATTGTCTTCCGAACAGGCCGTTCGCGAGATGGCCGGCGACAATTATCTTCAGTTCGATTCCGTCGATCCTATCTGGGACAATTTTGATTCGTACCGATGGTCCGACGACCCGGTTTTTCCCGACGCACCGAAACCCGCCGCCTGGCCGAGGGAAAAAATCCGCCAGTATTTCCTGGCGAAGATCCGACCGAGCGAGCGCTTTTACGCGCAGTACCACAAATTCCAATATGAAAATGCGCGGGCTCAGCGCTTTGACCCAACCACTGCGCTGATTCACTGCCGGTTCGACGACGCATACCCGCTCGCCTACTCCGGAGCGCCCGTCAGCTTCAACGGCCGCCCCAAACCGGCGTATTTCGCCATCCAAAACGCCAACCTGGCCGTGCTTCCCATCCTGTTTTTCGATTTCGAGGGCGCAAAGGATCTCCGCGTGGTGAATGACTACTGGTTCCGCAGTTGGAAAGGGGCCAAGTTGACCTATCGCTTGCGCACGCGCAACGGCAAAGTCGTAGTCGATTTGACTCGTACTTTCGACCTGCCGGCCGATTCTACTGTGCCCGTCATCGAGCGCAAAGACACCGGAGACGCGTGGCACGTACCCGGCGGATTTTTTGCCGACCTGGCCATCTACGACACCGCTGGCCAACTTCTTTCCGAAAATCACTACGATTTCACGGACGAAGAGGTTCAGACCTTCCTCACATCGGTTTATCCACTGGCACCGGTGAAGCCGGCAAATGCCGTCGTCCTCACGGCGGATGAAGCGACTGTAGTCAAGAATCTCCAAAGGCAGGCAAGCGAAGGTGGCGCCTATAGTCACGAACTTCTGAAAGCTACTCCTGGCGGTGACAAACCCGAGTTTGAGTTCACAGCAAGCGTGCCGGAAAGCAGCAACTATTACATACGCGTGTCGGCCAACTCGGGGAAAGCGGCACACCAATTCCGTCTGACCATTGACGGCCAGGAAGCATCTCTGGAGAAGTACGAGACTCTCAACCCGAACGAACACCTGACCCGTGATGTCTATTCTACGCCTGACATTTCCTGGTATCCCGGATGGACCGCGCGTCTGAACAAAGGCCAACATCATCTTGTTTTCAGCGTTCCGGGCGACGGCGCCACACCCGATCTGCTGTTCGACGCCGTGGCGCTGCAGAGGTACCAGGAGTTGCCGGATCCGTTTTACATTCCGGGCATTCGGGATCTGAAGGCCGAAGCGGAGGTTGGACAGTGAACCGGCACGGTTAAAAGCTCGCGCAGAAGAGGATGACATGAAAACTGCCATGCGCATCGCTGTGGAGAGGGTGTACCGTGCGAAAACGTCCTCCCTTTCCGCAACCGTGACTGGAATAGTTGGCGCATGCCAGACGGGCCGGAAGTCCTGGTGTCGGAGGAGTTTCGCAGTCACTCGCGATAGAAATCGCGCTATTTTGCTCTGTCGCAAACCGATTTGAGCACGCCTCCCGGCCGACGTATGCCGAAGACAGCTATTTCTTTGACGCGATCATTGCTCAACCACCCATCGTGAATAAGCGTTGAACCCTGAGGACAACCTCGAGGAATTCAACAGGCTCGAGGAGCAGGGGCTCAGGATCTCAAGCAATTGCGCGAGGTCGCGTCTTCCGCCGAGGCCACCGGGCGCGGTGGTCATCAGGAGCAGCGTAGGAACGGCTTGCGGCGATAGCGGGCAAGTCCCGGGCGTCTCGATACACGCCCGGGGTAATCTCCTGCGCCCCTCTGATGCGCCGGAACTAGACACTCGCTACCAAAGTATCCAGTAGATCAGGATGGTAAGGGCCGTGAGAACCGCCAGCTGCAATCGCCAGTCACGAATTCCCCGGAAGCCTTCTTTCTCCAACTTCCAACTGATCGTGAGCTTCTCCAAAGCGGCGGCGTCGGTTTTCTTGGTAAAGGATGACACTGCGAACATCACCGTTACGCAGGCAATCGATCCCCACAGGCCTCGGTAGGAATAGTTCAGCGTCAGTTTAGTGTGCAACCAGGGGAACAGCTTCGTGCCTTGTGCCGATCCAATTAACTGATCCGTCACAAATAGAGTCGCCAAGCCGCAGCCCACGACCACCGAAGCAAGGGCGCCCATGACCGTAACCCGTTTACTGAGGATCCCGAATACAATCGCAGGCGCAACCGGCATGATCAGGTAGATAGATATCGTCTGGAGATATTTGTAGAGCCCGTCCGGCGTCTTATAGATCGCGTAGGCGGCCATGATGCCGAGTAAAGTGGCGAAGAGAATTACGACTCTTCCGAGTAACACCTGCGCCCGCTCGCTGGTTCGCGGGCGAAAATGCAAAATGAAGTCGCGGACTGTCAGGGTAGATACCGAGTTCATGACGGACAGGGTTGAGCCAATCAGAGATGCGAGTAAGGCGGCGAGGACCAGGCCACGAATTCCGGTGGGCAGCAGTTCATTGAGCAATGTTACGAATGTAGTTTTGCTTTCCCGTCCGGGAAACAGTGCCAGGGCGATGACTCCCGGCAAAGCGAAGATAAACACTGGAAAAAGCTTCAGCAAAGTGGTGAACATGCCTCCCCAACGCGCCTGATCAATGTCGCGCGCACCCAGCACACGTTGCACGTTCACCTGATCGACACCCCAATAGAAGATTCCGCCATAGAAGGCTGACAGGATGACTCCCCAGAAAGGGTAGTTGGGATCGTCATAGGGTTTTGCAATGTGCATAGCCAGCGGCGCCCGCAAGACCAGGTTGTGCCACCCACCCACATGATGCAATCCGATGAGTGCCATCAAACTACAACCGAGAACGATGATCCCGGTCTGAATCGAATCCGTGTATGCGATGGCGGTAAAGCCGCCGACGATGGTCACGCATGCGGCGACCACTCCCATAATCCAAACTACAGTCATCACGTTCCACCCGGTTATTCCTCGCAGCACAAGCGCGCCTGCATAAAGGTGAAACGCCATTTTGGTTGTAATCGAGATTAACAGCATCAAACCGGAGAACAGGACCCGCGCGGCAGGATGATAACGCTTCTCGAGAAATTCAGGTGTCGTGAAAACTCGATTACGAATATAAAACGGGTAGAGAAACGCAGCGGCAAAGCCGACGGTGATACAGGTCGTCAACTCGACAGTCCCTGCGGATAAGCCATAGCGGTAGGAATCTCCCGAGAGTCCGACCAGGTGTTCAGCGCCAATGTTGGTTGCAAATAGTGACGCACCCACCAAAGGCCATGACAGACTGCGGTCAGCCAGGAAGAAATGAGAGCTATCGACGGATGCTTTTTTGCGGACCGCAAGGTATAGTCCCAGGAAAATGCTGAAACTCAAGACACTGAGGCAGACGCACCAATCGATGACAGCCAGCGAAATGCCCATATGCTTCCGCCCCCCACCTTTCCTTCTTGGCCTTTTTAGCTCGGATCACAAAACGCAACGCGTGACTACCGGTCAGGTCTCCCTGCCGTTGCGATGCCAAAAGCAGAGATTGTCGACACCTGCCCTCTGCCGAATCAGACGAGAGCATGTTTAAACTTCGCGTCCGGATCAAACGGGTGAGCGGTTGGCACCGCGGGATTGCCGAGCCTAACACTGCGGCAGTGCGGCACCATCGTACCGTTGGCTCCCAGTTCAAGGACCTCGATCGGTCTGGCGCACCCCCGTCTGGAATCCTCACCATCAGATCCGTGCCAGTGGCACGATACGGCAACGACAAACCGCTGACTTTCTTCCCGCTCCTTCGACCAACTACGGCTCTGTAACACGGTGAAGCCCCGCCAGGCGGAGGAACTCTTCATTGAGCAGTTTCTTCGGACTCGACGGTTTGTCACCGCGTCCTCTCATCATTCGCCACGTCGAGTTTCTTCGGCGAATCCGTCGCTCCTCAATCTTGGCAAAACCCGCCGGCGGTTATGCTACTACAGCAACTCACGGGTTCGGATATGAATCCGGACTCCGGAATGGAAACGTTATGAATCCACAACTGGCTCGTATAATGACAGGCCACAACGCTCCGTGACGTCAAGACTGCCCGATCACCCAGGCGACTTGAAATCCGTCGCCGACCGTCGTTGGCCGGCTCGACTACGACTCCGCGAGGATTCCCGGCGCGCAACTAAGTTACCCAATGAGCCTTCTCCACGATAAATCCTCCCGGCTGGGGCGAGATCAGCCGCACGCTGGATGATCAGCACGTTATCCGCTTTGAAATACAAGCACCATTTCCGCTTCGGCATGGGCTCATTGCATTCGCGTAAGAGCCATTTTGAAATGGAATGGCGGCCCGACAGAGGTGGCTCGCGATGTGCAGTGGATGAGCTCTGGGGATTCGAGGCCGTAGCCCGTATGAACAACCACCTTGGATTCTTCCATCGAAAGATGGGACGGGAAGAATGCTAGGACCGGGCTCTAGCTGGCGCTTAGTGGGAGAGCTGCGTATGTCCTTATGGCGCATACTGAGTGCGACGCTGCTAATCTTTCTTCTTGCCGCCGTCTCTACCGCACAGCAGATTCCAAGTGGCAATCTGGCTCTCACGGCCCGGGCAAGCGCCTCCAGCGAATCCGAAGGCACCCAGGCAGTGAACCTGACGGACGGCAATATCAGCAATTCGCAGTGGTCCGCGAAGGAGGGGACATCCCCGGCGGGCACATGGGTGGAGCTGAATTGGCCGACTGTTTTGCAGTTTCAGGAAGTGGTCATCCGGCAAGAGGGATCTCCGAAGCTTTCCCACCTCAACTTGGAAAGCCGCGATGCCGGCGGCAAATGGCACTTACTGCAATCCATTGGGGATTCCCAGCATCTACTCCCTCGCCTCATTCTGGCCCAGTTCGCAGCGCAAAACACGAATGGCTTGCGGGTGTCGGACTTCGCGGGCAAAGTCAGTCTGTCGGAAATTGAGGTTTACAACCGGATCGATCCGCCCGTCGTCGAGATGGCTTCCGATCTCCTCAACCACATTTTCGGCATTGTTACCGATGCTTTTGGTACTCAGCCGCTCGTGAGTACGCCGGTCGAGATCCGAGGCATCGCAGGCGGAAAGCCCTGGGAGGTAGCTGTTCAAACCGACGAAAACGGAGTCTTTCAGACCGAGATGCCGGTGGGCTTGGAAGCCGAACTAACTGCTACCGCCAAACTGCCCGGCGGCGGCGCGCTTCAGCACACGGTTCAAGCCGGCGATCTAACCGCCGGATTGAGTCTCCCTGACGAGGGTGCGCCCGCACTCAGTCTGGATGGGTCTTGGCGCTTTAAGCCCGACCCCCATCCTGATTTCTACAAGACAGATTTCTCCGATGCGGATTGGAAAGACATCAAGGTACCCTCTCATTGGGTCATGGAGGGCTTTGACAGCACCACGGGAACCGGCGGATATCGCCGTCGTTTGCAGATACCTGCGAACTTCCATGGTCGACGAATCAAGATGCTCTTTGACGGCGTATACAGCGGGGCTGAGGTCTGGCTGAACGGTCAACGCGTGGGCTCGCATGAAGGCGGATTTTCTCCCTTCGAACTGGATGTCACGAGCGCGGCCAATGTTGGCGGGGATAATCTTCTGGCAGTACTGGTTCGCGAAAAAACCCTCTCTTCTCATCTGGATAACATGAGTTACTACGCCAACTTCCCGCTGAGCGGAATTTTCCGCCCCGTCAGATTGCGTAGTCTTCCTGAAACTCACGTTCGCCGCTTCCATGTGCGTACCGTATTTGACCCGGACTACGTGAATGCCACGCTGAGCGTGGACCTCTCGCTGGAAAATGAGTCCGACCACGAAATCAGCAGTGCTGTACTCAGCTTTCTGCTAAAGGATCCGCAGGGTCACCCGGTTTCACTCGCCAACGATCGCCTTCCCGTTGCGCTGGCGCCCTGGTCGCGATTCGAAAGGGTGGTGGAGTTTCATCTTTCCGCTCCACAACACTGGGAGGCCGAACATCCCCTGCTCTACACCCTGAGCGCCAAGCTCTCAGGTGCAAATGGGAGTGAGGTCGTCTCCCGGCGTTTTGGAGTCCGTCAGGTTGAGATTCGCGGCACCCAGTTCTTGATCAACGGCGTTCCGGTCAAGTTACGTGGAGCCAACCATTACGAATCGGATCCTCTGAGTGGACGGGCGATTGAGCCGGAATTGACTCGGCGGGATCTGCAAATGATGAAGGAGGACAACCTCGACGCCATCCGGACCTCGACCTTCCCTGCCGTGCAGGATCTTTATGATGATTCGGACGAGATGGGGTTCTATATCGAAGAAGAAGGTCCATTTTGCTGGGTAGATGAAAGCGCCGATCTGCGCTATTTGCCTACCTTCGTGCAACGCACCGCCGAAATGATCGAACGGGACCGCTCTCACCCCAGCGTGGTTTACTGGTCGATCGGAAACGAAAGCACCTGGGGGCCGGATTTTGAAGCCGCTCACCAATTCGTGAAAAAACATGATCCCACACGTCCGACCAGCGCCGGGCAAAGTGCAACCCTTGAACTCGCCACCATGCACAATCCCATTTCTCTCGAGCGTATGCGGGAGCGCGAGGACGTCAAAGTGCCCATCATGTGGGATGAGAGCATGGCGCCCTTTCAGGGGGACTTGTGGGGTGACACGCGCGAAATGTGGATTGACCCGGGTGAGCGGGATTACTACATCCAGCCGCTGATTCCGGTTTGGGATGCGGTTCAGGCCAGCAAGAACGTTCAGGCGAGCGTCATCTGGGCATGGGTGGACGACGCGTTTCTGGTTCCAGGCCGCGATTCGGAGTACGGTCGTGGCAGCATCGTGCGGCCCCTTCATTTTCTCGACCGCATCTATCACCTGCCAGGGCGGGGTATTGTCGGCGACGCACCTTGGGGAATTGTGGACGGATGGCGCCGCAAAAAGCCGGAGTTCTGGCATGTGAAGATGCTGTTTTCCCCGGTGCATATGCGGGATCGTGATCTCCCTCTATGGAAGCCGGGCGAACCGGCAACTTTTACCGTCGATAATCGGTACGAATTCACGAACCTCTCGGAGTTGACCCTGGACTGGTCCGTCGGAACACAGCATGGAACGCTCCATCCCGATATTGCTCCCCACTGCAGTGGGAAGATTTCCATACCAGTAGCAACCCAAACCATGCCTGGCGATGCCCTATTACTTCGCTTCTTAGATCGGCAAGGCCAGATCGTGATTCCTCACCTCATGCAGCTCGGAGTCGCTCCGGTCCCTGCCCCTGCGCTTGCGGGTTTTGGTCCGCTCCGCTATTTGCACGAACCTTCGTGGCTTGGCGGTCCGATGGAACGCTTCCTGGGCGACAACTTCGAAATCGCGTTCGATGGCGCGAATGGCCGTATCCGGCGTGCGCTCATCGACCACCATTCGGTTCTCTATCAGACCCCAAAGCTCCATGTCTTGCCGATTGAAGCCACCCTGGAGGAATTTCCCATCTTCGAGACCTGGCGGATGGCCCAGCCGATCGATATTCATCGAGCCGGGAATGATTACGAAGTGGTCGAAACTGGCACCTATCGCGATTTTGCAGGAGAACTAAGATTTCGAGTCACGCCTCAGGGTAGCCTACGAGTGAGTTACGATTTCACCTACATCGGAACCGATACGCGGGCGCGCGAAGTTGGCTTGCAATTCGGCGTCCCCTTGTGGTGCGACAAATTGCAATGGCACCGGCGTGGGGAATGGACTGTCTATCCGGACGATCACATTGGGCGCAATGAAGGAAGGGCGATGGCTCACGCCGACGGCCCGCAGACGGTCCCTCCCAAACAGGCTTTCGCGCTGGATGACACTCCCATGGGCACCAATGACTTCCGCAGCACGAAGCGCAATTTTGTCTTCGCCACGTTGACTGACAAAGATGGCTACGGAGTTGGCATCGAGGCGATCGGCTCCCAGCACCTCAGAGCAATGGTCGACACTGACTTGATCGAGGTTAACGTGAATGATTGGTTCGGAGGGGTGGCCGCCACTGCGTGGGGCGAATGGTGGCAAAACTATGGCACCGGCCGCGAGATACGTCCGGATGATCCTAATCAGGGAGTTGCTCGCAACAAAGTGAGCGGCGCCATGCAGTTGTATCTTTTGGGACCCAAAAACTCTGCCGAGTGGCTGGCTCGCGAGCAGGCCGCGTCCGGAGCAGGTCTCTCGCACTGACTATGCATTCTCAGCCAGCCTTTGCATACAACAGCCTGCGCGTTAGGCGAAAGAGCACTACAATGTCGGATCACCAAATCTGGTTGGCGGAACAGCTACACGGAGGGCGATTCGCCAAGCGAACTTTGTAGGATCAGCCCCAAATTAGCGATATGACGAATACATCAAGAAAAGAAGAACTAGCAGTTGGACGAACCGTCGACATAGAGTGGGTAGCAGGTCCCCAGCACAGTGCCGAGAACTTCGGCAATCCCGGAGTGCCGGTATTTGCGACGCCGGCCGTCGTTTGGCTGCTGGATTCTCTGGCGCACCAAGTTATCGTACCGACCTTGCAGCAAGATCAAGGCACACTCGGCACGAAGATTAATATCGAACACCTGGCTGCGACGCCGATGGGAATGAAAGTTCGTGCGAGGGCTGAAGTTATTCAGATTGACGGAAAGCGCGTGCTCGTGAAGGTCGAAGCGCACGACGAATCGGAAATGATCGCACGGGGCACGATCGAGCGTTATATCACCGGGTCCATCTCGCGGTTCCTGGAACGGACCTACGCCAAGAAACAGTCAACCAATGCTTGATTTCCAGGTCAGGGATGGGGTCGCCTGGCTCACATTGCGACGACCCGCAGTTCTCAATGCCCTCAACGAAGAGCTGGCCAACGCCTTCCGCTGCCGGATTGAAGAACTGGAAAGTCGTTCCGATGTGCGCGTGGTGGTAACGCGGGGGGAAGGCAGAGCATTCTGCGCCGGCAGCGATTTGCACGAGCTAGCACCTTTGTCTGCAGCGGAAGCGGCGAAGTATGAACTGCGATTCGCCAAGATCTTCTCTTCTCTCGATCGGTTGCCTCAACCCACGATTGCCGTGCTCCACGGCCACGTCCTCGGCGGCGGCCTGGGCCTGGCGATGTATCACGATTTTCGCATTGCATCGGCAACCGCTTCCCTGGGAATGCCGGAAGTGGAATTGGGTTGGATTCCTCCCTGGTCGGTCGGTCGACTTGCAGAAATCGTGGGATTCTCAACCGCACGGTGGCTTTTGATGACCTCGAGCCCCATCACCGGCGCCGATGCGGCAACGTTGGGACTAGTCAATGAGGCTGTTTCCGAGAACCAACTGCTAGCCCGTGTGGAACAACTGGCAAAGCGTTTGGCAGCCATGCCTGCGGAGGGCTTGGCGCAGACCAAGATGATGCTGAATCGAATGTCTCCCCTGCGGCAGTTCGAGTGGGATGAAGCTGCTTCGGAAGCATTCCGAGAATGCTATTCGAAGCCCGAAGCGCAAAAGTGCATTGCAGACTTTGTGGCCAGAAAAAACAAACACTGACTTAGAACTCTCGTGGATATCGTCGGCAGCCGCACCCTCTATTCCATCTTCCGCGCACACGCTGACAAACAGCCGGACCGTCTCTGGCTTACCTATGACTCGTCCGATGACAAGCTGTCCCAATGGACTTTCCTTGAATTCCTGGACACAGTTCATCAAGCGGTAAATCTCCTTCAGAACCTTGGCATTGGCGCCGGCGATGTCGTAAACCTGCACCTTGCGAACCACCCCGCTTTTCCCCAGGTGATCCTTGCCACATCTTACCTGGGCGCAATCGTGCTTCCGACCAGCCCGTCCTGCAGCGCGGAAGAGCTCCGTTACTTCCTGGAACACTCGGAAGCGAAGCTGGTGATCACGCAGAAGAAGCATCTCGCCTGCGTGGAGGCGGTTGCGAAAGAAACGCTTACCATCCTGTTAGTGCGGGACGGCTACGTTCAAGACCGCAGGTATCGCTGTTATGAAACAGAATTGGAGCGCCAAAGCAGCGGGGTTTCGGATGGAAAAGGCAGCACGGAAAAAGTTGTCCAACTGCTCTACACCTCGGGCACAACCTCCCGCCCCAAGGGCGTGCTGTTGACGAATGCCAATTTTGTGTACGGAAGCGAAGTGTTTCGCGCTGCCACCGGTCTCCGCCATGACGATCGCCACCTCATTTCCCTTCCCCTCTATCATTCCGCAGCCCAGTGCCATGCTCTTTGGCCATCGGTAATAGCGGGTTGCAGTGTTTCGCTTCTATCTCGTTTTAGCGCGAGCCGGTTTTTTGAGCAAGCGGCAACGCATGACGCCACAATGGCGGCGCTGTTTGGGGCTCCTCTTCGAATGCTTCTTGATCAGCCTGGTCGGCCTACCGACCGCGCACACCGCCTGCGAAACGTCACCTACGCTCAGAACCTGACTCCTGCGCAGTACGAGGACTGGGATCGCAGATTCGGTGCGCCGCTTCAGCAGCTCTGGGGGATGACCGAGATCTGTGCGCTTCCTATCATGAGTCCCTTAAGCGGGGACCGGCGTCTGACGGCGATGGGCCGCCCGGTTCTTGGCTACGAATCAAAGATCGTAGACGAATCGGGACAAGCACTCCCGTCGCGCGCCGCGGGGCAATTGATTGTGAAGGGAATACCGGGACACTCGCTCATGCAGGGATACTTAAAAGACGATGCGGCGACCAATCAAACTCTCCGGCAGATGGAAGGCAGCACGTGGCTGTTCAGCGGCGACACCGCAATGTATGACGAAGATGCTTTCTTTCATTTTCTGGATCGCAGCAGCGACCTGATCAAGCGATCGGGGGTCAACATTTCCACGTCAGAAGTGGAATCTGTTATTGCGGAATTGGCCGGTGTCGCCGACGTCTGCGTTTGCGGTCTGCCTGATTTGACACGTGACGAACTGGTGGCGGCGGTCATTGTCAGAAAGTCGCTCGCCGAACTCACGGCTGATCAGGTCCGCTCCCATTGTGCCGCAAACCTGGCTGCATACAAAATTCCTGAACGGATTGAATTTTGCGAAATGCTGCCTCGAACCTCAGTGGGTAAAGTGCGGAAGAACGTCGTTCGCGAACAGTTGCTGCACAGCAAGTCCGATCGCAGTGCCCACGGCTGAAGGAAGATCGCGATGGCAGGCGTCAATTCGCGCCCCTTAGCGGCTATGGGCACCTCAACATCCGCGGCATGGCGTCCGAGGCGCAAGGATTCGAAATTAGGACGTGTCCCTAATCCCAACCATGTCTGGTATTCGCTCGCGGCGTGCCGACAGGTATTGAATGACTTCCCGCCGCGTTTGATACCTGAGCAACGGCGCCTCGCCGGTCGTTCCTAAAATCAACCGGCCGTTCACTTCTCCAGCAATCAAGTTGGCAATCAGCCTCTCCAGGCCGGTGACATCAAGCGTGTCACGATCCAGCAGGGGCTAATCATCGTGGTCACAAGACCGCGGAGCGGTGCAGGTAGTTTCACGCCAAGTCCTTTAGATCAATGATTGTCTTTGCCATGATACGGCCGGCATTCTTCTCTGCGCGCAAGGGCAGGGTTGACTCCCACCGACGGACCGACGGTTCAGGACGAGACTTCAGAACGGCGGAAGTGCCAGTCGTCTTCGAACAGAGAAACATCCGGATTCTCGTGGTAAGGATGGCGCTTTATTTCTTCCAGATTGAGATCGGCTCCGATTCCTGGACCATCCGGCAATTCGAAATAACCATTTACGATGCGGGGAAATTTAGTCAGGAGATCGCGTCCCCACGGCTCGTTGAAGTCTTCGAAAGTCTCCTGAAGCCAGGAGTTCGGCGTAGAGATGTCAATGTGCAGACAGGCAAGGGTGCAAATAGGCCCCTGCGCGGCGTGGGGTATGACCGTGCCGTAGTGGGCATCGACCATATCCGCTACTTTTCTTGAACCCAGAATGCCGCCCATATGCAAGGGCTCGAAATTGATAATGTCGGCGGCTGCATGACGCAGCAGATCTGCAACCTGTTGTTTGGACGAAAGGCTCTCCCCGGTGGCGATGGGGATTTCGAGCCGCTGGGCCACTTCGAGCATAGCCGGCACATTCTGGTGAGGAACCGGCTCTTCAAACCACGCTGGTCGATACGGTTCCAGCCGCTTGCCGATACTAACCGCCGTCGAAGGTGAGAATCGGGAGTGGGCTTCAATCGCCATAAGCACGTGCGGGCCCACGGCTTCGCGCACCGCCGCTACCAAGTCAATGGCCAAGTCCTCATCCTGAGGATTCAGACGAGTCATAGCAGAACCGAAAGGATCGAACTTCATGGCGAAATAGCCCTTCGCCACCACTTTCTTGGCTGCCTGAGCAAATGCTTCGGGCGTCCTGGGGACACGATACCAGCCGTTTACGTAGGCGGGAATGCGCTCATGAACCCGACCTCCCACCAGGTTGTAGATGGGCTGGCCAACTGCCTTTCCAATTGCATCCCAGCAGGCAATTTCAAGGGCTGAGATGGCACACATTTTGATTTGCCCACCATCCGCGTAGACATGGCGAGTAAGACGGGTCACTAGCGTCTCGGTCTGAAAAATCTCCAGGCCGAGAATAAACGGTTTCATCTCATGAACCGCAGCCTCAACCGTCTTCGACAGGTGGCCGAGCGAACCTTCCCCGATGCCGTGAATGCCTTCGTCCGTGTCTATCTTTACAAACAGCCAATTCTTCCAGGGATTTCCGATCAGATAGGTTGTGATCTCGGTGATTTTCATAAGCAGTGCGCAAACATCTCCGGCTTCCGATCCCGGTCGAACACGCGTCGCCAACGAAAACAACGGCCGCGCATCGGTTTAGGGGGTGGGCCTCGCTCCAGGAGAAAGACTATAAGCCGATCGACCCATTCAGTCAAATTCGGAATGCATACCGATTTATTGACTCACCCGGTTGATCAGCAGCTCCGGCTGGTGAACCCATAGTTTCGGAAGGCGTTCCGCAGCGTTGAACAGGGCCGCTCAATCCGCTATACTCGTCCCCCATAGAGCGCGTCGGATTCCCCGAGACCATTCCCATGCTTGAGCGAGGCGACCCAATGCTAACCCTGAACGGCATCACTCCGGTGATGGCCACCTGTTTCCGCGAAGACGATTCCATCGACGACGACGCCCTGCGTAAGCAGATCGACTTCGCGATCGCAGCCGGAGCCGCGGCCGTTTGCGGTCCTGGTTTCGGGGCCGAATTCTACAAACTGTCGGACCCGGAGCGTTACCACTTTGTCGATGTGCTCGTCGAACACACCAAGAAGCGCGTTCCTGCGATCGCAGCCACCAGCTCTGGTTCCACTTACAGCACGATCGAATTCTCGCGTTACGCGGAAAAAGTAGGCGCAGACTGCCTGATGGTCACACCTCCGCGCACGGCAGCGTTGCCGGCAAAGGAAATTGTCGGATATTACAGCCAGCTTTGTGGCGCAGTGAAAATCCCCGTAATGCTCCAGGACGCCGATTTTACTGGGGCTGGCATGCCTGCCAAGGTGATGGTTGAACTGGCACACAAGCACCCAAATTTCCGCTTTGCCAAGCTGGAAGTGACTTTACCGGGTGAAAAGTGCGCTGAGATTGTTGCCCAATCCCAGGGGCAGGTTCAGATCATCTACGGACTGGGTGGCATAGCAATGATGGACGGATTAGCACACGGTGCCTCTGCGATGATGCCGGGAGCGGCCTGCCTGGAGGTCTACGTTCGAGTCTACGAACTCTACCGAGAGGGCCGTCAGGGTGAGGCGAAGGAGCTGTTCGAGCGTCTCGTCCCCTATCTGGCCTTCGCACTGCAGCACCTTGAGCTTGCGATTCGTATCGAAAAGCGCGTGCTGCACAAACGAGGAATTCTGCCAAATTCCCGTTTGCGCCCGCCGACTCTCTCGCTCGGCGCAATCTACGAGGCGCAACTGGAATCCCTTGTGGATTCCGTCATCGCATTAACTCAGAAATGTCGAAAACAGCTGGTATCGAGCTGACCCGTCGGAACCATGAGTCCATTGCGTAACCAACAGCTGGGCCCAGATGGAAACTTTCTGTCGCGTTCACCAACCTCGCCAGCCGGTCCCTAGCGGGAAACCCGAGCACTGCGCAGTATCCCTCACCTCACTGATTGCCCGTGAGGTGGCCGAGAAAAGCGCAAGCTTCGACACCGATTCGCGATCCCAGTCTGGAGTCACGAGTATGTGCAGGGCTGCGAATTCCACTCGGTGAGGAGCGAGCGCGCCAATCCCCCTCCATTTCTTCTTCAGGTGGCAACTCCATTCGTCGCTTGTGGCTCGCGGGCGAGAGGTTGAGTTCTGGTCCGAACGAATATCGCCAGGCAGCCAGCTGTGCCCAGGCCCAGACCGAGTGACACGATTCCATTGCGAAAGCCGGTATTTGAATTCCTAAGCGCTCCAATGGCATAGGATCCAACCAACCCTCCAAGATTGCCGACCGAATTGATCAGGGCAATCGAAGTGGCGGCATGCTGCGGCTCCATCGTCGTAGACAACGCCCAAAATGGGCCAACCACCGAAAACTCTGCCACAGTGGCCAAAGTGATAGCCGCAATGAGTGTAGGAACAGAGCTAGAATATCCGGCCGAGACTAAAGCAAGCGTCCCCACCAGCGCAGGCACCGCGATGTGCCATCGATGTTCGCCGGACCGATCCGCGTGCGCTCCGGCAAGCACCATTACAACTAACGCTGCCGCATAAGGAATCGCGGAGAGCAAGCCGATCCCGATCGCGCTGGCGCCAGAGAGACTACGAATCAAAGAGGGGAGCCAAAAGGTAATTCCGTAGCCTGCAAAGTTCACGCCGAAATAAACAAAAACCAGCAGCCAAATATCAATATTGGTGAAAACCTTGAACACGCCGCTTCGATCGCCCAACTGCGGGGTTTCGCACTTCTCCCGTAGTGCATCGAGGAGCCAGGCTCGCTCTTCGGACGAGAGCCAGTGGGCCTCCCCCGGAGCGTCGGTGAGATAAAGGAAGACCCCAATACCGAGAAAGACCGCGGGAACGCCCTCGAGAAGGAACATCCACTGCCATCCCGCCAGACCGGCCTGATGAAGATCGAGCAGCGTTCCGCAGAGCGGACCGGCAATTACGGCCGACACCGGTCCCGCAGCCGAAAACAACGCCACCGTCTTCGCTCGCGACGTTAGCGGAAACCAACCCTTCAGATAAAAAACGATTCCGGGAAAAAATCCTGCTTCTGCCGCGCCCAACATGAAGCGCAGAGCATACAGCTGCCAAGGAGCCCTCACAAAAATCATGCAAGACGAAATGACTCCCCACGTAACCATCAGCAGCGCGATCCAGCGGCGCGCCCCAATCCGCTGCAGCGCCAGGTTGCTGGGCAACTGGAACAGAACGTATCCCGCAAAAAACACTCCCGCGGCAAACCCATAACTCGCATCGCTTAAACGCAGCCGCGACTGAATCTGGAGGGCGGCGAAACCTATATTGATTCGATCGAGATAGGCAACCACGTATAGAAAAAACAGGAGCGGAACGAGCCGCCATGTCAGCTTGGAAACGACGGCAGCTTTCAGGTTAACGGCGGCGGAATTCGCTGCAGGATCTGGCAAGCGCCTCACTTGGAATGCGGCGATTCTAGCATCCCCCGATCACGCTGTGCGAACCTTCCGGAATACATTCCGATTCCGTGAAGAACGCACGCTTAATCTGCCCCAACCGCAGTCTCGCGGGTCCCCTTGAGTGTTCCTCCAAATCGGTTCCCCTCGGAATTTACTTCATCGTCGGATCCTGCCCGGGCCCGCCGATGGGGGCGATCTTGGGAATTCTCTTTTCGACTGGCGGCAGTAGAGGATAGGCCGCGTGCGGTTCCTTCTGATACCAGTAAGCCACCGAATAAATGTTGTCAGAACGGAGATTCGCCTGGCCATCTTCTATCGTGACTTTAATCGATTTGTGAAACCGAACGGGAGCCTCTAGATGCCAGCGGTACATGGTAAACCTCGACCCCGGCTGCTCTCCCGTGAACTCGACGATTCCCACCGTTGGAGTGGAGTAGAGCGGGCCGAAACCCCACGCCCCGTTGAAATAATCCTCGCCACCGGTACCGTTGATTCGCGGAGTCTTTTCGCCGTCAATGAAGATCATGTCGTCGCCTTCGTTCCAGGCTCCCCATTGGTTGTTCAATACGGACATCATCACGCCAACAAACTGCCCGTCTCCTTCAGCATCCAGAATGACGTAATTATTGGCGCCCAGCTTGTTGAACCAACGCGGGTCTTGGTGAGCGTCGGCGAAGTCATTGCCGTAGAAGTTGCCTTTGTACCACCCCTGGCACGGAGCACACTGCCGATATTGGGCATGAAAGTATGCCGTGTCGGCCGAAAGCGCGGGCAACTTCACCCAGTCGATGTTCCAGTAGTAATCCGTAATTTGTTTGCTGCCCTCGTTCGTGATGGTGATTCGAGCATGAGTGCGAAATGGCATGGGGAAGTAGGAGTTCAAGGCCTGGACCGGATTGACCGTAATCAACGCCGACTGAAAAACCGGGGGAACTCCGAAAGCCAGGCCAAAAAAATTACCGATCGGCGTTTCGATGCTGGGATCTTTTTCGCCATCCCAGTAAGCACGAATCACGACTTTCTGATGAACATAGATCTCCGACCAACCCGGTATTGTCGTCCAGATGTGCCGAATTTCTCCCGGGCCATCACTATCAAATATCGTGACTGTCTGCCCCGGATCGACCGATACGTAGTCATGGTTTCCGCCGGTACGGTCATAACTCGAAGCGCGCTCCGACTCGTAGTCTTTCAGTCTGGGCAGGTCAGCCAACGAAAACTGCGCCCAGAGGACCGCAGGAAGGAAAAGAAAAACGGCAGTGTAGAGATAGCTCCTTTTCATACCGATTGCGCCTCCTTTGCGACGGGTTCGGATTTGGTTCCGGACCAACCAAGCGCCGGGGCTCTGTCCTCGATTTCTTCTCCTTAATCAAAGCGGTCTGGCTCAATGGGACTCTCTCGGAACCGGAGCACCGCTGCCCCCGACCAGAAAATCGAGATCAGCGCCTTCGTGGGCTTGAAGTACATGATCGAAATAGAGCTTTGCCCAACCGCGCTCCGGCGACGGCGGCGGCGTCCATTGGGCTCGCCGCTGTTCGAGCACCACATCGTCAACCTCCAGGGAGACCAGACGAGCAGGTACATCGAGGGTAATCATGTCCCCGGATTGCACCATAGCCAGCGGGCCGCCGATTGCTGCCTCAGGCGAAACGTGGAGAACCACCGTGCCATACGCGGTGCCACTCATCCGTGCGTCCGAAATGCGGACAATGTCGGTGACGCCGCGGCGCAATAGCTTCGGCGGAATCGGCATGTTTCCCACTTCCGCCATTCCCGGGTAGCCGCGCGGACCGCAGTTCTTGAGAACCATGACGCAGTTTTCGTCAATGTCCAGACTATCGTCGTTGACGCGCGAGTGGAGTTCCTCGACGTCCGCAAATACTACGGCCCGTCCCCGATGACGCAAGAGGTGCTCGCTGGCCGCCGAGGGCTTGATGACGGCTCCATTCGGCGCAATGTTGCCGCGCACTACCGCAATTCCGGCATGAGCCTTAAAGGGTTGGGCGAAGGGGCGAATTACCTCCCGGTTCCAGCATTCTGCTTGGGCGACGTTATCCCAGATTGAATGGCCATTTGCGGTTAACGCTTCCCGGTTCAGAACTCCCGCCTCTCCCAATTCTCGAAGGACGGCCGGGACGCCTCCCGCATAGAAAAAATCTTCCATCAGATGTTGGCCCGAGGGCTGCAGGTCCACGAGGCAAGGCAAGGCGGAACCGAGGCGATCCCAATCATCCAGAGACAGCGGCACCCGCAGCCGTCGTGCCAGCGCAAGCAAATGGATCACCGCATTCGACGACCCGCCGATCGCCGCGTTATTGAAAATGGCGTTCTCCAACGCTGCCCGGGTAATGATTTTCGAGATGCACAGATCTTCGCGCACCATTTCGACGATGCGGCGACCCGTCATTTGCGCCAGTGTACTCCGACGGGCATCGACCGCAGGAATCGCAGCATTCCCCGGCAAACTCATACCCAGCGCTTCCACCATGCTGGCCATGGTGGATGCCGTTCCCATGGTCATGCAGTGTCCTTTGGAGCGATTCATCGAACTCTCCGCGTCCAGGAACTCACACAAAGGCATGGTGCCGGCCGCCACCTCCTCAGCCATCTTCCAGACGCTCGTGCCCGAACCGAGTTCCTTCCCGCGGAATTTGCCGTTGAGCATGGGACCACCGGAAAGCCCGATCGTAGGCAGGTCGCAAGAGGCTGCGCCCATCAGCAACGAAGGAGTCGTCTTGTCGCATCCCATCAACAGGACGACACCGTCCATAGGATTGCCGCGGATCGATTCCTCCACGTCCATGCTGGCGAGATTGCGGAAAAGCATTGCCGTCGGGCGCAGTTGCGACTCGCCTAGAGACATCACCGGGAATTCAAGAGGAAAACCGCCCGCCTCCCATACTCCCCGTTTGACGGAATCGGCCAATTCGCGGAAATGTGCGTTGCAGGGATTCAGTTCGGACCAAGTGTTGCAAATCCCGATGACCGGACGGCCGTCGAAAAGATTACTGGGCCAGCCTTGATTCTTCATCCAGCTGCGATGACTGAAGCCGTCGCGGTCATTCTTTCCAAACCATCCTTGACTGCGCAAATTCTGCATACAGATTTCCTCTTCTCTATGATCGGACAACGGCGAGCGGACCAGAACGATCCCGCCGACTGTCTCCGTCATCTGGTTTCAGAGAATATACCAGTGCTGCTCGGGTGAACGGCTGGGAGATTTCATTGCTGGCGGCAGCATCCGGACACGGGGGCGCGCAGTGGGCATCCTGTTGGCTTCCTGGGCTCAAAGTCAAGTAGAAAACGAGTCCGTATCCGTATTACGGAACCGCATTTATCGAATCCGACGCGATATCTTTACTTCACGAACCCGGGTGAATATATTGAAGCTGTTTCGCGACACTGTTTCATGGCGACCGGGAGTGCGGCTCTGATTTTGACAGGGTCCCACGAGCCATTGACTGGAACCCCAAATGGAAGCGCAAGTATCCGATCTCAAAGGAAGCGCCACGATCGTCACCGGCGCAGGAAACGGCCTGGGATTAGCCATTGCGCGCCGGTTCGTGGCCGCTGGCGCGAAGGTTTTGCTGGTGGATCAGGACCCGGCTGTCCTGAAGCGGATCGGATCTGACGATCTACCGTCGGATCGCGCGTTTGCTTTGGTGAAAGACCTGGCTGACGATGATTCGGCTGCAAGCGTGTTCGAGACCGCGAAGAAGACCCTAGGCCCAGTGGACGCCCTGGTAAATAACGCCGCCTGGAGTTTTCATAAACCTATGCTTGAGGTCACGCACGC
>Ga0209380_10000631_pt1 | contig 24815 bp, 20 predicted proteins | sample HubBroMetageWFT6_FD_188347 | JGI IMG/M metagenome (GOLD analysis project Ga0209380, IMG submission 188347) | Warmed and freeze-thawed soil microbial communities from the Hubbard Brook experimental Forest, New Hampshire - Hubbard Brook CCASE Soil... | ecosystem: Environmental > Terrestrial >... | reverse complement strand
AAGCTCACGATCCCGCCGCGCCTCGGCCTGAGCATGGAATTATGCGTCGGCCTGATGCTGATTCTGCTCGGCGTCTTGAACGTCACAGGAGTCCTGCGCCGTGCGATCGAATGGATCGCTATCCGGCGCCTGGGCACAGGGGCGCATTCCCATTTTTTACTCGGCCGCTGGGTGGCGCACACGCATGACGATGATGGCGAGCCAATTCCGATAGATTCCTCTTCCATTCTGGGATGGACGCCGCAATGGTGGAAACAATTGGGCTTGTTCCACATCCTGCGCCCGTTGGCGGTGGGGATTGTGCACGGCCTCGCCGGATCGGCCGCCGTGGCGCTGCTCGTGCTGACAGCCATCAACCGTCCTTCGTGGGCCATCGGCTATCTGTTGATATTTGGATTGGGAACCGTGGCGGGCATGATGCTGATCACGGCGGCCATCGCGCTCCCCTTCGCCTATTCGCTGCAGCATTTCGTGCGCCTGAATCGGGGTCTCGCCGTGGCGTCCGGATTTGTGAGCGTCGCGTTCGGATTGTTTCTTTGTTACCAGACTGGGTTCGTCGGCGGATTGTTTACAGGTCATCCGACCTGGATTCCGAGGTAGGACGGGTTGCAGCCTGTCGGGGTTAGGCCTGTCGGGGTTAGGCCTTTTACACAGAAAAGCAGACAGGCTGAAGCCCGTCCTACTTTTTTCCGCCGCCAGCGGCTGCCAGCTCGATGGGTTTGCCGTGCGGTGTATGCCGGTAGGCATCGGCCCAGGCCTCTTTTCGCGCCTGCAGGGCAGCTGAATCGGTTAGTCCTTTGGCTGTGACCAGGCGCTCCAGAGTTGCGAGCCAATGCTCGTAGTAGTGCGTGCCGTCATCGGGCTCGCCGCGATCGGCGGCGGCCTTGAGTTCTTCCGCGAGCGCGGCAGCCCATTCTTTCCAGGTGAAATGCTCCTGCTCGGAAAGTTTTACTGCGAGCGCAAACGCCTGAGCTTGCCAGGGTTCGGCAAACACGGGTCCGCCTTCATCACGCGGAAGGCGCGGCAGCGCTGCAAGACGTTCGGGATCAGGTACAGAACTATGCTGGCTCAAGGTAGTCATCCCACAAGTCAAGATACACTGCATCGCGCGGCGAAGCTTGCTCTCCCCACAGCTCGCGTGCGGTGAAGCGCACCGAATACACGTGCTGCGGCTTGTCGCCCTGGAACTCGGCATTGGTGTCCGGGAACACAAAAACACCATGGTCGCGGATGATCGTGCCCATCTTTCCGCGTGCGTAGCGCGGCAGGCGCGTATGGCCATTCGGATTCAGATTGCGGGCGCGCACGCGCTGGCTCACTTTGAATTGCGGGGCGACTCGGACGTCCCGCGTTCCAACGATTCCCCTGGCGAGCAAAGGCAAAACTCTATCCGCAGCGAGCGCCGGCGTGGCTTTGGAGGAACCTGCCGCCGGCACGCCGCTCTCGAGCTCCGCGCTCGTAACCAGGCCGCGTTTGACGATGAGCCCCGTCAACCCCGCGAACCAATTCTCGTAGTAGGAATTGCGCAGATATTCGACAGGAGGAATCAGCTCGATCTGGTAACGGGAGGCGTCAATGTTCAACTGGGGCCACGCCCACATCGCCTGGGCGAGCGCCCGCATCCGGGCCTCCCAGCGAGCGTGGAACACGGGCTCGTTTTTTTCGTATTCGATCGGGCCCATGTCCTGCATGCCGCCCATGTCATGCACACCGTTCATGCGGCGCCTCCCGATTGCGAGAGTGTGACTTTCCTGACGCCGATCATGGCATCGCGCGTGACCAGCGCGGCCAGCTCCTGCTCGTTCAGCTTCTCGCTGCCGGCCGGACGCTCAGGCAGAACGATGTAACGCACCTCCGCTGTGCTGTCCCAGACCCGCACCTCCACATCTTCCGCCAACTCCTCTCCAAACTCGTGTAACACGCCGCGCGGATCGATCACTGACCGCGAGCGATAGGCCGCCGATTTGTACCAAACCGGCGGCAGACCAAGGACCGGCCAAGGATAACAGGAGCAAAGCGTGCAGACGATCAGGTTGCGGACCTTCGGAGTGTTCTCGACGGCCACCATCCGCGCACCATGCGCATCCGTGAAACCAAATTCGGCGATGGCAGTGGTGGCGTCGGCGAGCAGGCGTTTCTTGTACGCAGGATCGGCCCAGGCGCGCGCGATTACGCGCGCACCGTTGCGGGGGCCCAGCTTGTGTTCAAATGCGTCGACCAGCGCATCCAACGTTGCCGGGTCAACCAATCCCTTTTCGACGAGCAACGATTCGAGCGACTTCACGCGCAGGGTTAAATCCGAAGGAACCGCCTGGTGAACGTGATCGTGATCTTGTTCTTGCGCGTGGGCGAGGTTGCCGGTCGCCGCAGCTCCTGCCGCAGTGGCTGCCGTCGCCAAAAAATCACGCCTGGACGATTCCATGGGCGCTCCTTTCACAGGTTTCCGCAATGCATTTCCGACATCGCGAAGCGGGCGCGAACTGAAAGGCGATTCAGTTAGCCCTCATTTTATGACTCTAATTGCGATTTTTTGCAAACCAAATGTAGGCCGAAAGTGGCGTACGCTTCAGCTTGCGGGTTTAGATTTCATTCGTGCAAAACCCGCAAGCTGAAGCATGCGCCACTATGCCGGCTGGCGATGCCACTTAGGGAACGATTGGCGGCGCAGCCACGTCGCCAGCCGCTCGAAGAAGCCTTTGCGCAGGGCTACTTCCACGAAATTGAGAAGGAGGGCAAGGATGAGCCAGTAAGGCCAGAGCGGCTGGCGCTCGCGCACCATTGCGCCCCGGTTATTCAACAATTGATCGATGGAGGGATGCATGCGGCCGCCGGTGACGCGGCTGATTTCGCCGAGCAGCGCGGTGTTGACCGCCTGGGGTTTGGTCTCTTCCGATTCGCGATAGAAACCGGCCTCGGGCAGAACCAGCTCCGAGTTCCCGGAAACGATGTGATACAGCCCGCCCTGATCGGCCGGAATGCGCGCCTCGTAATGGCCCGGCGCGGTCTCTTCGAGCGGAAGCGTACGCGGCGCCGCGCCCTGCGTTTCGACGAGAATGTGCGGCGGGCCCACGCTGCTCAGCGTGTCGACTGCGGGATTGTCGGCATCGGCCAGCACGTCGTAAAACACGACCGCCTCGCCTTCCTGATTTCCGGGACGCACGCCGGCGCGAATGGTGCGGTCGCGATGCGAAACGTCGCGCACCATTTGCGGCCACAATGTGCCGAACGATTCCCAACGCACCCACGGCGCCGCCCAGCGGCTCTTGGCGTCGGACATGAACGCGATCACGCGGCCCAGGCCGTACCGCCATCGAACCAGGAGAGGCTTTTTTTCATCCACGCGCAAGATGACTTCCGAGCCGTCCTTCGCTTCCGCCTGAACGAAGCCGCGCAGGCGCGGAGACTTGGTGAAATCAATGCCGTCGGTGAACTCCACAGGGCGCACGCGCACGGCGCGCACGGGGCGTTCCTGAATGGCCAGGTCTTCCGAGGATTTCACTTCGGCGTTGATGATCTGCGGAATGGTCTCGGGATTTTCGACGAAGTGGGATTTGCCTTTCGTCCTGTGCGCCAGTTCGTCGAGCAGATCGCGATTGATGTAGTCGCCGACGCCGATGGTGGAGATGGTGACGTGCTTGGCCAGCGCGTCTTTCTCCAGTTTCGGAAAATCTTCCTGCGTGCCGGGAGTGGAAACGCCGTCAGTGAGCAGAATGATGTGCTTGTGCGTGGCCTTTTGATCCACGATGGCCTCGAAGCCTGCCTCCACCGCCTGGTAAATCTTCGTGCCGCCGTTGGCGGTGATCTGGGCGATCAGGTTGCTCTTGTCTTCCAGCGAGCCTGCGGGGCCCATCGGAATGACCCAATTGAAAGTTTCGTCAAACGAAATGACGCCGATCATGTCGATCGGGCGCAGCGTGCGGATGCTGGCGCGGGCCGCATCGCGAGCCATTTCGATTTTCGGGCCGCTCATGCTTCCCGATTTGTCGAGCACCAGCACGACGGCTGTGGGTTTTTCAGGCGGCGGTTCGGCGCGCACCGGGAGCATTTTCTCGAAGGGCGTTTTCGGTTCCTCGGGTAGCTTGGCGTTGCTGTCGCCCGCGATGAAAATTAATCCGCCGCCGGCGTAGACGTAACGCTCGAGCGCCAGATCTTCGTCAGCGGCGAGATCGTGATCGGGATAATTGTCGAGCAGGACCGCGTCCCAATCGCGCGCCGGGTGATTCACGGGGAAAGCGGCCACCGTTTCCACGTCGACATCGGCCTGTTTCAAGGTGTCCAGCAGCGGCGCGGATCTTTCGTTGCCGCCGGCGACGTAGAGCACGTGCGGCCGGCGCACCGTAATCGCACGCGAGGCGAGCACTTGCTCGGCGCCGGCGCTCGCAATGTGCACCTCCAACAGGCTGACGCCGCTGCGCGAGATGCGCGCTTCGAGATTGACCACGTTGCCGCCCGCCGCCAGATCCGCAGCCTTGGAGGCGATTTCCTGGCCCTCGGAAGTCATCCAGATTCGCGCTTTCATCGCGCTGCCGCTGTCGAGACGCAGCGTCATCGGAAAACGTTCTCCCGAAAACACATCTTGCGGAGACGCGACACTCTCCACCTGGACGGACAGGGGCGCGGTGCCGCCGGAGGGCACGGTAAATACGGCCACGCCGCTTTCGCGGGCGCGCAAGGCTTCGGTCAGCGCGTGGCCGCGATTCTCGTTGCCGTCACTGATTAGCAATATCCGCCGCTGGCCCTGCGAAGGAAACGTGCTCAGCGCCAGTTGCAGCGCTTCTTCCAGATTCGAGGCCATCCCCTCCTTGGGATCGACGCCTTGCGGAATGCTGACCCGGTCGGCCTGCGCGGGCACGCCGCGCAATTTGGCGTGCTCGGCAAAGGTGATGAGCCGCAAATCGGCGCCGGAATTTTTGCGCACCAGGTCGCGCAGCATGGCTTCGCCGCGCTGCAAGGATTCGCGCGGCATGCTCGCCGACGTGTCCATCAGCACGCTAACGGCCAGCTTCTCGACCCGCAGGGGAGCCCAGGGACCGGCCAGCGCGATCACCACCGCGGTGAACGCGGCGCATTTCAGCACGAGGCATGTGGGCGATGCGCCAGGCATCTTGCGCATCAACACCCACAGGATGGGAAGCAATCCGGTCAGCACCAGGAAGATGGGTTGGTCGAACGTCACTCGTTCACCTGCCTACAAAATTTGGATTGCGGAAACCGGATTCCTCTTTCTCTTCCAGTTCCCGATCAAGTCCCGTTTCCGGCTCCGGCGGCAGCTGATCGCCGGGAGCTTCCTGTACTTCCGCCGCGCGCTGCCGCTCCCGCGCCGTGTAATACAGCCACCATTCCAGCCACAGAGCGATGATGGCCAGCAGGGCCAGGCTGCGCCACAGGTCCCATGCGGGGGTCGGGAGCGGTTCTCTTTCGACTTGGGCTGCCTCCGACGCGGTCAACTGCACGCGCTGCGCGGGCAGCACCGCGGGATTTACAGCAATCGATCTTTCGCCGCCGGACTCGACGATCCGGTACGTTCCGGTTTCCGAAGCGAGGAAATGAACGTCCGCGCCCTTGCGCGCAAACGGCACTTCTTTTCCGGACGGCGCAACGACTTTCGACGCCGGGCCGGGAAGATCGATCTCGCCCGCGGAGAGCGAGTCCGCGACTTCGTCGACGGAATGGGTCATCCACTCGATGCTTCCGGCTATGAGCAGGGGGAACGCCGACTCCAGCGGAAAATTGGAATCGTGAGGATTGAAGCCGACGATCAGCATTCTGCGCCCGTCTTGTTCGCGCGCCAAAATCAGCGGGGCGGGCGGGTCTCCCTCGGTGTAGGCGAGAACGGTGTCGCCGGGCTGGACTTTGAGCGCGGCGGGATTGCGCACGCTGATGTCGCGCGTGCGGACCCAGCGCGTCGCGGGATGCTGGGAGTTCCACCCTGTAACGCGCTGCGGGCGGGATCCGGCAACCTGCGGGCCGCTGAGAAACCAGATGGAATTAAAATCCGGCCGCCCGGGCGGATTTACTCCCTGGTAAATAGCGATGTCCGGGGAAGCGCTGCCGCCGAGCTCGGCCGGCAGAATCTGCGCCTGCACGTAGGGATTGCTCGTAAGCACGCTGAGCAGGTCCGCGGCGAAGGGAGACGCGTTGCCGGCAAACACCGCCACGCGCACCGTGCGGAAGGTGGGGATATTGACGACGGCCCGGTCGTCCGCCTCCAGCGCATCGGAGGGGCTGATTTCCGCCTGCAACATTCCGCCCTGATCCCAGGTAAATTCATCCTCCGCGTTGGCCAGGGCTTCCGGCGCGAGCGATACTTTATGGCGGCCGATCGGCTGGCCGTCCACGGAAAAAGACAGCAGCACATCCGATTTTTCGTTGCTGTAATTTTTGAGTTGCGTGAGCAGGCGCCAGCGATCGGGCTGCGCGGCGTCACGGCGCAGCGAAAGCCGCGTGATGCCCCGGTTCTGCACGGAAGCCCAATCCCCCACGAGGCGGGCGAGAAATTGAGGCTGGCCGCCGCGATTGTCCGACAATTCCACCTCCGCGCGAAATTCATCCAGGCTGCGGGCTTGCCCGGCATCGACGAGGCCGGGGCCGACGTAAACCAGCAGGCCGCGTCCCGTCCCGCCCAGCGCTGCGCGGCCCATTTCCAGCGCGCGCGGAAGATCGGCGGCGACGCTCGAAGGTTGCGCGTTCAGAATGGCGCGGTGCAGCGCCGCCCGGTCTGTGGTGAAAGGGAGAATCGGCGGCGCATCCGCCTCGGCGCGAAGCAGCAGCACGCGGTCTCCGCTGGGGAGCGAGTCCAACACGCGCAAGGCTTCGGCGCGTTCCCGGTCAATCCAGGCCGGTTCGCCCGCGGGGTGCGCCTGCGACCAGATGGATGCGTCCAGCACGATCGCAACGCTGCGGCCCTGGATCGCGGGGCCCCACCGCGGATTCGCCAGCGCGAGAACAAGCAGGAGCAAAAATAAAACCTGCGCCAGGAATGCCCAGGGCTCGCGAAGCTTCCGGCGGCGCGGCTGCGAGATGGGCTGCACGCTGGCCCAGAAACGCAGCGTGGAAACTTTGCGATGCTGCGGGCGCCGGTGATGCAGGTAAAGCCACAGCGCGGCGGCGGCGAGCGCGGTCCACACGACAGCGATTTCCGCGGGGCTGAGCGCCAGCCAGTTCATGCCAGCACCTGCCCGCTGCGCAAGCTGCGCAGCACGAATTCCTGGTAGGCGATATTGGTCACTGCGCGCGCGTATCTCCCGCCGTTGCGGATAGCCAGGCGCCGCAAGCGCCCGGAAAATTCCTGGAACCGGCGCTCGTACAACGCCGTGCTCTGCGGCGAGCATTCCACTGTGCGCTGCGTTCCCGTTTCGGCGTCCTCCAGAATCAGTTCGCCCGCGGCGGAGGGATGCTGCTCTTCGGCGCTGTGCACCTGGAGCAAAACGAAATCATGCCCGGCCGAGCGCAGCATTTCGACGGCGCGCTCGCAGCCCTGCTCGTCGAAGAAATCGGAAATCAGGATGGCGATTCCCCGAGTCGAAAAATTGCTCATGAATTCCTTCACCGAGCCGAATAAATCCGTGCCGCCTCCGCAGGATTGTTCGCCGAGAAATTGCAGCACCGGCCACAGTCGCTCGCGCCCGCCGGAAACGACCAATGGTTTTTGCAGCCGGTCCGCGAATGGAATCACCGCGGTGGTGTCCAGATGCAGCAGCGCGAGATAGGCGAAAGTCGCCGCGAGACGCTGCGCATAGAGAAACTTCGACTCGCCCTCATCGCCGAAGTCCATCGAATCGCTGCGGTCCAGCAAAATGCGCACGGGGATATGCTGCTCGGTTTCGTAAATCTTCAGGAAGAGTTTTCCCAGGCGAAGGTAGGCGCTCCAATCCAGGGAACGGGGATCGTCGCCGAAGCTGTAGCGGCGGTAATCGGCGAATTCCATTCCCGGACCGCGCGTGCGCGAGCGGTGCTCGGGGCCGACGGCGCCGGACAGATTCGTGCGGCACAGCAGCGTGACCTGCTCCAGCGTTTTCAGGAATTCGCGGTCGAGCAAGAGCGGAGAAGTTGTGGCCATTGGGTTCTGCTCTTAGTGGCACAGGCTTCAGCCTATGGGGTTTAGTCTTGGCGAGGACCAAAATCCACAGGCTGAAGCCTGTGCTACTTAAACCTATTTCGCGCAGACTTTGCCGGCAATTTCTTCCAGCAAGTCGTCGGGCGTGCGGCCATCCGCCTGGGCTTCAAAGTTCAGGATGATGCGGTGGCGCAGGGCGGGAAGCATCAACGCGCGAATGTCATCCATGCTGACGTTGTAGCGGCCGTCCAGGAGCGCGCGCACTTTTCCCCCGAGGATCAACGTTTGCGCTCCGCGCGGCGAGCTGCCGTAGCGGATGTATTTGCCGGCGAGAAGATTCTCGCGGTTCTCCGGATGCGTGGCCAGAGTGAGCTTCACGACGTGCTCCTGCACGTGCGGGGCAACAGGAACGGTGCGCACGATTTTGCGCATCTCCAGAATTTGCGTTCCGTTCACAACCGGAGAAACCGTCGCGGGCGTCCCCTGGGTGGTGCGGTCCAGAATGTCGTGCAGGTCCTCGCGCCCCGGATAAGGCACGCGCAGTTTGAAAAGGAAGCGGTCGAGCTGGGCTTCGGGCAGCGGGTAGGTGCCTTCCATTTCCAGCGGGTTCTGGGTGGCCATGACGAAGAAGGGCTCTTCGAGCAGGTGCGAGGTGTGGGCCACGGTGACCTGCTTTTCCTGCATGGCCTCGAGGAGCGCGGACTGGGTTTTGGGGGTCGCGCGATTAATTTCATCTGCAAGTAAAAGATTAGTAAATATAGGCCCGGGCTGGAAGCCCAGCGATTTTCTTCCGTCCCCGTTTTCCTGGACCACGGAGGTGCCGATCACGTCGGCCGGCATCAGATCGGGAGTGAACTGGATGCGCGAATATTTCTGCGCCACGGCCTGCGCCAGCGTGCGCACCAGCATGGTCTTCCCCAGGCCCGGCGCGCCCTCCAGCAGCACGTGCCCGCCGGCCAGCAAGGCGATCAGCACCCCGTCGACCACTTCCGCCTGGCCCACGATGGCCTTGGAAATTTCCCCGCGAACTTCCGCCATTTTTTCGGCGAGAAATTCCGCTTGCTGGCCGAGGGGCTGGCCGCCCGTCTGGCCTTCCGTTCCCACCGAACTGGTCATGAATCCATCCTTGGTCTAGCCCGCTTCCCTTGGCAGCTCAGGATAAGCAGGCAGAGACCGGTCCCTGGAACTGGGTGCGATTTCTCCGAGATTCTAACTCATTGCTTCCCATTGTCGGTATGTTCAAAATAACGCTGCACATAAAATCGGTAGCGGGCCGGGATATTTTCCTGTTCGGCGCCGTTGACCACGGCGTCTTGCTGGGGCGATAAACCGCGGTCGGCGAGGTGCGCCGTGCCGGTCTCGGTCGCAACTTTCATGCGCGTCTGTTCCTTAAAACCGCTGGCCTCCAGCGCGACGCGGTCCGGAATGGCATTGACCGGATGGGTCTCCTGATCCTTGCGCAGCTCCTTCGTGCCTTGCTGGCTCCCGGCGCCTTCGCTGGCGGTCTGCGTGGCCTTTTGCTTGGCGTCGGAATTTCCCCGCGATTCGCCGCGCTTGTCGCTCTCCGTCGCGCCGGGCTGCTGCGAATTGCCCGATTGCGGCGTGCCCTGGCCGCTCGGCTTCTGGGCGGCGCGATTGTTGGATTGCTGATTCGGCGAGTTCGACATCATGTTTTTCAGGGCCTGCATGAGAGACTGCCCCAAGGATTGACGCCCTTCCGGCCCTTGCTGTTCGGACTGTTCCTGCGATTTGTCGTCGGCGCTTTCGTTTCCACTCTTGCCTTCTTGCGATTGCGAATTGCTTTCTTGCCGGGCTTCGCCGGAAGGATTGCCCTCCTGGCTGCCCGGCGCCTGCAACTGGTCCTGCGGCTGATCGCCCTCGCCCGCATCGGCCGCGTCTTTTTGGTCTTCCGCGCCGGCGGCCTTGTCGTCGGCTTTCCACAGATCGTCGCTGCTCGAAACGGCATCGCCGCGCTGGATTTCCTCGCCGGTCGCCTCCGGCTTCATGGTGACCAGGGCCACGGTTCTTTGCAGATCTTTCTCCATGGCGTGCACGATGGGAGAAAGAATCGATTGCACCAGCTGCGAGCGCGCCGTGGTCTGCAGCAGTGAAATGAGCGGCGGCTGGTGGTGAATGCGATAGGCGAATAATCCGGCCGCGAGCAGAACAAGCATGGCAGCACGCCTGGCATTTCCCGGCCACTGCAGGGGGAAAAATCCGCGCGGGTCCACTTTCACGAGATGCGCGAGGGCGTCCCTGCGCTGCTCGCCGATTATCCCGTCGTGATCCGCAATGCCGCCGAGATAGACCGCCGTGGAAATGCGGTCCTGGAGTCCGGCGGCGGAATCGAGACGGCGCGCGGTTTCGTAACGGGAAGGCCGGTTCCGCCAAGTCCAAATCAAAACACTTGCCGAGCCAACGGCTGCCACCACGGCGATGAAGAAGAGCGCACCCGCGAGTTTGGCGCTAGCTGCCGCAACCGCGATGAGGGCGATCAACATCCACACGAACCATTTTGTCCATCGGCGCAAAAGCGTGTTGGCTAGAATTCTTTGCCGGATTGTTTTGAGCTTGCCGATTACTCCGCGTAACTCCGGGGAGCAGGGTTGCTGGTCAAAAGATCGGGCGAGCAAAATAGGTTTCTGGTGGGATTGCGTTTGATCGCCGGAAGAAATTTGCCGCCAGAATTCTCTCCATGCGGAGAAGTAGGCCCTCCCGGATAATTCACGGGGCACGAGCAAATTGATCTTCTGGCGAAGAAGCAAAGGCAGCCTCCCCAGAGGTTCGGCCAGGTCGTTTACTGCTACAAATCTACTCCAAGATTCGCGCTTTCCATACTAAATCCGTGACCAAGCTGGATCGAACTCCGTGATTTGTGGCATACCGAAATCCAATGGGCAAGAGGAACTGAAGCAGGCGAGTACCCACATGCTTAGATGCCGAATTCGCCCGGATGGTGGTTCAAAATCAAAGGGCTTCGTTCGAACGGCGTCCCCCCGCAGCCACGGAATATGCAACAAAGTGCGGTCTTGGGGCAAGTAGGTACCAACATTGCTGAAAGATGCAGGAATTCTGGCCACGCTTTCATTGGGGCTTTACAGTTGTGGCGTGAATTTCGGCCTGATTTTCAAGGGCATCCGCATGACCCGGAGGGCGAGTTGCATCTCAAGTTCCCAACTCAGATTTATGTGGCGCATGCTTTAGCTTGCGGATTTTGATCCTTGCAAGGACAAACCCCCGCAAGCTGAAGCATGCGCCACCAATAAGGCGCCGGCGGTTGTCCGGCGCGTTACAGCAGCGCAATCAAGTCGATTTCAACGCGGACATTTCGAGGCAGCTTGGAAACTTCCACGGTCGAGCGCGCGGGCGGGTGGGTGACGAAAAAGCGCGCGTAGACGTCGTTCATCGCCGCGAAGTCGTTCATGTCGGCTAGAAATACGGTGGTCTTCACCACGCGCTGCATGGACGATCCCGCCGCTTCCACGACGCCCTTCAGATTTTCGAGGACGCGTTGGGTTTGCGCGGCGGCATCTCCCTCCACAACCTGCTGCGTGCTCGGATCGAGCGGGATTTGTCCGGAGAGAAACACAAATCCATTTGCGCGGATGGCCTGCGAATAGGGGCCGATGGCTTTCGGTCCTCGATCGGTTGCGACGGATTCAATCACGCGATCCTCCTGGTGAATGTTTCTTTCGAGACGAGTAGCACAGGCACTCTTGCCTCTGCGCTTTTGAGACTTGCACACAATCGTGCGTTACCAATGATTGCAAAACCCGCACAGGCAAGAGTGCCTGTGCTACTCAAATCCGCTCCCAATCATCTCCTTCTAAAGCCTGGAGGTCGAAGCCTTTTGGTAGCGCGCGCGGAAATCTTCGGGGATGCCCGGTAGAACCAGCCAGGTACGAAACATTTCCCCCAGGTCTTTTCCGGAAGCAAATTCCACGGCGGACCTAAGCTCTTCATAGCCCGTGTCGCTGCCCGCGCGTGCGCGAATGACTTCGCGCAACGCGGCTCTCAAATTGTCGTGGCCGCACAAATCTTCCAGGGCTACAAAAAACAGCGCGGCTCGATATCCCGACGAAATGCGCTCAGCGCGAGAATAGCCCGCGGGCGGTTCCATCAGCCGTTGGTCGGGAGCGGTGTCGCGCGCCTGGTCGTAACGATCGACGAGGGACGCGACCATGCTCTGCCGCTGGCCAGGCCCGCGGCCCTCGGCGGCAATCACCAGGCCGAAGAACCCCACGCCGCGGCCCATCAGAATCTGCGCTTCCGGGCGCGGGCGAACGCGCCAGCCGAACCAGGTTCGCGCCAGTTCATATTCAGCGAGCTGCAATACTTCCTCTTTCGCCATGCCCTGTTGAAAATTTCGCGGATCGAGCAGCGCGCCTTCTGGAAAAGAAACTGCCCCGGGATCGAGTGATGCGCCAAATTCGCTGGGCAATTCGGCCGGGGCCTCGGCGATTCGTACGGCGCCATTTCCTTTGGAAGCCGGTCCGTAAAATTCCGTGAGCGTTTTCATAGTGTACGAAATTCGCTCCGCCGCCGCTTGCGCCGCCGCGGCGTCCACCGGCCGGAAGGTCCAGAACTGGACTTCTCCTTGCCGCGCCTGGATGACCTTTTCCTGATAACGGCCCGCGACGACATAGGGAATGGAATCAATTTCCGGGTTGATCAGGAAACGCTGGGCAATATAACTCCCGTCCATGGTGCGCTTCAGAGCCTTGCCCGGAGCGAGAACGCGAAAATCCGGCGGCGCAAATACGGTGAGGAGTTCTTTGGCCGGATCCGTTCCTCCTCTGGCAAAAACGCCGTTGGGAGTCTGCCAGATGGGAAGCGCTGTTTCGTCGGCGACAAAAAATCCGTCCGCCGACGCGACAATCGTTCCCCGCGCCGAGGATTCCGGCACCAGATCCCATTCCGTAATAACTTTGCGTTTCTCATTTTGCGGCCACGGAGGATCGAAAGGGGCGCGCATCATGCGGGCATCGGTCTTGGAACTATGCTGGGCGGAAACTTCCGCACCCTCGATGACCACGCGCAGGTTCTGCTCGCCAAATACGCGCCCCTCGGGCAAGCGAACTTCGAGGGAACGCAGCGGACGGTCGCCGGCGTTTTCGAGTTCATCGGCGACGTGAAAATGGATGCGCGACGGGGCCGCGCCGGAAACGAGAATCTCCGCCTGGCGATCGGCAAATTGGTAGCCCGGGCCAAGGGGCTGGACGCAGCCGGCCGCGAGAAATGCGCAGGCGCCCAGGGCGGCGGGAAAAAACTTTGGCGACAGTGGTTTCACGTTCAAGATGAAGTGATTCTACCGGGGCAGAGGTTGCCGGTCAAAAGTTGCGGGGCCCGCATTTTGTAGCGCCGGCGGGACGCCGGCGCTACAAAATGCTGCAATTCCTCGACGGCTCGCTCTTTGAGACCTTCAAAATTCAGCTAACTCGATTTCAGTTCGAGTTCCGACTTGACCTCTTCGACCGGCTTGCCTTTCCAGAAGGCGGCCAAATTTTCCATTGAGGTGAAGGATCGCGTCTGCATGCGGTCAATGTAGAGCGTGCCGGCCAGGTGATCGATCTCGTGCTGCAGGATTCGCGCGTACCATCCGGAAGCTTCGATCACTTTGTGCTGCGCGCGCTCGTCCAGGCAGGTAACGCGCACGGCGCGCGCCCGCGGAACGAGGGCCGTAAAGCCGGAGAGGCTCAGGCAACCCTCGAAAAACTCGGCCCGGTCGTTTCCGATTTCCTCGATCGACGGATTGATGATGACGTGAAAGGGAACAGGGCTGCGCTCGCGCTCTTTCAACAGCGCCTCCGGAACTTCCTTGTGATATTCCTCGCGGTCTTCAATTACCGCAAGTTGCAGAGGGAGTCCCAACTGCGGAGCCGCGAGGCCTACGCCGGGGGCGTCGTGCATGCACGTTCGCATGGATTTGATTAATTTCCGGATTTCGGGGCTGCGAATTTCCGCGAGGCTCAATGGGCGGGCGCACTGGCGCAGAACGGGATTTCCAACCTGAACGATTTCAAGTTTCATGGGATTCACAATGACCGCTCGCAAAACGGCGCAAGACGCACGCTCCCGGGTTCCATTTCAATCCGCGAGGATATACGGGAAGAGCGCCGCTACAAAATGAAATCGTTAAATCTAAAATGTCTTCAGTGCTTTTTGCGGGCATGCGCCTGGTACACGAAGCTATGGCCGCCGGCGGCGCGTTCACGCTGGGCAATGTATTTGGTGGCGGTCTCGTCGGTGTCGCCTTTTTGAATCATTTCCAGGATTTTCGCGTCAGGCACGCCGGTGTTTTTCAATTCCGCCAGCTTTTGCCCGGAGATTACCGGTAGACTCTGCGACCGTCGTTTCGCGACGGCCAGTATGATCTTGTCGGAAAGTCCCGCCAGCCGCATGGCGCGGGCCTCACCGGCCCACAGACCCAATTGATTGAGCCGGGCAAGCTCCAGAACGGTTTCTTCGGACGAACCGGCATTAAGCAAATCCGCGATGGATTGCCCGTCGGCAAACGGCAGCTTGTGATCGCGCGCCAGCTTGATCAGGACGACGCTGGAGGGATCGGTAAGGCCGGCCTGATGCGCTTTGGTAAGTTCGGCGATCTCGGCGTTGGAGACGTTCAGGGTCTTCAATTGCGGGACGCTGTCCAGCCACATGGCCAGCTGTTCAGATTGCTCCGTGTTCGGCTTTTCGGCCGGCTTGCAGGAGATGACCAGCGCCATCGCTGTCAGGAGCAATCCACACGGCAGGCGTCGGGCCAGATTAAATTGACGGGGGCGCACAGAGGTCATATTTCCATTTTAGCTGAACTGGCGGAGAGCGGAGTTGGCATGTGCCTGGAAGATTAACCGGAGGGTTTGGTAGGACGGGCTTCAGCCTGTCTGGTTTTGATTTTTCTACTGCGAAAGGCAGACAGGCTGAAGCCTGTCCTAACAGTGATCTCACACGTTGTAAAGCCGTTCCACGCCGAACACGCCGGAGATTTTGCGAATGTTGGCCGTGATGCGCTCCAGCTGCTTGCGGTCGCTGATTTCCAGCGTGAGATCGATGCGGGCGTGCAAATTATCGGGATGGCTGCCAAGGGTGCGAATGTTCGAGCCGGTCTCGCTGATGACAGTGGTGATGTCAGCGAGCATGCCGGGCCGGTCCTGTGCGCGGATCAACAGAGTGACGGGATAAGTGGATCCGGTGGCGCCGCCCCACTCCACGTCAATGCGGCGTTCCACCTGGTAGAGCAAATTCTGGACGTTGGGACACGACTGGGAATGGACGGCGACGCCGCGGCCGCGCGTCACGTATCCGACGATCTCATCTCCGGGGATCGGGTTGCAGCACTTCGCCCGGAAGACCATCAGGTCGCTCTGCCCTCCCACTTGAAGAGCCGGGTCGCCCACGCGCAGCATTCGCTTGACGGTCGACACCAGGCGCGCGGAGGGATCTTCCTTCTCTCCCGCGGGCTTGGGCGGCGCCAGCGGCTCGCCCACCGCATTGGAAATAATCTGCCGCGCCGAATATTTCCCGTAGCCCAAATCCGCGAACAAATCCTCCACCTTCGCGCAGCCATATTCGGTGGCGACGCGCAACAGATCCGCCTCTGGAATTTTTTTCAGGCTGCGTCCCACTTGCCGCGCCTCGCGTTCGAGCAAACGGCGGCCCACTTCGGTCGCCTGGCTGCGCTCCACGAAATTGATGTGGTGGCGGATCTTGCTGCGCGCGCGCGAGGTGCGCACGAAATTCAGCCAGTCCCGGCTGGGGACGTGGCCCTTCTGCGTCAGCACCTCTACCACGTCGCCGTTGGAGAGGCCATGGCGCAGCGGGACAATCTGCCCGTTCACTTTCGCGCCGATGCATTGGTTGCCGACTTCGGTGTGCACGGCGTAGGCGAAATCCACGGGAGTCGCGCCGCGCGGAAGCGCCAGCACTTTTCCCTTGGGCGTGAATGCGTACACTTCCTCGGGGTACAAATCCACCTTGAGCGTGGACATGAATTCCGAGGGCTCCTGCATATCCTTGACCCACTCGATCAGCTGGCGCATCCACAAAATGCGTTGATCGTCCGCGTCGGAGACGTCCTTGCCGTCCTTATACCGCCAGTGCGCGGCCACGCCTTGTTCGGCGATGCGATGCATTTCCTGCGTGCGGATCTGCACTTCAAACGTCTGCCCGGAGTAGATCACTGTGGTGTGCAGCGACTGGTAGAGATTGGGGCGGGGCATGGCGATGTAGTCCTTGAACCGGCCGGGGACGGGCCGCCACACCTGGTGGATCACGCCGAGCGCCGCGTAGCAGTTGCGAATCGTGTCGGAAATCACGCGCACGGCCAGCAGGTCGTAAATCTGGTCGACCGTGCGGTGCTGGCGCAAACTTTTTTGGTGAATGGAATACAGCCGCTTCACGCGGCCGTCGACCTCGGCGGTGATTCCGTTTTCCTCGAGCCGCTTGCGAATCGTGTCCTTCAATTCCGCGAGAAAAACCTCGAATTCTTTCCGTTTGGCAACGACGGTATTTTGCAGCTCCTGGTACGCCTCGGGCTCGAGGTAGCTGAAGGCGAGGTCCTCCAGTTCTCCGCGGATCAAACCCATTCCCAGGCGGTGCGCGATGGGAGAATAAATATCGAGCGTTTCACGGGCGATGCGCTGTTGTTTTTCGGGGGCCAGGAAACCGAGCGTGCGCATGTTGTGCAGCCGGTCGGCCAGCTTCACCACCACGACGCGGACGTCGTTCACCATGGCCAGCAGCATCTTCCTGACATTTTCGGCCTGGCGCGCCTCGGGAGCCAGGAGATCCAGCCGGTTGATTTTCGTGACTCCTTCGACGAGCGTGGCGATGTCCTGCCCGAAGCGTTCGGCGATGCGCTGCGTGGAAACGCGCGTGTCCTCGACCACGTCGTGCAACAGCGCGGCGCAGAGCGTGGTGATGTCCAGCTTCATGTCCGCGAGGATGTGCGCGACTTCCAGGGGATGCGAAAGGTAGGGGTCGCCCGACTTGCGCAACTGCGCGCGGTGCTGCTCGGCGGCAAAGTCAAAGGCCCGCCGCAAGAGTTCGATGTCGCTCGCCGGGCGAGTTTGCCGCACTTTTTCGATCAGCTCGAGGAAACGCGCCTGGAGGGCCCGCGTGGTGCGCTCGGTCTTGCCGCCAACGCCCACCAGCGAAGACAGTCCTACCGGCTTTTCGAGCGAAGACATGTCCATGTATTTTATGTCTATTTGATGCCCCAGGGGAGAAAAGAGTTCCCGAAGTGCCTTAGGGGTGCCTTGGGTGAGCCGGGAGGCCGCGCTTTGCCGTTACTTTGATTTTTGTTGGGCGATCCAGGCATTTGTGCGGGCGTCGAGGAGATCGAGCGGGAGGGCTCCGCCATTCAGCATCTCGTCGTGGAAGGCGCGGAGGTCAAATTTGGGGCCCAATTCCTTCCGGGCGCGTTCGCGGAGTTCCAGAAACTTGAGCTGGCCCAGCTTGTATGCAAGGGCTTGGGCAGGCCAGGAGATGTAGCGGTCGGTTTCGGACTGGATGGTGGGCTCGTCAACCGCGCCGGACTTGCGGAAGAAATCCACGACTTGATCGCGGCTCCAGCCCTGCGAGTGGATTCCTGTGTCCACGACAAGCCGCACGGCGCGAAAAAGTTCGGAAGAGAGGCGGCCATAGTCGGAGACGGGGTCCTGGTAGAAGCCCACCTCTTTGCCGAGTTGCTCGGCGTACAGGCCCCACCCTTCGATATAAGCCGTAAACCCGAGATGGAGGCGAAAATTCGGCAACCCCTCGAGCTGCTGCTGCACGGACAGCTGCATGTGATGCCCTGGAATGCCTTCGTGGTAAGCGGTCGACTCGTCGTCGATGGTGGAGCGATCGGCGAAGTTGGAAGTGGCCACCACCACGCGGCCCGGGCGCTTGCCGTCCGGTGTTCCGGTTACGTAGTGAGTTGCGGCGCTGGCCTGGAAAGCGGGTATGGCCTCGACGGTCACCGGCGACTTGGGAAGCAGCGTGAAAAGCTCCGGGAGTTTTGGCTGCATCTGAGCGATGGCGCGGCGAAAGTCGTCCAGGATTTGTTCCGGGGATTTCGGAATGTATTTCGGATTGGTTTTGAGAGAGGCGCGGAAGGAAGCCAGATCAGTAAAGCCCTCTTTCTTGGCGATTGCGGTCATCTCGGCAAGGATGCGGTCCATCTCTCGAAGACCCAGCTGATGAATCTCGGCCGGCGTCATGTGAGTGGTGGTCTGGCTATAGATATCGTTTTGATAGCGCTTCTCACCGTCCGGGAGGGAAGTGATCGCCAGCGTGGTGCGTCCTGCGGGGGCGTATTCCGTGCGAACGAAGGCGGCGAAGCTCCGGTACGCGGGAATCACATCCGAGTTGACGGCGTCGGTAATCTGCTGGGTCAAGCGTTTCTGGTCCTCAGGGGAAATCTCCGCAGGATACTTTTTCGTGGGCAAAAGAAATGGATTTGCGTCGATGATGCCCTGACATTGCACGGGGATTTTCTCGAGGATGAATCGGACGGGCATCAGCTTGTCTTTCATTCCGGCGCGGAGGACTTCCGCGGTCTGGCTTAGGACGCGCGGGATCTGGTGAAGGCGGGCGATGTAGTCCTCATAGTGCTTGACGGAGTCGAGAGGAACGGAAAGCGGCAAATCCGCAAGACTGGTATGGAGGCCACTCTGTGTGTTGACGGGCATTTCGTACTCTTTGAGGTCGAAATCGGCGATGCGCTGCTGGAGCACTCGAGTGAGGAGATCGTGCGAGAGTTGGTCCTGGACGGAAAAGCCGGTCGTCGGGATGGCTTGCAGTCGGCGAAGGAAGGTCTGATCTTCCTTCTGACGCTGGGCGATGGCGTCGAGCGAGTACTCGGCCAGCTTATCGTTATAGCGGTAGTCGCCGCGCGCGGTGGCACGCTGGGGAAAATTGCGCAGATCCGACTCGTACTGCTCCTCGAAAAGCGCGTTCTGCTCGGCGAGGCGGCCGGCAACTGGTTGCACGCCCTGGGCGAAGACTGGACCGGACAAGGCGACCAGCAAGAACAGACCCCGGCAAAGGCGCATAATTTGCGCAGCATACCAAACCAAAGGATGGCAGCGCGAAGAAAAAACACTCGGACGCCAGAGGTACATGAAAAAGCAGGGATGGAAAAATCTGTGCGAGGCTGGACAGCCATCATGCGAAAAACGAAAAGCGGCCCTCTTTCGGGCCGCTTTGTTTTCTAAACTTAGATGATCCGGCCTTGCATCCGTCAGGACTTGGCCGGGGTTTCCATTTTCTTCTGCTTGATTTCCTTGGCCTTCTCGACGAGATCGTCGGCCTGCTTCAGTAAGGACGCGCGTTCGTCCGGACTGGAGGCTTCATCGGCCTTGCGGCGCAGGAGAAGGTTCAGATAGGCCATAGCGTCGTCATATTCGGGGCGCAGCTCGATAGCCTTCTTGAGGTCGTCAATGCCCTCATCGATCATCTGGCCGTTTTCCTTGATATAGGCTTCGCGGACATCGGGGGGCATCGGGTCGTCGTCCTTGAGGGGCTTGCCAGGGTGCGCCAGGCGCCAGGTGCCACGAGTCTCGAGGTTGGAGCGATAAGAGAGCGTCCAGTCGATGACGCCGATCCAATAGTAGGGTTCGGGATCTTCCGGCTTCAGGGAGATGTGCTTCAAGTGGTAGGTCTTGGATTCCTCGAAGCGCGACCGCGTGTAGGGAGTTCCGGCCATGTTGAAGAGAATGGAGCCGATCCCGTCAATCGCCGAAATGTTGTTGGGGTCCGCGGAGAGCACGTCCTGGAATTCCTTCACCGCGGCCTGGCCCATGCGGATGTTTTCGTCGGACGGCGCGCCGGGAATGTATTGCGTGGCGTAAGCCGTGGCGAGATACAGGCGGGCGTTGGTCAGCGTAGGATCATTGTCCTTCGCATCCTTGAAGAACTCGATGGCCTGGTCATATTTGCCATCGCGGTAGGCGGCAACGCCCTTGTTCAGGTCATCGCGAGCCTTCAGCTTGGCGCAGCCCGAGGCGCCAAAGCTCACTGCAATCATGGCCACCGCAAACAGTGCCATGGAATTTTTGTTATTGGAATGCCGAAAATGCGCAAAAGGATTCATGGCAAACAATCCGTCCCCGCGAATATTTTGTTTTCCCCCGTGAGGGTAGTGAAGTTACCTATGCTTGCAACGGCCGAGCTACGATAAACAAAGCCGTTCATGATCGTTCCGGCCGGCTCCGCGCGCCACCTGACAAGTCCAACACGATAGCGGAGCTCGCACCCAATTTCCCGCGCCACACAAATCCTTCGAGGCACAGGCCACAGCCGCACACTCTACACCAGCAATGCCTTGGATCAAAGCAACATTATTTATTCTTAGAGGGCAAAAAAAACCGGCATTCCCGAAAGCAGGCCGGGCCGGCAACCGCCAGTAACCTACTTCCCCGCTTCGAGATTGGCAGTGATCAATCCAACCTTGTCGATCCCGGAACCCCTCATGACGTCGATCGCTCTGGCGACATCGGCAAACCGGACCGCGTCATCGCCCTTGACGAAAGCGACTTTCTCGGCCCGCTCTTTGAATACGTCGGTGAGGCGCGGCCCCAGCGAATCCCAGGTGGCGTCCTCATCGTTGATCTTCAATTTTCCGGTGTCGAGAATTTGCACGACGATCGTCTTCTGCAGAGTCTGCGGTTGCTGCTGCTGGTTTGGCGGCGCGGGTTGCGGCACCAGCGCGTCCAGACCTTTCGGCGTCAGCGGCGTGATCACCATGAAAATGATGATCAATACCAAGAGAATATCGATCAGGGGGACGACGTTCATCGTCGCCATCGCACCGCCTTGCTTTCCTCCAACGTCCATTCCCATTGTCGTGGCTCCTGATTCAAATTGCGCGTCCCCGATGCGTTCACGGGAACGGATGAGTGAGCAAAAACAAGACCGGGAAGCGGGGAGCGCGTCCCTGCTTCCCGGCCGCAATTAGCCTGCCGGCGGCGGTGGAGCGACTCGCCGATTCTGTTCGGCCCGGTCAGTAATCAAGCCGACGTTATCGACGCCCGCGGAGCGAATCTCATCCACGACCTTAACCACAGCGCCGTACTTGGCGCGACCGTCGCTCTTGACGAACACGGTCTTGTCCAGCTTGTTGGAAATGCGGTCCCGAACCTGGTCCGCAATTTGGGTGATGTCCGACTTGGTGCTGCCAAGATAGACGTCCCCGCTCGCCGAAATACCGACAATGATTGCGTCGTCCTTGTCGGCATCGGGCATGTCGGAGGGGTTGTTGACCTTGGCCAACTCCACCGTCAAGCCTTTGGAGAGCATGGGCGTGACCACCATGAAGATGATCAACAGCACCAGCATAATGTCCGCCATCGGAATCACGTTCGGCGCCGCCATCTGCGGGCCGACGCTTGGCTTGTATGACATGGGTTACTTCTTTCCGCCTGCGCGGCGCGTAATGAAATAGTTCACCAGCTCCATCGAGGAGTTGTCCATTTCGACGTCAAACGCCTCAACCTTGTTGGTGAAATAGTTGTACGCCCACACGGCAGGCACGGCCACGAGCAGCCCAAGCGCGGTAGTGACCAGCGCTTCGGAAATTCCGCCGGCGACCGCCGACAACCCGGTAGCCTTGGTGGTCTCGATTCCTTTGAACGCGTTGATAATGCCGACCACGGTGCCGAACAGTCCGACGAACGGCGCGGTCGAGCCGATGGTTGCGAGGCCGGAGAGGCCGCGCTTCATCTCGGCGTGCACGATCGCGACCGAGCGATCCAGGCCGCGCTTGGCGGCTTCGATCACTTCCGTGTCAGCGACCTGGGAAGAAGCGGATTGAAATTCGGAAAGGCCTGTGGCAACCACCTTGGCGATATGGCTCTTCTTGTTGCGCTCGGCGATGGAGATGGCTTCGTCGAGTTTGCCTTCCCGCAGCGCTCCGGCTACCTGTTGAACGAAAACGCGGGACTGTTTGCGCGCCGCGCTGTACATCAGCACGCGGTCGATCATGACGCCGAGCGACCACGCGGACAGAAGGAACAGAATGCCCACAACCACTTTCGCGATGATACTCATACTGCCCCACATTGTCCTCAGATCCCACTGGCCCTGCAGGACAACCAGGTTCAATGCCCATACGGCTAGATTACCAAGCATATGATTCGCTCCTTTTTATTTCGGTTCGAAACTTGCGGGCCGGAACCGGTGTTGCCGGTCCCGGCCGACTCCCTGATTGGCGGCCTCAATTCGCGGGCTTCAATCGCATTGAAGACCGCTCCCCAAGCCGCCGTCCTGCACAAAACCTAACCACCCATCGTAAACGTGACTGTAATCGTCGTGTCAACTTCCACCGGGTCGCCGTTCAGCTGCGTCGGTTTGTAGCGCCACTGTTTCACGGCATCCAAAGCTGCTTGCACCAAGAGCGGGTGACCGGAGATCACTTCGAGCTGGGCAACCTTGCCGTCCTTGTCAATGATCGCGTGAAGAACCACGTTACCCTGAATGCGCGCCTGCCGCGCCAGAGGTGGATAGAGCGGCTTGGTCTGTGTGATGATCGACGCCGCCGTCACGTTACCGCCCTGCTTGACGCGCGTGGGAGCTGTCGGCTTCGGTGGAGGCGGAGCCATAGCAGAGACCATGCCCTGACCCGGAATGCCGCCGAATACGCCGCCGGTTTGGCCGGCATTGTTAATCACGTCGGGAGGAAGCTCGGCTTCCTTGAACACCGCCACTTCCTTGGGAATGGCGCGCGGCTGCATCAGTTTTCCGGATTGGATCAAGCGCGCCACCGGCTTGACGATGGTCTTCACCGGCGCCGGCGGAGGAGGGGGTGGGGGAGGAGGAGGCGGGGCGATCAGCAAAGTCGAGAGCATCGCCTTCGGAAGCGCCTCGGTATAGATCAAAGGAATCAGGATCAAGATGCCAAGAATGAGGGCCTGCACAATGCCGGAGAGAACAACGCTCCAGCCCTTGTTTGTTTTTTTCTTTTCCACTGTAGATTCGAGCAGATCATCAAACATCGTATGTCCCTCCTACCGGAAAGCACCCTGGGAAATTTTCAGAGCGGGTCCGCCGCGGCGGGCCCGCGCCCGTCCCTAGGTCTTCCGGAGTTTAGTGCCGGCTGCGGTTCCGGATGAGACTACCGCCGCGCCCTGGCCTCTCCACTGGTTCCAGGCCACCACCAAGGGTGCGGCAATTCCAAAACTGGAATACGTTCCTACCAGAATTCCGACCACCAATGCAAAGGAAAAAGCGCGCAATACCTGGCCGCCCATCAGGAACAGGACCATCACGGTAAGAAACGTCAGGCCGCTGGTCAGGATGGTGCGCGAAAGAGTCTGGTTGATGGAGCGATTCACGATAGCCTTAAACGGCTCGCGGCGCATGAGCCGCGCGTTTTCACGGATGCGGTCAAAGATCACGATTGTGTCGTTCATCGAGTAGCCGACCAGGGTCAACAGCGCCGCAATTACCGTCAGCGAAATCTCAAAGTGAAAGATGGAAAAAAGGCCCAGCGTAATCAGGACGTCGTGAAACACCGCCAACACAGCGGCAGCACCGTACACCCACTCGAACCGAAATGCAATATAAACCAGCATTCCGCCCAGCGCATACAGTGTTACCACGACAGCTTGACGGCGCAGTTCAGAGCCGACTTTCGGACCAACAATCTCGACGTTGATGATGGCGAACGTGCTCGTGTAGAAGGAATCGCGCAGAGCGGCAATCACATTTGCATTTGCGCCCGCAGCGGAAAGCTGGCCCAGGTCGGTTACAATGCCGCGGTGGTCGCGGTCGCGATACGTGGTCAGCTGGCGCGCAAGCTGGTTGTAACGATCGGCGGCGGCCGTCCCTAACGCCAACGGGTCTTTGCGCGTCAAAATTTCCGCGATGGAGTCCGCCCCGGCCGCGTTGAAATCCTGTTTGCCGGCTTCACCCGCGCCGAGCGTGGCATGGAGGGCATTGAGGATGGCCGTCTTACCGGCATCCAGCGCCTCGGCGCCCTGGCCCTTTTCCTCCAGGTTGATCAAAACTTCGTTTCCGTTCGAAGTGGTGAGATCGCTGACCGGAACAATGGTACTATTTCCAATCCCTTGAGCTGCCAGCCCGGCACGCAGGGTGTCCATGGGAGGGGGGCCCGCAAAGCGTACATCTACAACCGTACCACCTTTAAAATCAATGCCATAGAACAGCCCGCCATGGGCCAGGATGGAAGCCACGCCGGCGGCAAGCAGGAGAAAGGATAAGCCAAAGAAGTACTTGGCTTTGCCCATCCAATCCAGATCAACCTGTTTGAAGAAATTCATGCTCACTCTGACCCGTTAGAGTTGGACACCAACGATCATAGATTTGTTCCCGAAATTAAACTGTTCCTAAAAGAACATCTTTGTAGCCAACCTTCAGGTTGGCATTTCAGTACCAAACAAATGCCCGCCTGAAGGCGGGCGCTACTAAATACTCAGCTCTGCCTCGCGGGGCATCTTGGCCAGGTGCCAGTCAAAGATGACGCGCGATACGTAAACCGACGTGAAAAGGTTCGCTAACAACCCGACCGCCAAGCTGACCGCAAACCCGCGAATCGGACCCGTGCCGAACAAAAACAAAAATGCGGCGGAAACGATGGTCGTCACGTGGGTATCGATGATGGTCAGGAAGGCGCGCTTGAATCCTAAGTCGACGGCGGAAACGGGCGCTTTCGACGCGCGCAACTCTTCCCGGATGCGCTCGAAAATCAGAACATTGGAATCAACGCCCATACCAATCGTCAAAATGACGCCCGCGATGCCGGGCAAAGTCAGCACCG
>Ga0209380_10000630_pt1 | contig 24839 bp, 22 predicted proteins | sample HubBroMetageWFT6_FD_188347 | JGI IMG/M metagenome (GOLD analysis project Ga0209380, IMG submission 188347) | Warmed and freeze-thawed soil microbial communities from the Hubbard Brook experimental Forest, New Hampshire - Hubbard Brook CCASE Soil... | ecosystem: Environmental > Terrestrial >... | reverse complement strand
CGAAAGACAAGATTGTTCGTGATGCGGTACGCCAGACCCACTCGCGGCGCGAAGTTGTGGAGGTCGGGTGACACCAAGCCGGGCGAGCCGTTGCGATTGATGGTAAGTTGCGAAGCAAGTGTGGGTGTGAGCTGCGCGTTCTGCCCGCTCGGCACGACTAAACAGTCGCAGTTGAAATCAAAGTTGGCCTGTTCGTTATCAGCCGCTTTCACCGTGGTGTAAAGTTCATAGCGCAATCCCAGATTCAGCGTGAGCTTCGAAGATTTCTTGAAATCATCTTGTAGGTATCCGGCGTAAATCTGCCGCCGGTAATCGACGTTGTGCAAGTTTACAATCGAGCCGCTGTCAGGTATGCCCAACAGAAAGCTGGCGAACCCATAGCCGCCGGTTCCCGCGGCTGCGGGATTATCGGTAAATCCTGAACTGAAATCCATGGTCCCGCGCGAAGCAGAGGGTTGAAAAATGGAGAACTGCTCGTAGCGTATCTCGGCGCCGATTTTTATGGAGTGTCGCCCCTTGATCCAGGTGAAATTATCAGTGAATACGTAAGTATTTTGCTTCTCAATGGAAGGCAGAAAGCCTGAACTGCCAAGCGGTGGCGCCGAACCGTCGCTGAAAGTCAGCGCGGGAAGCCCGCCGTTAAATGTGCCTGGCTCGTATGGCACACCTGGAAAACCCAGCTGAGCGGACACATTTTCATTGAAATTGTTTTGGTAGCGATGCGCGTTGATGCGGTTATAACCAAATCGAAGTTCATTGATGTGAGTAGAATCGAAAATGTGAGTCTCACTTACTGCAACGCTGCGATAGGAAAAGTCTTCGTGGCCGTCGAAAAACCCGCCTCCGTCCAGCACATTCTGAAACGGCGACGGGATAAAACTCGGCTGATCTTCATAACTGAAGCGTCCAAAAATCGAATCTTTGGGGGAAAACGTATGATCGATTCGCACATCGAAATTGTTGCGGGTCTCATTCCGTGTTGGCACGGCGAGGTAGTTAAACCCGGGATTGCTTGAGTTCGGCGTAGGAATCAGCGCCGACAATCGCGCAGCCAGAGGATCAACCGAACCCGTTGGGAAAATATTGGTCGGAACACCGGCAGAAGCGCCGATGGGCACGCCGCAAAATCCAGTAGGATTATGGACGGTCGTCGGCGCCACCTGAGTTTGCCTACCATTAAAAATCTCGCCCACGAATGTCGGGTTACCGCTGCAATCAAACGCCACGGCGCCCGTCGGGTTACCGTTCAAATCAATCGCCATCGCCGGGGTATTGGTAAGCAGCTCGGAGAAATTGCCCTGCGTCATCAGCTGGTCCGGGATTACCGTGGTCTGCGGAACGCCTTGGCGCAGGCGAAATCCCTCGTAATCGCCGAAGAAAAATGTTTTATCCTTTTGAATAGGTCCACCGATGGTGCCGCCGAACTGGTTTTGCTTATATGCTGGCTTTTGCGAGGTAACAACAAAGAAGGGAGAGGCGTCGAGAGCATCGTTGCGCAAATATTCGAAAACGTCTCCGTGAAAGGCGTTGGTGCCTGATTTGATTACGGCGTTTAGAATTGCGCCGTTGCCTCTTCCGAACTCAGCGCTGTAATCATTCGTTTGAACTTTAAATTCCTCGATGGCATCGACCGGCGGCTGAATCACGTAAGAAGCTTCGTTCAGCACGTCGCCCAGATTCGAATTGTTGTCGATTCCATCCAGCAGAAAATTATTCTGAAAAGTTCGCGCTCCGTCTACGCTAAATCCGAAGCTTCCGCTCACGCGCGAGCCGGGTTCGCTGGGCACCACGCCGACTCCAAGTTGCGCGAGTTGGGCGAAATTGCGTCCGTTCAAAGGCAAAGTTTCGATGCGCGTTTTGTCCATTACCTGGCCCATTGAACTTGTCTCGGTTTCCAGCAATGGGCTTTGCACCGTCACTTCAACTTTTTGGGTAACTTCGCCAACATTCAGCCGAACATCGGCCTCCACTCTGCCTTGCACATCCAACTGCAGGGGACCAGCCACGGCGGTCTTGAATTTATCTTTTTCCACCGTGACCGTGTAGCGTCCCACTTTGAGCGGCCCGGCAACGTATTCTCCGTTCGCATCCGTGGTCGTGGTGAATTCGATTCCGCGATCGACGTCGCGCGCGGTCACTTTCGCGCCTGGAACGACCCCGCCTCCAGCGTCTTTCACCACACCAACGATGCTGCCGGTATCTTTTTGTGCGCATATCTGTGAAGCGAAGAGCAGCGCTAGCGGAAGAATGAAGATACATCGCAGCAGTTTGCGCAGTCGGTTCATCGAACGTCTCTCCTTCCGAGTACCGATCGATTCGGGTCGACCGGGCCGAACGCGTGCGGTTTATCGCGCAAAAGATAGCGCTCGAAGTCGCTTGCCATGGGTGTTTCGATTTGCTACTTTTACTTTCGATTTCTTTGTGTGTCAAGAAGAAAACCAAGCGGCGTGTTTATTATCGAGGCCTTGTAAGCTTGCGTTTTGCTCGAAGGCAGCGCTGCGTGGGAGAGGCGGTTGCCGAAGAGGTCTATCATAGAGTTGGCCAGGCGGGTTTTTCGCACGATCGAACCTCTCGCCAAAAAAGAGGGAAAGCCATGAGGGTATTTCCGAATCGCACGAATCGGAATAAGCGCGCTGGCATCACCGTTCCATTGTTCGCTGCGATCGGGTTGCTCGCTGCGGTAGTGGGAGGGAGCGGCGGCTGCTCCAAGAAACCTGCCGCGGAGTCGGCCTCGGGATCTGTTGCGCCCGCTGTTCTCCCGACGCAGATACACGTTTCGACCGACGCGAGTTCAATTACGATTCAATCGCCCACCGCCGAATTCAGCGTCGCGTCGGACGGCTACGTCGTCGCAAAACTTTTAAGCAACCAGCAAAAACTTTCGCTCGACGATCCTGGTACGGATCCTGGAGCCCTGGCAGTGGTGGCCGGCAAAGAAGCAAAGGATTTCGTTTTCGATCTCGCGAACGCTAAAACTGTGACGCCTGAAGGAAAGCTCGGCGGGCGAGGCCAGCGCGTGGTAGTCCAGGGAAAGAGTCCAAGCACAGGTTTGGAGGCGGCTCTCGCCGTCGAAGTGCACGACGATTTCCCCAATGTTGCGCTAGTTTCGGTCAGCTTTCTTAATGGCAGCGCTCGCGATGTTTCGCTCGATCAAGTGGACATCGATCGCCATCGTTTGAATGCCGGGTTAATGGACGCGAAGTCTGCTCCCAACCAGATGTGGTCCTTTCACGGCGCCAGTATTCAATGGGGGAAGGACAACGTTTTCGTGATACCCAAGAATTTTCAGCAGCAGAATCAAATGGGCTCCATGGTTGAAGTGAAAGGTGACTTGGGGCGCGTCGGAGGCGGCATTCCAATCGTCGCGTTCTGGACCAGACAAGTGGGCGAAGCCATCGGGCACGTGGAGACTCTTCCGCTGGTGCTGTCGATTCCAGTGAAAACGGAAACCGAGGGACCCGTGGACGCTTCCGTTCACATGCTCCCCAAAATGGTGCTCAAGCCCGGCGACGTGTACGCTACACCGCGAACTTTTATTGCTGTTTATTCCGGCGATTACTACGAACCGCTGCGAATGTATTCCGATGTGATCGACCGCGAAGGCCTCACCAAAGCGACCAGCACAAACGAAGACTACGCCGTGAGTTGGTGCGGCTGGGGTTACCTGGCCGACGTGACGCCGAAGCAAATGCTGGGCACTATTCCGAAGTTGAAAGAGTTGGGTATTCATTGGGCCACGCTCGACGATCGCTGGTTCAATAATTATGGAGACTGGCAACCCCGCGCCGACACATTTCCGGATGGCGAAATTCAAAAAATGGTTCAGCAGTTTCATGAGCAAGGAATCAAAGTTCAACTTTGGTGGCTACCGCTAGCCGTGGAAGATGGCGGGTCGGGATATGAATCGCATAAATACGGCGTGTCGCAGGTGGTCAAAGATCATGCGGACTGGCTGGTGCTCGACAAGGACGGCAAACCTGCGAAAATGACCCGTAATCTCGCCACGCTTTGCCCGGCTGTGCCGGAAGTTCGCGAATATTACAAGCAGTTAACCGAGCGATTTATTCACGATTGGGATTTCGACGGCCACAAACTCGACAATATTTACAGCGTGCCGGCCTGTTATAACCCCAAGCATCATCACAAATCTCCGCTCGATTCCGTTTATGCCATGGGCGAAATTTATAAAACAATTTTTGAAACTACGCGCGCGCTGAAACCCGAAAGCGTCACGCAAAGTTGCCCGTGCGGCACGCCTCCTAGCATCGCCTGGCTGCGCTACATCGATCAAGCCGTCACCGCCGATCCGGTTGGCTCCGTGCAGGTTCGCCAGCGAGTGAAAATGTACAAGGCCTTGCTCGGGCCGCGCGCAGCCGTATATGGCGATCACGTGGAACTCACGCGAATTCAAAATCCCGATAGCAACGAGCGCGATCTGGGTTCGGATTTCGCTTCCACGCTCGGCACCGGAGGCGTCCTGGGTACAAAATTTGCGTGGCCGGATTACGGACCGAAGCTTAGCGATGTGTATTTGACTCCGGAAAAAGAGGCGCACTGGAAAAAGTGGATCGGACTCTACAACAAGGAAATGCTCTCGCGTGGCACGTTCAAAAACCTATACGTGTATGGCTACGATGTGCCGGAGGCTTATGCCATCGAAAAAGAGGGGGCAATTTACTATGCGTTTTTCGCTCCGGCTAACGATGCAAAAAAGAATGCGCCGCAGAATTGGTCAGGAGAAGTGGAGCTGCGAGGCCTGAAGCCGGGAAAATATCACGTGGTCGATTATGTGAATAATAAGGACTACGGAATCGTTACCGCGCCGGACGCAAAGCTCAAAGTGGATTTTACCGATAACTTACTTCTGGAAGCGAGCAAACAATAGCTATTGAAGAGGCTGGTAGGTATTTACTTGCGCTTGGATTGCTCGCGGAAAAAACGCGCCATCTCCTCGCGATCGCGGAAAGCTTCGGCGCCTCCTTCGCGCGTCGTAGAAAAAGCGCCCGCAATATTTGCGAATTTCAGACATTCCTCGACACTCGCTCCCTCCAGGAAGCGGTTGATAAAACCGGCATCGAAGCTATCGCCTGCACCGACCACATCGATTGCATTCACTGGCAACTGTGGGGCCAGCCATTCCTGCGACTCTTTTCGCGCCAAGGCTCCCTGAGGCCCCAACTTCACAACTAGCAGCGGAACAGTCTGCGAGAGTTTTGCAATCGCTTGCGTCAAATCTTCTGTTCGCGAAATTTTCTTGGCTTCGCGCTCGTTGGGGAAGAATATATCCACGAATTTCAGAACTTGCTGCAAATCGTCGCCCCAGCGGTCTTCGGGATCGTCGTTGGTATCCAGAGAAGTCGTAAGGCCCTTCGCTTTTGCGCGGCGAAATAATTCCGGGATCTGAGGCCGTAGCGCTCGGTGCAGGAAAAACGAAGAAAGGTGCAGATGGCGCGCAGATAGAATGTAATCGAAGTCGAGATCTGCATAACTCAATTCAAACATCGTCCCGGGATAGGTGAGAATGAAGCGTTCATGCGGATGAGCGAGAATCACGGAAAGACCTGTGGCGGTGCTTTTCGCAACGGATACACGAGTTACATCCACACCGCCAGCTTCTAGCCAGCCGACTGCCATCTTTCCGAATGGATCGTCGCCAATTTTCGAAACTATTCCCACGTGAGCGCCAAGCACGGCAAGGTTATGCGCGAAAATCGCCGAGGAACTTCCCAAGGTGAGGCGAAATCCCTCGACTAAAGTTTCCTGCTCGGGTTTTATTTGTTTTGGAAGACCGTAGAGGATTAAATCCGGATTGATCTCTCCCACCACGCAGACATCAGGTCGCGGCACGAGGAGAACCTCCATTCCTGCCGTCGAGCATCACCACCCGTGATAAGTTGCGGGGCCGGTCGGGATTAAAGCCCTTGCGCATCCCCGTATAAAAACCTAGGAACTGGCCGGCGATCACGGCGGCTGCGGCTCGCGCCACTTCCGGAACGTCCAGCGACAATTCAATCGAATAATCTGCTGAAGCGCGGATGGCGGCGTTAATCGAATTCGAAATCACAAACGTCGTGCCACCCAGCTCCTTCATTTCCTGTAGAACTGAGATCTCGTCGGCGAATCCGCTTTCGCTCAGGAAAAACGTCAGCAAAGTTTCTGGACTTACTATCGCTTTCGGACCGTGACGAAATTCCAGAGTGTGAAACGCCTGAGCGTAGGAACAGGACATTTCTTTCACCTTCAACATGGATTCTTGCGCCACCCCGAAGAAGGGACCTTGTCCCAGGAACACATAATCGGCGTAGGTTCGTTTGTCGACCAGGGAACGAACCGTAGCTTGCATGCCATCGAGTCGCGGCGCAGCCTGTGTGGGAAGCGCGCGCAAGCTGGTCAGAAAACTTTTGCTGCTCGCGCGGTCGGCCGCCAGCGCCTGCAACGCTAGTAACATTGAGGTGAAAGAGCGGGTCATCACCGTGCTTTTCTCATCTGCCGGGGAAAGGCGGATCACGTTCGAGCAAATTTCCTCGATCGGAGTTCCAATTCCACAAGTGATGGCTAAACTCTGAATTCCGAGATCGCTTTCAGCGTACTGTGCTGCTTCGACAATTTCCGACGTGCGTCCCGACCGAGAAATAAACACAGGTTGGCAGGGAGCTGGAAAAAGCTCCGGAAAAAGCAAAATTTCCGATGCCGGGATGGCGCGCGCGGGAATTCCAGTCAATATGGACCAACTGGAAGCCGCAATCTGCGCGAGGTAAAAACTCGAACCGCAGCCGACAAAGATCCATTCAACATTCTTATTCAGTTTTTCGTTTATTTTCGCAAGTTGGCCGCTATCCAGGAGTGCAGACAGGCATTGCGTCCAGGTCTGCGGCTCCGATAGGATTTCGGCAATCGTGTGCACGCCCTCGGTTGAACTAGAAAAGGTCAAACAAGCCTCCCCATTGTTTAAACGACGATGGTTTTTATTCCGGCTTCGCGAAGGCCACGCAAATCTCGCGACGAAATCTTCTCATCCGTAATCGTGTGATGTACCGCGGACGTGGGAGCAATGAGCGAAAGGCTTCGACGCCCAAATTTGCTCGAATCACAAACCACCACAGTCGCTTTGGCGCTTTCCATCATCACGCGGTTGACGCGGGCTTCTAAGATATTCGGCGTGGTCAGGCCGTAGCTGACATCGAATCCGTCTACCGCTAAAAAAAGAAGGTCGGCGGTGATATGTCGGAGCGAATCCTCTGCGAGCGGCCCCACCAGCGAAAATGAATTTTTTCTGAGTACGCCGCCGGTCAGGATTACTTCGATAGCCGTCCCGGCAAGTTCTGCTGCTATATTCACTGCGTTCGTGATGACTGTTAAATCGCGCATATTTTTTGTAGCGCGGGCCACGGCGGTGCTGGTGGTTCCGGAGTCGAAGATGATCACCTGGCCCGGCTTTATTAGGCGAGCGGCGGCTTCGGCGATGCGCAGTTTTTCTTTGCGATGCAGCCGTTCCTTCTCCTGCAGCGAGGGGTCGCGCAATGCCGCGTTGTCTACGGGGAGCGCGCCTCCGTGAGCGCGTTGCAAGCGTCCCTGTTCGTGCAGATGTTCCAGGTCTTTGCGAATGGTAATAAGGGAAGTGGAAAAGCGGCGGGCCAGGTCGGTGACGATCACGCGGCCGTCGCGCTGGACCAGCTCGGAGATCTTTCGTCGGCGTTCTTCGCTCAACACGCTGGGATTTACCCCTTTTTGCCGGGGTTTCGATTCATTTCTTTTAGTTATTATTTTTAGCTATAGTAGCTTGACACAAATACCGTGGCAGGACAAGAGCGAATGGTTTCTTCGAAGATCGTTTGCGTTAGCGTGAACCCGGCAGTGGACCGCCGCGTGTACCTGGATACGCTTATTCCTGGCGAAGTAAACCGCGCGCGGAGTTCGCTTGCGATGCCGGGCGGGAAAGCGGCGCACGTGGCTATGGCGGCACGAGCGCTGGGAGTAGAAGCGAACTGGATAGGGTTTCTCGGCGGAGCAATCGGCGAACAGGTCGAATCTGAGTTGCGCAAACTGGCTATCGCGGTGAGTTCGATTCGAACGGCGTCTGCGACACGTGTGAACCTGGAAGTAATCGAAGATTCGGGAAGGATTACGGAAGTGTTGGAACCTGGTGGGCAAATTACTGGCGATGAGCAGGCCGAATTTCTTCGGCTGTTCACGCAAAATTTAAGCGGTGGCTGGAAAGGTGCGCTCGTCGCTATTTCCGGCAGCTTGCCGCCGGGCCTGCCCCCGAGCTTTTGCGGGGCGTTGATCGACATAGCAAACAAGGCCGGCTCCAGGGTGTTTCTGGATACGAGCGGCGACGCGCTGAAAGCGGGAATAGGTAGGGAGCCGAATTTCATAAAGCCGAATCGCAAAGAAGTTGAAGTCCTGCTGGGTCGAAGCTTGCCTGATTTGCCAGCTGTCGTTACCGCTGCGCGCGAAATAATTTCGCGGGGCGCTGGGAGCGTGGCGATAACGCTCGGCGCGGAAGGGGTGCTGTGGCTCGAAAGCAAAAGTGGGCCAGCCTGGTATGCGCAACCGCCGAGGTTGAAAGCGATTTCAACCGTGGGATGTGGGGACACCACGCTGGCGGGTTTTGCGTATGCGGCGCTTCGAGGATTGAGCGGCGGGGAGGCTCTCAGGTTTGCGACGGCTTGCGGTGCGGCGAACTGCCTTGCCGAGTTGGAAGGGCGCATTTCACTGAGCGACGTGCAATCGCTCATTCCTAAAGTCACCATAAAATCCTTGGGCTAGTTTGCGTCGCTGCACGACCTGCGTGGCAAGATACTCAACATGGTTTGCATCCCTGCCTTGAGATCTGTTCTGAGTTCCCTGGCAATGTGCGGCGCGCAGGTTCGTGAAGCGCCTGGCACAAATACTGCGGCGCGTCCTTGAATACATCCATAGGCCCTGTTTTTTTGTCAGCAAAATAAATGAGCTATTTTTTCAGGAGTTGGCGCTTGCGCCAGAAAGATTCGATTTCTTCCAAGGTGCGGCCTTTGGTTTCGGGCACTAAGTAATAGGAGAAGATCCAGGCGGCTACGGCGAGTAGCGCGTAGAGCCAGAAGGTCGGCGTGGGACCGAATTTGTCGAGCAGAGTCAGGAAAGTGAGAGAGACCACGAAGTTTGCGGCCCAGTTGGAGGAAGCGGCGGTTCCTTCGGCCAAGCCTCTGACTTTCAGGGGATAAATTTCAGCGATGATCAGCCAGAAAATTGGGCCCAGGCTAATGGCAAAGCAAGCGACGTAGGCCATTAGCGTTATGACGGCGAGTTGGCCGAATGCAGCGTCGTGCGCAGTGGCTGAGGCGCGGAAGATAAACCCGAGAACGCCGAGTGAAATGATCATGCCGGCGATTCCGGTGAGCAACAGCGGGCGTCTTCCGGCGCGGTCGATGAGCCACATGGATACCAGGGTCATGATTACGTTTACCAAGCCGATTCCGGCGGTGGCGAGAATTGCGCCGGAGGCCGAAGAGATGCCCGCGGAACGAATGATTTGGGGAGCGTAGTAAATCACGGTGTTGATTCCGGTGACTTGCTGAAATATGGCGAGGCCGATTCCCACGATCAGTGCGGGGCGAATGGAAGCTTTGAGGAGATCGGACCATTGGCCGCGTTCGTCCGTTTCGGAAAGGGTGCCTTGAATCCCCTGAAATTCCGCTTCCACATTTTGCGTGCCACGGATTTTTTTCAACACGGCGAGCGCTTTGTCGGGCTGGCGATTTTTCACCAGCCAGCGCGGGGTTTCGGGCATGTACAACATTCCGAGTCCCAGAATCGCGCCGGGAACCACGGCGAGGCCCAGCATCCAGCGCCATTGTTCGGATTGAGCGAAGGCGTAGTCAACGAGGTAGGCGGCCAGGATGCCAATGGTGATGGCTAGTTGGAAAAGGGATACTTGCCATCCGCGGGCTTTGGCGGGCGATACTTCCGAAATGTAAAGAGGGACGGTGGAGCTGGCCAGTCCGATGCCAAGGCCGACGATGGTCCGTCCGAAGATTAGTGTGACTTCGGAGCCGGCGGCGGCGCAGATAATTGCGCCTAGAATAAAAATTATGGAAGTGATCAGCAGGTTTGTTTTGCGGCCGATGTGGTCGGCCAGATTTCCTCCTCCGAGGGAGCCGACGGCTGCGCCCACCAAAACGACGCTGACGACCAGTTCCTGATGAAAAGTTGTGAGCGCGAAACTTTTTTGGATGAAAATCAAGGCTCCGGAAATCACGCCTGTGTCGTAACCGAACAGCAGGCCGCCCAGAGCGGCGATGGCGGCAGCGATATAAACGAACCCGGTGCTTTCGGCCTGGCGCGCAGATGGGCTTTCTGCCGCTTCAGAATTCATTTTCTGTTGGGGCATGCAGGCTCCTCGGTGGAGTTTGCACAGATGGAAAGGCGGTCAAAAACGCATTCGGGCATTGCTTGATTTTTTGACGATTTGAGCTTGTCTCTGTCTTTTGTTTTCTGCAAGTTACGATGAGTTCTAATTCATGAATTTGGCGATTTAACCCGGCGTCCGTCACGCTGGGAATCGTCGGTCTTGAAAGTGTATTGTGAGGGAGGAAGCTGGGATTGGATCGATTATTTTTGGTGAGCGGTGTTGCAGGATCGCTAAGTGATGTTCTGGCCCCGGTTAGGAATTTTTTCGGAGATCGCTTTTTGCGAGTTACGACGAATTCTGTTTGTACCTCATAACCGGTTTGAAGTGGTCTAGACCAGTTGTAAATGTTCACTGGAATTTTGGAATTTTGAGCTAGTTCTTTACCAGCGGGTGGTGGACCGAAAAGGCAGAGAATGGGGCCCGATCGGCGGCAGGCGGCGAATATGACCGCGTTTACGTTTCCCTTTGGATTCCGTCTGCCGACTTTTTTGGTAATGATCACGGGGAAACGTAGCACGCTGTTTGGCGAAATTCAAGGACCTGTGTGTGGACGGGCTAGTACTGCGAAGGGGTGGTGCCGGTTTGGGAACGGGAGAGAGACACCCGCACGGCAAATGCGTGGTGAAATGAAGTGAGCAACTCCTATTGATTCGGATAACACGAACGTCACCTGTTGGTCGCCCGCTCTACGAGATTGACAGAGCTGGAAGTATGGATGACGAAGTCTCGGGGAATCACTCCGGCGCTTGCGCCTATGCGACATGCCGCTCCTTTGGCAGCCCATTCTTCGACTTTCGCAAGGAACTCACCTGGAGACATGGGGGCCGGACTGCGGCCGTCGCCAGGGTTCCAATCCCAGAGTACGAGTGGGGTGTGCACGATCTGTTCAACCGTACGATGACCGTTCTGCTGGGGATCTTTGAGCAGTTCACAGAGTTGATGGTCCGTCAGCCCCTCCGAAATCATCGGCATCGCGGGCGGGGGCAGATGCCAATCGGGAGCTCCAGGCGGCATGTGCAAGCCCACCCAATAGGAGTTGCTCACTTCATTTCACCACGCATTTGCCGTGCGGGGTGCCTCTCTCCCGTTCCCAAGGAGATTATGATCCGGATGGCAGGTGTGATTGTTTGAGGTTGGCGGCAGGATTAGAGCGCGGGCTAACTGCGGTCGCGGACGAACATAATCGTGGCGTGGGATTTGTATGTGATGCGCTGGAATTCGCCGTAGGCGCATTTTTCCGCGACGCGGATGGAGGCGAGATTTTCCGGGTGGATGATGCAGGCGGTGCGCGGCGAGGGGAAATGCGCGTCGCCCCAGGTGATGGCAGCGCGGACGGCTTCGGTTGCGAAGCCGTTGCCGCGTGCTTGCGTTGTAAAGGCCCAGCCAATTTCCGGGAGGCCTTTGAGCGCGGGTAAATCGCGTTTGTAATCGGCGAAGCCAACTTCTCCGATAAACAGGCCCGTGGATTTTTCTTCGACGACCCAATAGCCGAACCCTAGTAGCGACCAGTGTCCTGCGTAGCGCAGCAATCGCGCCCAGGATTCTTCTTCTGTATGAGGTTTGCCTCCGATATAACGGGTGACTTCGGGATCGGCCCACATCGCGGCGCAGTGGACGAAATCTTCGAGGCGATGGGCGCGGAGTTTCAGGCGTTCCGTTTCTAGGGTGGGCACTTCAACGGTGAGATGCGCATCGATAGACATCGGACGAGTTTATGGGCGCTTGCGCGTTGCGTCAAACGATCGAACGGGGATTCATTCGAGCAACGCAATTTTAAAATTCCATGAGAGGAGGGGCTGTAAGGGCTAAGAACCCGGCCAGACCTATAAAAATTTCCGCCACGATGTGCCATTCGAGTCGCCGAAAGAATCGTAGAATGAGAAGTTCGACGCTGATGAGCGCGAAAACCAATTCGGGTGTTGTTGCGGCGGAGGCTGCTGTGGGGGTCTCGCGGGCGTGGCGGGCGCTGCGGCACCGGAATTTCCGATTGTTTTTTGGCGGGCAGAGTATTTCGCTGATTGGGACGTGGATGACGCGGCTGGCTACCAGTTGGCTGGTTTACCGGCTGACGGGGTCGGCGTTCTTGCTGGGTATTGTGGGATTTGCGGGGCAGATTCCAACGTTTTTGCTGGCGCCGTTTGCGGGAGTTTGGGTGGACCGGCTGAACCGGCGGCACGTTTTGATCGTCACTCAGATTTTGGCGATGCTGCAATCGTTAGCGCTGGCCATGCTTACTTTGACGAAACATATCACCATCCACGAAATTATTTGTCTGAGCATGTTTCAGGGAATGATCAATGCGTTTGACATGCCGGGACGACAGGCGTTCCTGGTGGAGATGGTGGAAGACAGACAGGATTTGGGGAACGCGATTGCGCTGAACTCGTCGATGGTAAATATGGCGCGGCTGGTGGGGCCGTCGTTGGCTGGAATGGTGATTGCGGTTTCGGGGGAAGGCGCTTGCTTCTTGGTCGATGGAATCAGTTATCTGGCGGTGATTGCGTCGTTGCTGGCGATGCGGCTGAAACCTGTGGCGATAAAACGCGTGACGGCGTCGATGTTGGTGCAACTGAGAGAAGGCTGGGACTATGTGGCGGGATTTGCGCCGATACGGACGATACTCACTTTGTTCGCGTTGGTGAGCTTGATGGGCTGGCCGTTCACGGTGCTGATGCCGGTATTTGCTTCGACGATTCTGAAAGGCGGGCCGCACACGTTGGGATTCCTGATGGGAGGTGTAGGAGTTGGCGCGCTGGTTTCGGCGCTGTCGCTAGCGATACGCAAGAGCGTGCTGGGACTGGGGCGCATGATTTATATTGCGACCGGAATGTTTGGAGTGGCGCTGATTTTCTTCGGACTGTCGAAGAATTTTTGGCTTTCGCTTGTGTGCATGCTTTTCTGCGGCTTTGGAATGATGCAGCAGATGGCGGCGAGCAACACCATCATTCAAACGATTGTGGATGAGGACAAGCGCGGGCGCGTGATGAGTTTTTATACGACGGCGTTTGTGGGCATGGCTCCGTTTGGGAGTTTGCTGGCGGGGGCTATGGCACGCGCGATTGGAGCTCCGCGGACGGTGATGGTGAGCGGGGCGTGCTGCATTGCGGGCGCGATTTGGTTTGCTTCACGGTTGAACTCGATACGAAAAGTAATTCGGCCGATTTATATCAATCTGGGGATTTTGCCCGAGCCGCCTGTGAATGCGATCGTTCAAGACAGCTTGGGACGGTGAGCAAAATTTGTTAGCGCGACTCAGGTTCGGGATTCGGTGTGGGTCTGGGTCCTGATCCAGGGTTAAGAACCATCAGGGTGGAGGTGCCGTGGGCCAAGATTCGGCCATCCTGCGCGAGCAACTGCGCCTGGGCGGAAATGATCTGGCGGCCTTGGGATATAACGCGGCCTTCGGCGCGCACGCGACCGGTTTCGAGCGTGATCGGTCTGGAAAAATTCACTTTGGTTTCGATGGTGGTGTAGGCAGCGCCCGCAGGAAGCAAGGAATGCGCGGCGCATCCGGTGGCGCTGTCGATCAGGGCGAGCGCCCAACCGCCGTGGATGGTGCCCATAGGATTGAGCAAGTGGGAGCCGGGGTCGCCTTCAAAGATGGCGAAGCCGTCGCCGACTTGGATTAGCCGGAACGACATGGTGTTAGCCATCGATGGGCCCGCCAGGCGGCCTTCGATCATAGCCTGCATCAATTCTTTGCCGCTCATTCCTGCGGCTTCCGGGAGATTGGCCAAATTATAGTTGGTAGTCATGCGCGCACAGGCTCCTGTTGCTGTTGTTGGATGTAACTGCAAAAGAATAGATTCGAGTATAGGCGCTGTTTCCGGCGCTCTCGTTGAGCCAAGTCTGATAGAGGCTCGGCACTGTACCCTTTCTGATCCGTACTTATGAGTGGATGGACATCGCGCGGCGAGCGCGTTAACGTTGAAGATGCATTCAGAGGAGAATGAAAATGGCGAACGATTCGCATCAACGAGCGGCTGAGTTTCACGAGCAGGCGGCGCACGCGCATCGGGCTGCGGCGGCGGGTCACGGCAAAGGCGACCATTTTACCGGGCACGAGCAGTCCAAACAGGCGATGGAACATGCGCGGAAGGCCTGGGAGTTTTCGCAGGAGGCGCACCAACAGTCTGCGATGTTTTTGAAAGAGGACACGGAAAAGAAGGGCTAGAATTCGGTTTGGAACGCTCGCAAACTTTTCGCCGGGGTCATCTTCGCTGAAGAAAAGAGCGGGCGCTACGAAGGATCCTCCCGCTACGGCTAGAGCGCAATCCATCCTGCAAAAATCAGCCATAGGGATGTGACGCCTACCAGAATCCATAAAATTATGCCTTGCAAGAGAGGGGGCCAGCCGACTTCCCGCAAGGTGGCGCGCGAGATTCCGGTTCCGATCAAATAAAGAGTTGCGGTCAGCCCCAGCTTTCCCAGATTGCTTAACACGTGCCAGAGATTTGTGAGTGCGGGCAGGTAGGTGTTTGCGACTGCGGCTAAGCAGAAGAACAAAATAAACCAGGGCCATTGGATGCGGGTTTTGGAGCGTTTGAGCACGGCGGCGCCAATCGCAACCGGGACGATCCAAAGCGCGCGAGTGAGTTTTACGGTGGTGCCCACGACCAAGGCAACGGGGCCGTAACGAGCGGTGGCGCCGACGACGGAGCTGGTGTCATGAATCGCGAGCGCGGCCCAGAGGCCGAATTGCTGTTGGGTTAGGTGCAGCGCCCAGCCTAGGGGTGGGAAAATTAAAAGGGCGATTGAATTTAAGATAAAGACGGTGCCGAGCGAAACAGCAATTTCTTCGTCGTTGGCTCCGATGATGGGCGCGACGGCGGCAATCGCGCTGCCTCCACAAATGGCGGTGCCGGTGGAGATGAGGATGGATGCTGTTTTATTGACGCGCAAAAGGCCGCCAGCGAGAAGTCCGAAAATCAGCGCGAAAGAAATGCTTGCGGCGGTATAGAAGAACCCACTGCGGCCGGCGCGGAGCACTTCGTGCAAATTCATTCCGAAGCCGAGACCTACCACGGACGCTTGCAGCAGGAATTTTGAAAGATTGCGGCTATCGGCTTGATAGGGATGGGCGAATGACAAACCGTAAAGCAATCCGAGGGTGAGAGCGACGGGCGGGGAAATTATGCCGGTGGCGCATAAGATTAATCCGACGAAAAAGAGAGTCTTGGTGTTCAGCTTACGTTCCCCAGTTCTGTAACCGGCGCGCTAGACAAGCGCGCGGTCCAACTTTTTTTCTACAGCCGCTCACACCGGCGGATGCGGAATTCGTCCTGTTGCCAAGGGCGCGCGAAAGTATAGCGGAATTCGAAACGCGCAGCAGGGCTTAGTCGTCTTCGTCGAAAAAATCTTCGTCGGTGGCGCTGGCGGCTTCGGCGTCGGTGGGCCAGTCCTCGAAATAATTATTCAAGGCAAAAAGTTTTTTGGCGAGTTCGCCAAGTTCCCCGGCTTCGTCGGAGAGTTCGCGCGCGGCGATGAGGCCGACGTCGATATTGCGACGTTCGATTTCGGTGGGCTTGCGGCCGCTATCGGTCCAGCGCTTCATGGCGGCTAGCTGCTTATTAATGCCCTGCATGGTGGCATTGCTTGGGGTTCGCGCGAGGAGGCGCGTGACGATATCGGTGGCTTCGCGAAGAACACGTTGATAATCGAGCTTGGAGTTGATCTCGCCGTAGAGGCCTGCCATCGTTGATGTCCTTTCATTTAGCACAGATACCCTATCATCGATGCCGGACTTATGGGACCTCGACGACAATTGAGCTTTCGGAGTCATCCACGCGACTTAAGTCTAAAGGCAGGGCGAGGCACTTCAGTTGCCGTAAACACTTACGTCCGCTAAGGCAAGTCCGGCGAATTTAGGCTAGACATAGCTACCCATTCTCGGTCAAATTATGGGTGCAGGGTTTGGGATGTAGGTAGCTTGAGGGGGTACTAGGCGATGCGATACGCTTGTTTTCTAATTGGGGCCATTCTATTGGTAGGAATAAATGCTGGTGCGCAGGTAAACGTTGTAAATCCGCCGGCGAACGGGGCGTTTCCACAAGTGGCGCTAATGGCGTCATCGGGAGAATCGTTCAACTTCACCGGGTTGCCCGCAGCGGAAGCGGGAATCACTGGCACACCTTCGCCAGCGACGGGTCTAGCCCCGGAGCCGCCGCAGTACGTACAGAGCGTTTATGAGAACTACGCCTGGCAAGCTTATATAGGCTATGAGTATTTGCGCCTTTATCAAGTCCCTGGCATTACGAAAAACACGAACGGGTTTACATACAGCATGGTGTATTACATCAAGAGCTGGTTCGGCGTGGATGGCGAGCTCGACGCTACGCACTTAAGCGAGTTCGGCACGGGCGGGTGGTTTCTGATGGGCGGAGGAGGGCCTCGGTTTCGGTGGTCGGCTCCGCGCGGACTGGAACTCTGGGCTCACGCTTTGGGCGGATACTCCCATTTGACACCGCAGACAGCATTCGGAAGCGAGCATGCGCCTGCGTTTGAGGCTGGCGGCGGAGTGGATATCAACTCGCACCATCGGCGGCTGGCGTATCGTATTGAAGCCGACATGATGGGGACGCATTACTACAATACTTACCAATACAGTCCGAAAGTTACGGCGGGAATTGTAATTAAGTTTTAGGTGCGCTGGTGGGCCGAGCCCGAGGGGAAATTGATGGGTTCAAGTTCGCGACCAAAACCAGAACCCGACAAGAAAAAGACGCCAGCCTCTAGGCCCGTAGAGCCGAACCCTGTGGATCCGGTCGACGAGGCTTCCATCGAATCATTTCCCGCCAGCGATCCACCTGCGCTGGACCCGGAACCCAAGAAGCAAGATAAGAAAAAGGAAAAAAGCGCCCGAGCCGCCTCGAAGTAATTTTTGGCACTTTTCGCTGCGTTTCCTCATCCAACCTGGTGAGCCATACTCAATAAGAACTGGGAGTGCTTAGTTATCGTCCGCTGGAGATCACAATGAAACCCAAGGCAACGCAAGCGAAATCCCAGGGAACTGAAACGAAAATCGTTTTGCAGGTGGGAAGCGAGCTGCGAATCAATAACAAGGGCGACATCATCATCGACAATCCGGAACTGGAATTAGCGCGCGAACAGGAAGCCGCGGACGCGACTATTGCGTATCGATTCGAGCCGGAGCAGGGCGTGCACGTTTTCCGACTGCTCGACCCGGTGGCGAATCACAAGCATATGAAATCTCATCGCCGCGACGATTGATTGGTTGTTTACCGTGGTGCGGCCAAATCCTCCGCAAAATTAATAGGGGAGATCCATGTTATTTGACGAATTGACTATTCGCGAGCTGACGCTGCGCAACCGTATCGTGGTTTCTCCCATGTGCCAGTATTCCAGCCTGGACGGATTTGCCAACGATTGGCATCTGGTGCATTTGGGCAGCAGAGCGGTGGGAGGCGCGTCGTTGATTTTTACGGAAGCGGCGGCGGTTTCTGCCGAGGGGCGCATCAGTCCGCACGATTTAGGGATTTATAAAGACGAGCACATCGAGCAGCTCTCGCGGATTACGAGTTTTCTTCGCGATCAGGGCAGCATTCCGGGAATCCAGTTGGCTCACGCGGGACGCAAGGGCAGCACACTGCGCCCGTGGGAGGGGAATGCGGCTGTGCCGGAATCGAAAGGCGGTTGGAAGCCTGTGGCGCCTAGCGCTATACCGTTCTCGGCCACCTATCCGCAGCCGGTTGCGCTGGACGAGAATGGAATTCAGGGCCTAGTGAAGTCTTTCGCTGCGGCGGCCGGACGGGCGCTGCAGGCGGGGTTTCAGGTGATCGAAATTCACTCGGCGCACGGTTATTTGTTGCACGAATTCCTTTCGCCTATTTCGAACAAGCGGACGGATTCCTACGGCGGCTCGCTGGAGAATCGCTGCCGTCTTTTGGGTGAAGTCGTCGCTGCGGTGCGTAAAGTATGGCCAGCGGCTTATCCGCTCTTTGTTCGAATTTCTGCGACGGATTGGATTGAGGGCGGTTGGGACCTGGATCAGTCCGTGCAACTGGTGGAAAAAATTGCGCCGCTGGGCGTGGATTTGATCGATTGTTCGTCGGGCGGAATTGCGCCGGGGGCAAGCATTCCCATACGAGCCGGATATCAGGTTCCGTTTGCGCGAGAAATTCGCAATGAAACGGATGTGATGACTGGCGCGGTCGGACTGATCACATCTGCGAATCAAGCGGACACGATTTTGCGGGAAGAGAGCGCGGACATTGTAATCATGGCTCGTGAATTTCTGCGACAACCTTACTGGCCGCTTCAAGTGGCTCATGACCTCGGTTTTCCGATACCGTGGCCGGTGCAATATTTGCGAGCGGCGCCGGACGGGACACCTACGCGCGAGCCGATTCGTCCACCGGAAGGCATGGATGCATTGGCCGAGCACGACGCAAATCTGGAATAAGTCCTCAATTTTCTGAATAAGACTAACCCTAGGATTTCTTTTTCTGGGGTCTGCGGATCATTTCGCATCGGAAACACCTCGCGTTAACGCTCTAGTTCAAACACGCCAAACCAACTACCATTGCGTTCGTGACGACCGCTTCAGATACCGGAACAATGCATCGACGCATCGCTGCGGCCACTGGGATCGTGATGGTCAGCGTGCTGTTGAGTCGCGTGCTGGGATTTTTTCGCGATTGGACTCTGGCGCACCAGATGGGTTCGAACGCGATTACGGACGCGTACAACGCGGCGTTCACTCTGCCTGATTTTCTGAATTATTTGATTGCGGGCGGGTCGTTGAGCATTACGTTTATTCCGGTTTTCGCAAAATATGCGGCGGAGAACAGAGAAGAAGAGGGCTGGCGCGTTTTTTCCACCGTGATCACGGTGATGGGGTTTGTGCTGGTAGGACTGGTTCTGCTGGGAGAACTTTTTGCGCCGCACATTGTGAATTGGATTGCTCCGGGATTCAGTCCAGGGGAGCGCGCGCGCGTTGTTTTTCTGACGCGGCTGATGCTTCCCGCGCAAATTTGTTTTTACGAGGGAAGCATTTTAAGCGCGGTGCAATACGCCAAGGGGCAATTTGTGGTGCCTTCACTGGCGCCTCTGATTTACAACATCGGGATTATTCTCGGCGGTGTCTTGCTGGCTCCGCGAATTGGGATCACTGGGTTTGCGGTTGGAGTGCTGGGCGGAGCCATCGCGGGAAATTTTCTACTTCAAATCTATGGCGCGCACCGGGCTGGCGCGGTGTTTTCGCCGAGTTTTAATGTCAGGCATCCGGGATTTTGGCTTTTTCTGAAGCTTTCGGTGCCCATCATGCTGGCTGTTTCGGTGTCTTTCGCGGACGATTGGATCATTCGATATTTTGGATCGTATTTGCAGGCTGCGTCGATCACCTGGCTGACTTACGGGAAAAATTTGATGCGGGTGCCTCTGGGGCTTGTAGGACAGGGTGTTGGCGTAGCGTCTTTTCCGTTTCTCGCCCAGTTATATTCGGAGAAGAAATTTGAGGAGTTAAATCGCGTGCTGAATGCTACATTCAAAGGGCTGATATTCCTGCTGCTGCCGATTTCGGCTTTGACCATCGCGCAAAGTGTTCCGATCGTGAATCTGGTTTTTTCCCATACGCGCATGCATGGCTACGATCTTTACGCGACGGGGCAGACCCTTGCATATTTTTCGATTGGGATGTTTGCCTGGGGGGCGCAATACATTCTGGCTCGGGGCTTTTATGCTACGCGAGACACGATTACGCCTGCGGTGGTGGGCACGGTGATGACGGCGCTGAACATTCCGGTTTATTGGTGGATGTCGCATCACATGCAATATGTGGGTTTGGCGCTGGCCAGCTCGTTCGGCATCGTTGCTTACACTGTGGTTCTTTTTATTTTGTTGAACCGGCGCACGAAAAATCCAGAAGAGGGGAGCTTAGTGGTTTTCTTTTTGAAGATGACAGGCGCATCGTTGGTGGCAGGCATTGTCTCCTACCGGCTCACGCTCATGCTTGAAAACCACTTACCGTGGCAAAAGATTTGGGGAGCGCTTGCGTTGCTGGTCGTCGTCACCACCGCAGGAATTGTGTTGCTGATGATTTTGCTGAAAATTCTTGGCGTGCCGGAACTCGATCACTATTTGCGCAAGGCTTGGGCTTACACGGGCTTGTCGGCGTAACCGTTCAATTGCACGGAATCAGCGCAGGCGTTCAGGGTGATTGAACGAAAACCGCGTGCCGGGTGACTTGGCTGCCTTCCATCACTTCGATTTCGCGTGTCCAATCTTTTTTGCCCATGGACTTGATAGTGATTTGGCGCAGGCCACTTGCCAGCGAAATAATTGTGGGTGCGTCGCCGACGAATTTCCCGTCGATGTAGATTTCTGCTCCGGTTGTTTCCGACGAAAGAATTAAAACACCAACGTCAGAGCTGATAGGCGTGGCGGCGAACGCAGGCGCTCCCGACATTTCTGCCACCGGACGCTCGGTCTCTGGATCGTTATTTTTGCGGGAATTGGACCGGCTCGGGTGTCGCTGCTCGCCGTTTTCGTGGGAGGCAGGGTGGCCTGTACTTCGTCCGCTTTCGGCAGCCAGTAAGGGCCTCGGCTATGGCCTTTCAGGTCGATCCAATCGAAAGGGCCCTCGGTGATGGTGGTTTCCTGCGAGGCGTATCCTTCTTTAGAAATGCGGACCACCATGGCATGGCCGAGGCGTGCAGCAAACACGGTATGTGGTTTGTGAAAATAGCCGCCGGGACAACTTATTTTGTGGGGAGTCACGCCGACCAGCACGCCGTCGATTTCGACGTTCGCTCCAGCGGGCGAACCGGTGACTTTCAGCGTTTCGCCAAACGATGGCGATGCTGTTGCCGCCGCCAGCGCAGACAGCGCAAGCGCGGCGCCAGTGCACACGTGTTCTTCGCACGCCAGCTCTCCGGACAAATCAGGGATGAGGTGGAGCTGTCACGTTGCGCGGACAAGCGTCCATCCGGTGAAGTACGCAAAGCGGGATGAGCACAATCCTGTTCGGCGGCGGCTAGCTAACTGAGCAGGCAGGCTGCTGCGTGATTTATTTCAAGTATTCGGCTAGCCAGTCTCGAAACGTCTTGTACCAGAGCTGGCTGTTTTGAGGCTTCAGCACCCAATGGCCTTCGTCCGGGAAAATTAAGAGTTTCGAACGCACACCTTGACTCTGCAAAGCGGTGAAGAATTCAAGTTCCTGGGTGTAGGGCACACGAAAATCCAACTCGCCACCAACGACGAGCGTGGGCGTCTTATATTTTCCGAGCGCGGCGGCAAATTCGCTGGGCGACCATTTTTTGTAAAATTCGGAATTCGCCCAGGGCGTGCCGCCGAACTCCCATTCCTGAAACCACAATTCTTCTGTGGCGTTCATGCTCACGGCATCGTAAGGGCCAGCATGGCTGATCAAACATTTGAAGCGGCCGGTGTGCGTGGCGATCCAATCGACCATGTATCCGCCGAAGGAGCCGCCCGCGGCGGCCACGCGAGAACCATCGATGAACGGATATTTGGCAATAGCTGCGTCCAAGCCGGCCATCAAATCCTCGTAGGCCTTGCCGCCCCAATCATGGCTGATTTCTGCAGTAAATTTCTGTCCATATCCGGTGGAACCGCGCGGATTGATGGCGAGAACTACGTATCCGGGGGCGGCCATCAGCTGCTGGTTCCAGCGATAGCCCCAGGCATCGGTCCAAGAGTTTTGCGGCCCGCCGTGAATCAAGAGCAAGGCAGGATATTTTTTCGCGGGATTAAAATTCGGTGGACGGAATAGGAAACCTTCGACCTGGGTTTTTTCCGCGCCTTCGAACCAGAAAGCCTCCGGGCTGGGGAGCTCGAGCTGTGAGAGTAGCTGCGCGTTTTGATGGGTGAGCTGGCGAACGCCGCTGCCGTCTGAATTCGCGACGAACATTTCCGCCGGCATGGTCAGGCTGGTGCGGGCTAGGGCCAGGGTGCCGCCGTCGGCGCTGATGTCAAATTCTTCGTTGAAATTTCCGTTCACTATTATTTTGGGAGTGCTTCCGGGCACAGCTGAGATCGCGTAAATCGGCATTTCGGCTTTGTCTTCAGCAGTGAAGAAGATGGTCTTGCTGTCGGGCGCGAACTCGTAGGATTCCACGCTGCGGTCGAAATTCTCCGTAAGATTCGTTTCTTTTCTATCTTTGCGGGAATAAAGCATCAGGCGCCAACGATCGGCTTCGTAGCCCGGTTGCGTTTGCGCACGATAAGCGATCCACATTCCGTCGCGGGAATACACCGGTCCCCAATCGTCGGCAGGATTCAGCGTGATTCGCGTGGGCGCGCTTGTGCCGGCGGCAGGCACGGTAAAAAGGTCGCCATTGGTGCTGAGGGCTTCGTCTCTGTCGGTGTTGGCGGTGAAACAAATTTCGCGGCTGTCGGGAGAAAAGGCAATCGCTTCCGGGGCGCCCAAGCTAAAGGGCGGCACATCGTAGTCGGCGCCGGGCGTGAGATCGCGCGGAGTTCCACCGTCGGCTGAAATGATGAAAGGATGGCTGCGCTTGCCGTCGGACCATGCATTCCAATGGCGATACAGTAGCTTGTCGTAAATGTGCGCCTTCACTTTGCTTTTTGATTTTTCGGCGTCGCGGCGCGCGTTGCACGCTTCGTTCGTGCAATCGGGATAGACGCTGGAAACGAAGGCCATGGTCTTTCCGTCCGGGGACCAAATTTCGTTGTCAGCTCCGGCGGAAAGAAAGGTGATGCGATTCACGGTGCCGCTTTTGATGTCGATCAAAAAAACCTGTTGGTTGCCTTCGATGCGGGCGGAAATAAACGCAAGCTTCTGGCCGTCGGGCGACCAGCGGGGGCGCGTGTCGCTGCCTCCGTGCGTCAATTGCCGCGGCTCGCCGCCGGCCACGCTGACGATCCATATGTCGCGTGAGGTGTGATTTGTTTCCAGGTTTGGAGTTGCTACGGTGTAGGCGATCCATTTGCCGTCAGGAGAAATTTGCGGCTCGCTCAGGCGATGCATGGAGATTAAATCCTGAAAGGTGATGGCGCGTTTCTTGGTCGTTTGCGCGTTTAAGGAAACGGGCGCTACGAAGACGGCCATCAAGACAAGGCTCGCGGCCAAGTTTTTGCCGATACTGTGCGGATTCACGCCCATTTTCCTCGCCGACCCAAGTATGGACTACACTTTTCTGGTGCTTAGAAAAATGAACGAGCCGCCGGCTACCAGCAGAAGTACGCCGAAAGCTGTCGGAAGTTGGATTATTCGTGTGGTTTCGATGATCGTTCTGACTCCGCTAATTTCCATTTCCTTTTTCTTGGAGGGCATGCGGAGGTTGGGGTGAACCAACGCGGCAATGCCGAGCGCGATGAATAGCGCGCCCAGCACTACGTAAGGGTGAACTTTCATCGCAATATTCTCCTGCGCGACATGCTTAATTCGACGGTGTAGCTTGCGCCGTGCCGATTGTGGCGACCATTGGCTTTAGAATTTCGCTCAAATAATCCGGGCGGCTGCTGTCGCGCACCAGATGAGGAAAGCGCGCACCGCCATGATAATCGATGGAACGCGTCTGGAATTGCGCGCCGTTTGCGACGATCAACTGAATCGGCGAGGTGGACAATTTTGATCCAGCCATGGCTTGTTTAATTTCATCCGGCGAATATTGCTTTCCGTTGACGGCGATGATTTTCATGCCGGGGCTGATTCCAGCGTCGTAAGCTAGACCGCCATGGGTTACATCGTCGACGGTTCCGTCTTCCTGAACGGTCATGCCGATGGTGAAGGTTAAATTCGTTCGCCGGGCGAGCGCGCTCTCGATCACTTGCATTTCGTTGGGCTCTTCGCTGTAGATCAGCTTCCAGCCGTTATTTTCGACGGCTTCGAGGGGAGTTCTGGTGGAGACTCCGTCCAAATGCGCACGAAGGAAAGCGGTCCAATCGTAGGGCGCCAGGGTATTCAAGACGGCGACGACGTCTTCGAATTTATAGGTTTTCAGCCCGGGGACGTTGGGCGAGCCAGCGTAGAAAATCTGGCAGAAATCGTTCAGGGATTTTTTGTCTTTGGTAAGGCCGCGCAAAGTGCCGTCGATATCGAGCCAGAGCAACTGGCCTTCTTCGTAAAAATCGGTGCCACGGCGCCAATTCGACCAGTCCTCGGTGGCGTTGTAGAGGAACGGAGCAGCATCGGCCGTATCCTGCAAGTTGCGCCAGTCGCGTCCGGGACGATGTTCATACGCAGCGACAAGCTCGGCTAAATCATCCATAGTTTCTTGTTGCGTGAGCAATCCACTCCGCGCGGTGAGAACAAAGCTGCCGAGATATTCCGTCAAGCCTTCATAGACCCAAAGCAAATCATCCTTCATGGGCTGCTGATAATCCGCGGTGGCGAGACCTTCCGGGCGGCGATATTTTCCGTTCCAGGAATGGACAAACTCGTGGGGCAGAAGTCCGGCGAAGGCGATCAGTTCGGATTCATCGATGAGGCTGCGCTCGTTGGTGC
>Ga0209380_10000629_pt1 | contig 24840 bp, 16 predicted proteins | sample HubBroMetageWFT6_FD_188347 | JGI IMG/M metagenome (GOLD analysis project Ga0209380, IMG submission 188347) | Warmed and freeze-thawed soil microbial communities from the Hubbard Brook experimental Forest, New Hampshire - Hubbard Brook CCASE Soil... | ecosystem: Environmental > Terrestrial >... | reverse complement strand
ATCTTCGCGATGAATCGCGCGCACAATCCCAATCGTGGATTTGGCGCCAATCCCGCGTGTGCGCGGATTCCGCTGCTCGGTCGCATTCGGTGGAGTCATAGTTTTAGTAGCACAGGCTTCAGCCTATGGGATTTAGTATGTGCAAGGACAAAAACCCACAGGCTGAAGCCTGTGCCAAAAAATACTCCGGCAACTGCAATCGTAATTTTGATTTCCGGGCCGTTGCATAGTTCTCGGAAAGTTGGCTGGGACACTATCTTCGCATGCACAGGGCGAATTTGATTGGGCAATCTCGAGAAATCACTCATTCAGTAAGGGGCGGTGGTGGGCAAATAGGAACGAAAGAAGCTACTTCGCCGCCGCGAGCCCGAGAGATTCGATCACGGCGTCGTGCACGGCGGGCCGGACGGCGGCAATCTTGTCGTTTTCGCGCGTGGGATAGACGCGATTGGTCAGCAGGATGACAAAAAGCCGGCGATCCGGGTCAATCCAGATGGACGTGCCGGTAAATCCCAAATGTCCGAAGGTGTGAGGCGAAAAATAGCGGCCGCTCGAGGAGTTGGGCGTCGGCGTCATCCACCCAAGCGTGCGAGCATTGCCGGCGAGCGGCTGAGGGGTGGTGAATTGCGAAATCGTGGCGCGGGTCAGCAGGCGGTGGTGGCCGTAGATGCCGCCGTTCAGAAGCATCTGGCAGAAGGCCGCGAGATCGCCTGCCGTCGCGAACAATCCCGCATGCCCCGCGACGCCGCCCATGGCAAACGCATTTTCGTCGTGAACCTCGCCCTGCAAGAGGCGCTTGCGAAAAGTCGTGTCGTTTTCCGTGGGCGCGATGCGGCTCAGAAGACTTTTCGGCGGGTTGAACGTGGTACCGGTCATAATGAGCGGCGCGAAGATTTGTTCGTGCGCCAATTGATCCAGGGTTTTGCCCGTAGCGCGCTCCAGAATTTCGCCCAGCAGTATGAAGCCGAGATCGGAGTAAACGGTTTTCGTCCCGGGCTCATATTCGAGAGGTTCCCTGCAAATCGCGGCGATGAACTCGCGCTTGGAATGGAGCTTGAGAAAATAGTCCTCGTGCGCGGGGAGCCCCGAGGAGTGCGTGAGCAAATTGCGGACCGTGACCGTCTTGCGCCAATCGGGATTCGGGCCGTCATTCCATTCGGGGATGTAGCGAGCCACGGGCAAGTCCAGCCCGATGCGGCCTGCTTCCACTTGCATGGCGACAAGCGTCGTTGTCACGACCGGCTTGGTCAGCGAAGCGGCATCGTAAATCGTGTCCACGGTGACGGCCGGTGATTTTGCGTCATACGTTTGCCGGCCGAATTCGTGAACGATCAGCGCATTTTGATAGCCGACCGCCAACACGCCTCCGGGAAAGGCGTGATCGGCGACGGCGCGGTCGAGCACGTCATAGGCGCGCTGTAGTTTTGCTTCCGTTTGCGCGTCTGCCTCGCGCAATTCCATGAGATTCGCGGCGAGATCGAGGCCCGCGCCGAGCGCGGCGACGCCCGGAATATTTACCGGCAAGAGGCCTCCGACGGCCGACTGGCCAATGAGCGCCCGGCCCATCGCTCGCTGGGCGACGTCGCCCGTGCCGAATGCTGCGATGTATGTTTTAGCCGAGGGAAAACTCTCCGCGAGGTACGGGCTGCCGAAACCGGCGACAACCACGGGCTTTCCCGCGGAGAGCAGCCGATGGACGAGCGCGGCTTCGTCGTCAGGAAGGCCAACGCTGCCCTTGCGATCGGTGACGCGTACGTAAACCGCGGCAATCGCAATATCATATGTATCGGGCGCGGGGAGCTTTACCGTGTCGGCAAGCACAAAGCGCGTGTCCATGCGAACCGTCGTCAGGGAATCAAGGCGCCAGCGAATTTCATTTTCGAGATTCCCGGCCGGATACGGATCGCTGTCCCCGGAAACGGCGACGAGCAGGACGCGCGACGGCTTCGTCGGATCGAGCGGAAGAATGTGCTGATCGTCGCGCAGCAACGTGATGCCGCGGTCGGCGATGTCCATTGCCGCGCTGTCATATTCGGGCCGGTCAAAATTGCGCGCCAGGGCGTCGAGGTCCACGAGCTTTGATTTGTTCAAGCCCAGTTTGGCCTTGGCGCGGAGGACGCGCGTCACGGCTTCGTCCAGGCGCGACATCGGGATTCGCCCGGAGGCCACTGCATCGCGCACGGCCTGCAAAGCGGCATCCAGTACGGGAGGGACGAGCAGCACGTCGGCGCCCGCGAGGATCGAACGCACCGCAACTTCGCCGGGCGGGTAGCGCACGGTCACGCCGCCCATGTCCAGCGCGTCGGTCACCACCAGGCCGTCGAAACCCATCTGGCCGCGCAGTAAATCGGTCATAATTTTGGGAGACATCGTCGCGGGCACGTTCGGGTCAGGTTCGAGCGCGGGCACGGCCAGGTGGCCGGTCATAATTGTGCTCGCTCCGGCGGCGATGGCCGCGCGAAAGGGCGCAAGTTCCACTCGGTCCAGATGAGCGCGATCGCTTGAGACCATCGGAAGATCGAGGTGCGAATCCGTGTTGGTGTCGCCGTGGCCGGGGAAATGCTTTGCGGTAGCCAGGCCGCCGTTTTCCTCGACGCCGCGCACGAACGCGGCGACAAAGTCGGAGACCCTCGCCGGATCTTCGCCGAATGAGCGCGTGTTGATAATGGGATTCTGGGGATTGCTGTTGACGTCGGCATCCGGCGCGAAAATCCAGGGAACGCCGACGGCGCGCGCTTCGAGCGCGGTAATTTTCCCCATCGTATAGGCGTCCTCCGGGCGGCCCGTCGCGGCAACGGCCATCGCATATGGGAACGATGTGCCTTCCTCGACGCGCATGGCGGTGCCTCGCTCGAAATCCGCCCCGACGAGCAGCGGAACTTTGGCGTGCTTTTGAAGGGTGTTGACGAGGATGGCGGTCGGGTAGGCCTGGCTGCGCTCCACACCCAGCGGCGAGCCTTGCGTCTGGATGGCGAACGTGCCGATGTGCTTTTCCTCGACAACGCGGAGAAGATCCTTGTAGTCTTGGCTCTCGGTGGAAAGGAACGAGCCGTAGGCCCACACGGCGAAGAGTTGCCCGATTTTTTCATCGAGCGACATGGACTTGAGAGTTTGCGCGACCCAGCGCTCGCCCTCGGGAGAGAGTTTCGCCGGTTTCTGCGCGGCAGGAGCGCGCGAAGATTTTTGTGTGCTGCCGGTGGTAGCCATGAGGGACAGGGCAAGCAGCAGGAGCCAGCGACTTACTGTACGCATCGCGCGGATTCCGTTTTGGTCGCCCGCATGCCGCAATTATATATAGCACTCACGCAAGGCCGTTACAAATCCGTTTGGAACCACAGATGCACACAGATAAACACGGATGAAAACAAGGGAAAAACAATTTCTGTCATTCATGTTTGGTTAGTGAAGGCCGGCGTGGCACAGCGCATGCAAAATTCAAAAAGATCAATCGTTGCCATGATTTTGCCTCTTCGGTTTTTCTTATCTGCGTTTATCTGTGTTCATCTTTGGCTTCAAATTCCTGTTTCCGCCGCGCAGACGCTCACCGGGATCGACGTGCTGGAAGCGCAGAAATTTGCGCCGCTGAACGGAAAACGTGTTGGGCTAATTACCAATCAGACTGGGATCGACCGCAATCGCCGCAGCACCATTGATCTGCTGGCGCACGCGCCGGGCGTGAAGCTGGTGGCATTGTTCAGCCCTGAGCACGGGCTCCGCGGCAATTTCGATGAGCGTGTTTCTTCCACCACGAATGAAGCGACGGGCCTGCCCGTTTACAGCCTGTACGGAGAAACCGAGCGGCCCACGGACGCGATGCTCGCGGGTCTCGATGCGCTGGTGTTCGATATTCAGGATGCCGGCGTGCGCTTCTACACGTACATTACGACGATGGGATATGCGATGGAGGCCGCGGCGGCGCATCATCTCGCGTTATACGTTCTCGATCGGCCCGACCCGCTCGGAGGAGAGCGCATCGAAGGACCCATGCTCGATCGCGATCGCACGAATTTTGTCGCCTATTTTCCGATGCCTGTGCGCATGGCCATGACGCTTGGCGAAATGGCGCAAATGTTCAACGCGGAAAAAAAGATCGGCTGTGACCTGCACATCATCCGCATGCAAAATTGGCCGCGCCGGTTTTATTTTAGCGATACGGGGCTGCCATGGGTGAGTCCGTCTCCAAATTTGCGCATTCCGGAGGCGGGAATTCTGTATCCCGGCCTGGAAATTCTCCAGACGGGCGGCGTTTCCGTGGGGCGCGGAACTCCGCGGCCTTTTGAGCTCGTGGGTGCCCCTTGGATTCGCGGAGAGGGACTGGCGGCCTACTTGAACCGCCGCGCGATTCCCGGCGTGCGATTTGAGCCGGAGAAATTTACGCCGGATTCCGGTTTGTACAAGGGCGAGTTGTGTGAAGGAGTCAGAATTGTGCTGACCGATCGCAATGCGCTGCAAGCGATGCGCATGGGCGTCGAAATAGCTTCCGCGCTCGCGAAACTTTATCCCAGTAAATTTGACGCGGCAAAAATGATTGAGCTGGTAGGGAATACCGCAGCAATCAAGCAAATGGTAGCGGGCACAGACGCGGCTGCAATTGTCGAAAGCTGGGACAAGGATCTTGACGCGTTCCGCAATGTCCGCGCGAAATACCTGCTGTACCGGTGAAGCGCTTTGGTAGGACAGCCACTCCTGGCTGTCCGCCGCAGCCTCAGCAGGGCAAAAGCGGACAGCCAGGAGTGGCTGTCCTACTAAAATCGCAAACTGATCCGCCACCAGGAAGGACCAAGGATCATTTCCGTGATAAATTGCGGGGCATGAAGATTTGTTCCTTGCTGCCTTCGGCCACCGAGATTTTGTTTGCCCTTGGACTTGGTGAACAGGTCGCCGGGGTCAGCCACGAATGCGATTTTCCGCCCGAGGCGAGATTCAAACCTGTCCTGATCAAGTCGCGCATTTCACATACCGAGAGTGCCGCGGCGATTGACCGGCAGGTCCGCGAATTTCTCGAGCGCGGCGAAAGCCTCTATAGGGTTGATTTTGAAATGCTGCGAGCAATCGAACCTGACCTCATCGTCACGCAGGATCTCTGCCATGTGTGCGCCGCAACACCATATGATCTGGGCGCAGCCCTGGCGCATCTGGAACGCCAGCCGCGAGTCGTGACGCTCAATCCCCATTCGCTTGCGGATGTGAGCGCGGATATCCGCGCAGTGGGCGAAGCGACGGGCCGCGCCGAGCAGGCGAATGCTGTTGTCGCCGAGTTTGAAAGAGGCATCGCCAACGTCGAACGGTCTGTGGCTGGCCTCGATCGGCCGCGCGTACTCTGCCTCGAATGGCTCGATCCGCCGTACGTGGCCGGGCACTGGGTGCCGGAAATGGTAGAGCGCGCGGGCGGGATCGACGTTCTTGGGCACCAGGGAAAGCCGTCGTACCGAATGGAATGGGAAACGCTGCTCGCAGCGCGGCCCGAAGTGATTTTCATCATGCCGTGCGGTTATAGCCTTGCGACTGCGGAGGCTGAGTTTCGCAATTTGTCTTTGCCCCTTCGATGGAACGATTTGCCGGCCGTGCGGGACGGCCGCGTGTTTGTTGTCGAAGCTTCGGGATATTTCTCCCGGCCCGGGCCACGATTGGCCGCGGGCATGGCAGTTCTTGCCGCCGCGATCCATGCAGGCAAGCAGAATCGTGTACTCCCGTTCGAATCCAAAGAGCTTGTGGCTCGCGTCAGCGTCGGCCGCTGAATTCGGGGAGTTCAGTGGCACACGGTTCAGCCTGTGGATTTTGGTCTTGGCAAGGACGAAACCCCACAGGCTGAAGCCTGTGCCACTGAAACCCGTTCGAACGAATTACGCATTTACGGGAAGCTTTCGCTGCCAGTGCCGGTAGAAAATCAATCCCGAAAAAATCAATACGAGACCGATAGACGAACGAACGGGACGCGCAAGCCACAGAGTCACAGTCAGCGCCGCTGCGCCCGCCAGAAACGCCGCGGGCACCCACGGATACCCCCAGCAGCGATACGGACGCACAAGTCCTGGCTCCGTGCGCCGCATCTTGATCATCGCGGCAATCGCCAGCGCGTAAAAAATCCAGGTCGCAAATAAAAAAAGCGAAGTAAGTTCTTCGAACGTTCCGGTCAGCGCGAAGATGCTGGAAATTACCAATTCGAACAGAATCGCGCCGCCGGGAGTTCGAAAGCGCGGGTGGATGCCTGCCGCACCGCGAAAAAAGATCCCGTCACGTGCCATGGCGTACGGCACGCGCGCGCCGGAGAGAATGGAAGAGTTCAACGTGCCGAGCGCTGAAATCGCCATCGCCAGCGTCACCCAGAGGGCGAGATTGCGCCCGGAGATTTGCGCGACGAGGTCCGAAGCGACGTGCGGCGATTGCGCAACCGTTGCGAAGGGAAGCGCCCAATGCGCGGCCAGGCTGAACGATGTGAAAAGCACCATGCAAAACAGCACGCCGAGGATCAGCGCGCGCGGAATGTTCCGCTGCGGATTCTCCACTTCCGAGCCGACCAGGTTCAAGTCCTCCCATCCGTCATACGCCCAGAGCGCCGCGGACAGCGCTCCAAAGAATCCGGTCAGGGTGATGGCGCTGTCGGCGGCGGGGAAAAAAGGATGGAATCCCACGCCGCCCGGCCGGGCGAGTGAAAATGCAGCGACGATGATGGCAACCACGGATGAGATTTTTATTGCCGTAAGAATAACCTGCAGGCGCCCACCGTTCCGGACGCCGAGAAAATTTATGAGTGCAAACACGGCAAGGGCGGCGACAGCCCAGGGTTGCGCCCATGTAAAGATGAAAACATACGGGGCTTGCGAAAACGGCACGGAGATGCGAGCACTGAAAATCGGCGCGGCCATTGCGGGCGCGAGAAATGCGCAGAAACGGAGAAAACCCGCCGCAATGGAGGATGTGGAAGCCGGTCGCCCGACGATCGAGTGCATCCAACCAAACAAGAATCCCCAAACGGGGCCGAACGCTCGCCGCAAATAGGCGTATTCTCCGCCGGCTTCAGGAAGCGCGGCGCCAAGTTCCGCGTAGGCGAGCGCCCCAAAAAGCGACAGCACTCCGCCGACGACCCACGCAGCGAGGACCAGGGACAGCGATCCCGCGTCGGCCGCCATTTCGGCGGGCTTCAGAAAAATTCCCGTTCCAACCATGGTGCCGACGACAATCGCGGCGGAGGACCATTTTCCCAGGCCGCGAACGAGATCGAGTTTTTTTCCGTCGCTCATCTCGTTTTCCGTGCGGCTGGCGGCGCTTCGGTCGCGAGACTTACGAGCGCGCCCGCGAGGAATGTGATTCCCGCGCTGAACGGAACGTACCAGGTCCACAACAGCTGCGTCCGAAAGTGGACGTAGAGGATTGCGGCGAGCCCGGCGAACATCCCGGCCAGGACTCCCGGAGCGATTGCCCGCGGAAACAAAAAGGCCAGCAGGAAAAGTCCGAGCAGGCTTCCGAGCGTGATGGCGGCAATCGTCAAGCCCGCTTCGAGCATCGGCCCCCACTGCACGGTGCCGAGCATCGCAAGCGCAATTCCCCAAAACAGGGTAATCCATCTTGAACGGCGCAAAAGGCGCTCGGGATTTTCCTGGAGCGCCTTCAGGCCGCGCAGGTGCTGGAAATCGACCACGCTCGATGCCGCCAGGGAATTGAGCGAGCCGCTGGCATTGGACATGGCGACCGCAAGGATGGCGGCGATGATTGCGCCGCGCGCGCCCGGGGGCATCGCAGTAACAATGAAATCGGGGAAAACGGAATCGTAGCTGCGCCCGGCGGCCAGCGCAGGCGCTCCCTGCCAGGCGTAAAGCATCACGCCCAGCACCAGAAACAGAGCAAATTGCGCAAGGATTACGACTCCGCTGGCGAGCAGCGCGAGTTTGCTTTCGCGTTCGGATTTGGCGGCCAGAAGACGCTGCACGATCGTTTGGTCCGTTCCGTGACTTCCCATCGTGAAGAAAGTTCCTCCGATTACGCCGGACCAGAACGTGTAAAGTTTTGCGGGATTCGTCAGGCTGAACGAAAAATCAAAGACGCGAAATTTGTTTGCCGGGGCGGCGGCATGAACGATCGTTTCCCACCCTCCGGGAATCCGGTGCAGCAAAAGAAAGAACGCGGCGACCGACCCCGAGATGTACAGGAGAAATTGCACGACATCCGTCCAGATTACAGCTTTCATGCCGCCTTCAAAGGTGTAGATCAGCACAAGGGCCATGATCAGCAGGATGGAAGTGCGCTGACCGGTGCCCAGCGCCGCCGTAACGACGAGGGCGATGGCCGCGATACGCACGCCTTCGGCGAGAACGCGAGTCACCAGAAATGTGGACGCCGCCACCGCCTTAACTCTTGCGCCAAACCGCCTTTCCATCAGTTGGTAAGCCGTATAATATTCTCCACGAAAGTAGTGGGGCAGAAACAACAGGACGATCACCACGCGGCCGGCCAAATATCCAAACACGAATTGCAAGAACGTGAGGTTTCCAGCAAAGGCCAGGGCCGGCGTGCCAACAATCGTGAGCGTCGATGTTTCCGTGGCGACAATCGAGAGGGCCAGCGCCCACCACGGCGCCGTGCGTCCGCCCAGAAAATAATCGCGGACGGTGATCTGCCCTCGCCGGAACGCGATGCCAAACAGAGTGATTCCGGCCAGGTAGGCGACGATGACGGCAAGGTCCAGAGCGGTCAGGCGCATGTTGCAAGCGTCGCGATGATAGGTGCGCACGTGGGCGGCGTCAAGCGAGGGCCGGGCGTAAGTAGCAAAGGCACTCTTGCCTGTGCGGTTTTGTACGTCGCGAGTGCAAGCTAGCTGACGCAACGATGATTGCAAAACCCGCACAGCCGGGAATGGCTGTGCTACTCGACCCTTTCCGCAATCTGCACGCTGGCAAAGAGGTGCCATGGGTTACTCCCTGGGTTTTGACAGTGGCGGGACGAAGACCGACTGCGTTTTGCTCGACGCGCGTGGAGCCGTCATCGGCGAAGGACGCGGTGGGCCGGCGAATCCCTTGCGATCCGGCTACGACGCCGCGTTTTCTTCGCTTCGCGAAGCCTCCGCGGAAGCCATCGCGGCCGCAAGAATTCGCCCTGCCGACGTCACCGGCGTCTGCGCAGGCATCGCGGGCGCCGGCCGCCGCAGCGTCGTGCGGCGCGTTATGGTATTTCTCACGGAAGAATTTCCGGCCGCCCTGACGCAGGTGGTACCCGATTATGAAATTGCGCTGGAATCCGCCGCCGGATCCCGGCCCGGCGTCGTCTTGATAGCAGGCACTGGATCGGTGGCGTTTGGGCGCAACGCCGCGGGCGAAACCGCGCGCGCGGGCGGCTACGGACCGTGGGTTGGCGACGAAGGCAGCGCCTTTGAGATCGGGCGGCGAGGCGTCTCTGCGGTGATGCGCACTCGCGATATGGATGCGCCCGTCACCATGCTGACGAAGATGATTCCCGCCGCTCTGGATTGTCCGGACTGGGACGATTTGATGTCGCGGATCATGAAGAATCCGGACGATGTTTTTCCGAAATTATTTCCGGTTGTGGCGGCTGCCGCAAATTCCGAGGATAGCGCGGCCAAGGAAATCTTGTTTACCTCGGCGATCGGCCTGAGCAACCTGGCCATGATCGTGATCCGGCGGTTGGGTATCAAGGGCGAGGAATTTCCGCTGGTGAAATGCGGCGGCGTGTTCGGCCACAGCCCGTTGCTGGATACTCTCCTGGACTCCGTGCTTGCCAGCGGCGCTCTACGCGCCAAAATATCGCGTCTCGAAATTTCTCCGGCGATCGGGGCCGCGCGGATGGCCGCGCGGCTTTGCGACTGGCCGCCGCAAGCCGCGTCCCATGGCGCCTGAAGACCGTGCCGATGTACCGGCCGCGCGCGTGGCGGCCAGGGAAACCATCCCCGAACTGCTCGCCGCGGGCAATGAGGAAGTGCTTCGCTCGTTGATAGACAACCCAGCGTTCGATGAGACGCATGTGTGCCTCTTGCTCGAGCGGAAAGACCTGTCGGGTTTGCTGCTCGAGGAAATCAGCAAACGCAAGACGTGGCGCGCGGTCTATCGCGTGCGGCTGGGTCTCGCGGCGCATCCGCACACGCCGCGACTCATCGCCATGCGCTTGCTGCGCGAAATGCACTTGATGGACCTGGTGCGGATCAGCCTGTTGCCCACTACGTCGATGGAACTTCGGCGCCTGGCGGACGAGCGCGTCCTGACGCAATTGCCGCAATTGCCCCTGGGGCAGAAATTGACGCTGGCGCGCCGCGGTTCGACGCGCATCGCGGCTGGACTTGTCGCGCACGGGCCGGAACAAGTGTCGCGCGTGGCGCTCGACAATTCGTTCCTGACCGAGTCGCAACTGCTGAAGACGCTCGCCAAGGAAGCGCTTCCGGCCCGGATTGTTGCGGCTGTGGCGAGGCACGACAAATGGTCCAAGCTGGTCAACATCCGCGTGGCTTTGCTGCGCCATCCTCACGCGCCTTCGGAGCTTTTGCCGGCGCTCGTGCCGGGCTTGCCGCGCCGCGTGATCGAGGATTTGCTCGAACTATCGCGGCTTCCGGAATATGTGCGCGCTCCCCTACGCGAGGAACTTGAATGCGGAAAAAACCGCGACCGATGACCGCCTCTTGCGTTATTTTGTAGCGCCGGCGTCTCGCCGACAATTTTTCCGATCTCGCCAAAGGGCAAAACTGCCAGCGAGACGCCGGCGCTACGCAATGATGAATCGCGCCGACATGCATATTCCAAGCAGTACTATCCGAAACTTGACACTCCGCCGCTCGGCACTTAGCATCCTGCGTGGGAGCCCGAGATGAACACTCAGTCTTTAGATCCAGTAACCACCAGGACCGAGCGCCGCCAATTCCATCGCAGAAAATTTCGAGGGAAGCTGGAAATCGAATGGGGATCCGCCATATTGACCGGAGATATCCGGGATATCGGTCCTAGAGGTCTATTTGTTGAGTTGACCCCTCCGCTTTGGATGGGGGCGGCGTTCCGCGCGCGACTCGTCTTGAATCCTGTCTTGTTGTTGAATTGCACGGTCGCCCGCGTTGAGCCGGGAGTCGGGATTGCCGTGGTTTTCGAGATTGCGGAGGAAAGTGGCAGGGCGCAGCTCGAGGCTCTCCTGTTGAGTTTGCCTTCTCTATGACACGGTGTCTGGATTGCGGCGCCGATCGCGATGCCGATCAGTGTCCCGCGTGCGGGCTGACTTCCGCCGCGGCTGAGTTGGTGGTCCGGCGGCGCCTGGTGAAACGAACGGCCTTTTTTCTGGTGGGCATCATCGTCTTTGTGGCCGCCAGCCAGCTCTTTCCCGCTCTGGAGCTCGATTCCATTCAGATTTTTGGGGGCATTGTATTTTTCTGTTCACTGGCGCTTGGTTATTGGATCGATTATCGCGCCCGAAAGCACGACGAAGTGGAGATCATGAAGCGGATTTATTTCGGCATGATTCCCGTGCCGTGGATTTTCGCCGGCTTGCTTTTTCTGAATGGAAAGCTGGATACTTCGCGCCCCATTCGCGTTCCCGCAACCGTCGTGGGAAAAGTAGCCACGGGCGCGTTCCCGCGCAGCCGCCGCCTGATTGTTACCTCCTGGCGCTACGGTCGGCGCTTTGAACATATTGCCGTGGACCAGAATGACTACGATCGCTTCCAGAGGGGCGATGACATCGTCATTCAAGCGCAAAAGGGCGCGGTTGGTATTCCCTGGGTTTATGGAGTCTTCCGGCAGTAATAGCTTCCGCGTGGTAAGGAACTCCGGTAACGGGCCACATTCCGTTCGTCCCGCCAAAGGAGCGCGCCGTGTCGGGTTCGGCGCTCCGACACGCCGACACGGCGCATCAACATAGCGCATGCGATATGCTACGCTGACGGGGACATTATCGCATTGCGACCTGAAAAATCCCTGAATAAGTTACGATTTGCAACGCGAGACACCTTGCAGACAAGGCAGGAAGCTGTTCATCAAGGTGGACCGTACAATCCGGAGGCGGGTTGATATGAATTCACGGCGTTATCGAGAAGCGGTTTTCTAAAAACCTTGCGTTACTCATCCAGCGAAAACGTTACGGTAATTGTGGCATCAGCTTCCTTGGGCTGGCCATCGACTAGCATCGGCTTATACCGCCACTGTCGAACGGCTTGGAGCGCCGATTGCGCCAGCGTGTCGTCTCCCGACAAGACATGAAGCTCCGAGATTTTGCCCTCTTTGTCGACAAGCGCATGAAGGATAACTTCTCCCTGGATGCGGGCGGCGCGTGCTTGCGGAGGATATTCCGGCGTCGTCTGACTGATGATCGACAGTGCAGTCACATTGGCAGGGACATTTGCGCGTGCCGTGGAAGCTTTTGCGGAAGTTGATCCCTCCGCCCCGGCCCCGCTCCTGTTTCCGTTCTTGGCGTCTTGCATATTTTGGGCGGAAGAAGGTCCAATACCCGGTGAGGCGTCCGCTGCCGGTTGGACCTGCGCTTCGGCGGCTACCGATTCCGCGGGCGCGCTGGGCGCCGGTCCGATAGAAAATCGCCATGACGCTCTACTTAGCCCCTGAACATGATCGTCCAGTTCGAGAAGAACCGCCTCGGTGTCATAATCAACCAGAAGCAGGCGGTCAATTTTGCAGGTTTGCAGGTCGCCTTGCGCTACAACAAACATTCGCTCGGATCGCAGTGTTTGTTCAATATCTTTTTTCGCATACCCGAAACACAAGTCCGGATTTTTCGAACAAGTGGAGCCGGCTGCGGATTTAGCTACGTACTCATGCGCTTTTTGATCGATTTCCTGGGCGGCAAGGTCATGAAATTTCGCGTAAACCTGGTTTAGCGTCGCGACTTTGACGGGCGCCCGCAATGCGGCATCGATTGGCGTAGCTGAATTTGAGAGCACCACCAGAACGCTGTTATTTTCGTCGTAAGCTACGCGCCCAATCTCAAACCAGCCGTCTCGATGCTTCTGCGAAAAAGAAATCTTCGCCTCACGGAGAGCCGTTTCCGCTTCGTACGTGAATTTGTCCCCGTCATATTCATGCGCGGTGACCCATTCCGCGTTGCGAGCCTGGTTTTGAAGATTCTCGTCGTTGATGCCGCCAACCTTAGCCTCGATCTCCGCGGCTTTATCTCGATAGGATTTACTGTAGGTTTGCAGAAAAACATTTCCCTGGGGCGGATTCAGCAATTTCACGTATTCCGGATCCTTCGTTACGATTTTCGGGGCCGGGGTTGGTGACGGCGCGGAAGCGGCGGCCTGAGCGGGTTGGTTTGATTGAGCTTGGCCCCGCGCGGCTCCGAAAACCGCGATCATCAAAATGAGAGTTGCAGTGAGTATTTTGTGAGTCATTTTCGTTTTCCCAAGCGCGCATTACCACGTGTGCTTCTGATGCCGGCCGGGCCGGGCGGCCACCGGGATCAAGTTTAGAAGGCGAATAACCGGATTATATCCCTTTGCGCTCAGCCAATGTCGAACTCTTCAATAATTTGGGAAAAGCGGGGGAATCGAATCGTTGGGCCAGGTTTGCGTTGTTGTCGCCGGGGGCAAGCGCAAACACAGTCCGCCCTGCGGCCAGCTCAAGAATTGTGCAGCCGGTTTATCCGGCTCCCGCGTACGTTTTGCGGCGAAGAAATTCGCCGGCGCCGGGGCGGCCGGTGAAATTACCGTTCTCGATGATGACGCGGCCGCGGGAGAGCACGGTCTTTGTCACGCCCTTCACGCGGATTCCCTCGAACATGGAGTAGTCTACGCGCATGTGGTGCGTCTTGGCGCTGATCACTTGCTCGGCGCTCGGATCGAAAATTACAATGTCCGCGTCCGAGCCCACGGCGATCGTTCCTTTACGAGGGTACAAACCGAACAGCTTTGCCGGGGCTGTGGAGACAAGCTGCACGAAACGGTTGGCGGAAAATTTTCCGCCGTGCACACCGCCGGAATAAATCAGGCTGAGGCGGTGCTCGACTCCCGGGCCGCCGTTCGGAATTTTCGTGAAATCGTTCTTGCCCAATTCCTTTTGCTCCTTGAAACAGAAGGGGCAGTGATCGGTGGAGACGACTTGCAGCGTGTCGCGCGCGAGGCCCTGCCAGAGTTTTTCCTGATTCCATTTTTCGCGCAGCGGCGGAGTGAACACGTATTTCGCGCCTTCAAAGCCGGGAACATCCATATTTTCGAGCGAGAGGTGAAGATATTGCGGGCACGTTTCGGCGTAGGCTGGAAGGCCGCGATCGCGCGCCTCGCGCACTTTTTCGAGCGCGTCGTTGCAGGACAAGTGCACGATGTACACGGGCGCGCCGGCCATTTCAGCAAGCGCGATGGCCCGCGACGTCGCTTCGCCTTCGGCCGTCGTGGGCCGGGTGAGCGCGTGATATTTCGGCGCGGTTTTTCCCTCGGCCAGGGCGCGCTGCACCAGCACGTCAATCGCGCCGCCATTTTCCGCATGCATGCAGATCATGCCGCCGTGCTTGGCGGCTTGCAGCATCGCTTTGAAGATCGTGGCGTCATCGAGCATGAATATGCCGGGATAGGCCATAAATAGTTTGAAGGAAGAAACGCCCTCGCGGACCAGCGCGCCCATTTCTTCGAGTTGCGTATCGCCCAGTTCCGTGATGATGCAGTGGAACGCATAGTCGGCCACGGCTTTGCTTTCGGCTTTTTTCATCCAGGTGTCAAAGGCGTGGCGCAGCGTCTGGCCTTTGTACTGAATAGCGAAATCGATCAGCGTGGTCGTGCCGCCGAAGGCCGCGGCGCGCGTGCCGGTCTCGAAATCGTCGGCGCTGGTGGTGCCGCCGAAGGGCATGTCCAGGTGCGTGTGCACGTCGATCCCGCCGGGGATGACGATGCAGCCCTTGGCGTCCATCAATTTGGCGGCGTTGTCGATAGGGAGATCCTTGCCGATGGCGGCAATCTGTCCGCTGGTGATGCAGATGTCGGCCGCGTATGTATCCGTGGCGGTGACGATCGTGCCGTTGCGAATTATGGTGTCGAAGCCCATCGTTCCCCCCAATGGCAGCTGATTGAAGGCAGCGCAGCATCTTAGGCCATGCAGGGAATGATAGGCAAGCAGGCTTGGCACGTGATCGTGATTCTAAGCAGGCCGGGTTTGCAGCGGCCGTTCTGACCAGTCTTCTTCGAGATGGAACGCGTTCGTTCGCAGTGAAGCTGAATCACCACCTGGCACGAGAGAATTCCGCAGCTGAACAGGCTGCTGATCAAGCCGGTCCAGGGAAGGTTTTAGTAGCACAGGCACTCTTGCCTGTGTGGTCTTGACCTTGTAGATCGCGCTTCAAATGCTCGACGTTTGAGAAAACCGCACAGGCAGGAGTGCCTGAGCTACCGGCCCGCTCAAATTTCTGGACAGAAACTCGGAAATGGATTAACTTCGCGCGTATGAAAGTCACACCTTCTCTCGTTGTGCTGACCGCCTTGGGCACCTTACTGGGTATGTCGGCCTCATTGCCTGTGGCCGCACAAGAATCCGCAGCCAAGCCCGTGGGACAGTTGGTCTTGTTTGCGGACACCGCCGTCTTCGCGGATCCGGCGAATCCCGAGAATTGCACTCTGAGGAATCGATTCAAGAGGGGCGACAACGTCGGATTCCGCCTCTATGCCGTGGACGGTGGAACGAATAAGCCCGAGGAATCGGCCACGGTCGTGGTGCACATCAGTTCCGGCGGCAAGACGTACGACCTGAAGGCGCTATATCGCGCCCTGCCACAAAAGAACGAAAAGGGAATGAACATGCCGATCCGTCCAGGCATGTGGACCGCAAAGTGGCCGGTGCCTGGGGATGCCCCGACCGGCACGGTCAAGTATTCAGCTACGGCCACCGATAAGTATGGGCGAAAGGCGGAATGGACGCCCCCGGGGGGCGAGCCGTCCTTTGTGACCATCGTTCAATGACGGAGGAGTTTTTGGTCCGCAGTTCTCTCCGTCCCGGTATTGCCACTCTCCTGACGGTTGTTTTCTGCATTTGCTTGCCTCTGAAATTTTCCTCGACCCGAGCTGCGAGACTGCAAGAAGCGGCAAAATCGGATACTGCATCCATCCGTAAGCTGGAATTGAAATACGATAAAGCCGTTGTCGGCGCCAAGGTTCGGGTTACGGCCGAGGGCTTGCCTCCCGGCGAAAACGTGGACCTCACGTGGGGCACAGTGAAGGGCGGCTGGGTGATCCAGGATTATTATTACTTTCGCGGACGAAAATATTCCGAGACGACTCTATCGCTCGGAAAATTTCCGGTGAGCGCGAGCGGGCGTCTGGATGCCACCTTTGAAATTCCTGAAGATTATGGGGGCGTTCACGACGTTATGGCGACTATCGACGGCAGAGTCGTGGCGCAAAACGGAGTGGAAGTCACTCAGAGCTTTGAAATGACCCCTGCGTCAGGTCCGATCGGAACGCCGATTGAATTGCGCGTCAAAGGACTCGGCTGGCGAACGATGGAAAATACTTGGGTCGTAAATTGGGATAATCGGGGGGTCGGACTCGTCACCGCCGCCGGCACGCGCGGTTCGGCCGTGGCGCGCTTTCGTGCCGCGGGTCCCTCCGGGGATCATTTCGTAAAGCTCTACACGGGATGGCAAGGGCAGAGTTATCTCAACTTCGAGCAGGCGCCGAACGCGTACCTGCCGCGTCCCGAGTTCACGTTTCACACGACACCAAGTCCGTCCTCGACGCCTCACGCTTACGCGGACGAATACCAGCCGTATTCTCTCCCGGAGCCCGAAGTCTTCGTTGCGAATGGGAAGCTGAGTCTTCGTCCAACCCAAGGGCCGGTAGACACCGTAGCCATCCTGCGCGGTGAAGGTTTTCCAGCCGGCTCGACACTGGATCTCTTTTGGCAGACGTACGTCGGAAGCCGAGTAAGCGGCAACGGATTCGCGCCGCAGGAAAAGCCGATCGCGAAAGTAAAAGTGGGAAAGGATGGAAAGATCGAGTTCCCTCTGACGATTCCCGAGGACCTGGGCGGGGAGCATGGCCTCGAACTCCGTGACGGAGAAAAAGCGCTCGGGCGCGCTTACTACGCCATTGAGACGGCCATCGTGAGCATGGAGCCGGCGTCTGGTCCGGCTGGAACTCCGGTTACGATTCATTTGAAGGGCGTCGGCTGGACCGAATACGACAACATGTATGCAGCGACGTACGATAACGCGTACATGGGATATGCCTGCGGCTTCAATTCGCAAGGCGATGTAACCTTCACGTTCAAGGCGGCTGGTGAACCCGGCACTCATCTGATTGATCTTTTCCCCGGTATCTATCAAGGACCGCCCACAGAAAACCAACTGCTGTATCGCATGCCGCAGCTAACCTATGCCGACGATCACCCGGGCAATAAAATTCCAGCATTGCATTTCAAGTTCGACGTGACTCCGTAGCTCTCCGCACAGGATTCAAAGCGACTATGCATCTTAGGCCGAGACTGGCAAGTAGGTAATGCAACCGTTTGAATTGTCGGTGTAGCGAAAAACTGCCCGCCCTAAATGCGGGCGGCCCCTACAAAACCAACCCCCATAGGTGCATTACGGTTTTGTAGAGCCCTCTCCGTCCCGCGCATTTCGGGACGGAGAGGGCACGGTTCCATTCAGATTGAGTCACTTCGAAATGGTGGGCCATCGCCGCGGCGGCGCGAAATCGGGCTATAATCCTGGCCATCTATGGCATTGGTCTCGGGAACGAAGCTCGGTCCGTTTGAAATCCAGTCGCCGCTTGGCGCGGGCGGCATGGGTGAAGTGTATCGCGCCCGCGATACACGTCTCGGACGCGATGTCGCAATCAAGGTTCTGCCGGAATCGTTCGCCAGTGATGCGGATCGCCTTCGCCGGTTCGAGCAGGAGGCGCGGGCGATTGCGGCCCTCAACCATCCCAATATCCTCGCGGTCCATGACATCGGCGTTCAGGACGGAATTCGCTACATCGTAACGGAATTGCTGGAAGGGCGGTCGCTGCGCGAGCAGCTGAACGACGGCGCGCTCCCGTTTCGTAAAGCGCTCGATTACGCAAAGCAAATTTCCGATGGACTCGCCGCGGCGCACAGCCGAGGCATCGTGCATCGAGACCTAAAGCCCGAGAACATCTTCTGCACCCGGGAAGGCCGGGTGAAAATTTTGGATTTCGGATTGGCAAAGCAGGGCTTGCCGCAGGGCACGCACGCCGACGCAACCATCAACGGGGCAACCATGCCCGATGTTCACACGGAACCGGGGATGGTGATGGGCACCGTCGGATATATGTCTCCCGAGCAGGTTCGCGGCGCCCCGGCCGATCACCGCTCCGACGTGTTTGCGCTCGGCGCAATTCTGTATGAAATGCTCTCCGGCCGGCGCGCGTTTAAGTGCGACACCACTGCCGAAACCATGACTGCGATATTGAAACAAGACCCGCCGGAACTGAGCGGGACGAATCCGGCTATCTCCCCCGGGCTCGAGCGCATCGTGGACCGCTGCCTGGAAAAGGAACCGGCGCAACGGTTCCAGTCCGCCTCCGATCTGGGCTTTGCTCTTGAGTCGCTATCGGGAACAACCAGCACTGCTATCGCGCCCAGCCAAGCGCCGCGTGCTCTAACATGGCGCCGCGCCGCGGTCGCCGCGCTGGTTCTGGCGGCTCTACTCGCAGGATGGGTCGCTCGCAGCGAGATGAATCCGCCGCGCCAAAATCCGGCTTTCCATCAAATCAGCTATCGTCGCGGCACAGTATATTCCGCCCGGCTGTCGTCCGACGGAAAGACGGTCGTGTACACCGCCGCTTGGGATGGCAATCCAGTACAGATTTATATCGCCAGCAAAGAATTTCCCGAATCGCGCCCATTGGACGTTAAGGAAAGCGTCCTGCTTTCCGTCAGCTCCTCGGGCGACCTTGCCGTTTTGACGGGTGTCCGCCCGCTCGACCATTTCGAATATCAAGGCACCCTTTCCACCATGCCAATGGGCGGCGGCGCACCCCGAGAGATGCTTCAGGGCGTAACGGCTGCCGATTATTCTCCGGATGGCCAGTCGCTTGCCGTCGTTCGCCTTGTTTCGGGAAAGTACCGATTGGAATACCCGAGCGGCAAAACAATGTTCGAAACTGCCGGATCGATCACGCAGCCGCGCGTTTCGCGGGACGGAAAAAGGGTGGCGTTCTTGTTCCATCCCGTCCGTGGGGATGACCGCGGCGGTGTGATGGTCGTCGACGCGGGCGGAAAAGCCGCACTCTTATCGGACGGGTGGGAGGGGGAACAGGGGCTGGCATGGGGAGCTGGAGGCGACGAGGTTTGGTTCTCCGCATCAAAAGCCAGTGGCGACCTCACGTTGCACGCGGTGACGCTGTCCGGCAAAACTCGCGAAGTATTCGCTGGACCAGGCGGCACACGGATTTTTGATATCGGTCCAGATGGGCGATTCTTGGTCTCGCACAACGATTTCAAGTATTCCGTGACCGCCAGCGTCGATGGCGCACAGGAGCGCGACCTTTCCTGGCTGGACAATTCCTTTAGTCCCTTCCTGTCGAGTGACGGGAAGCGAATCCTATTCAGCGACGGCGCCAGCCAGTCCGGCGGGTATTACACGCTATGTCTTCGAAACACCGACGGCTCTCCCGTCATTCGTTTGGGGGAGGGAGCGGCGCTTGGTTTTTCCCCGGACGGAGTGTGGGCCCTGGCGCTGCTCGATAAAACACCGCCTGAAATTGAGGTGCTTCCCACTGGCCCCGGGGAGGTTCGCCGGTGGGTAAATCCGGCCATAGAAGGGTATTCCGGCGTCGGCTGGATGCCAAATTCACAGGAGGTCATTTTCTCCGCCTACGAGCCTGGCCACGGTTCCCGCTTCTACATCCAAAAAATCGGCGGCGGGGCGATCCGTCCGATTACTTCCGAGGGGTTCAGCACGAAATTAATAATTCCCGTTTCGCCCGATGGAAAACAATTTGTCGCCGTTAACGACCAGACGGGCGCGTGGAATTTGTGCCAAGTGGACGACGGCAAATGCGCTACATTCAGCGGCATCGAGGACGACGACACCCCCCTTCAATGGAGCGTGGATGGGAAGTACGTTTACGCGAGCCAGCAGCATCCCGTGTCCGCAGTTTATCGCATTGAGCTAGCGACAGGACATCGCCAGCTTTGGAAGCAGCTTGCCCCTGCCGACTCAGTGGGAGCGTTGGAGGTTCTTCCTTCGTCTATCACACCAGATGGGAAATCAATTGCCGTGCAATACGACCGGAGTCTGGATCAGCTCTACACCGTGGAAGGCGTGAATTGACCAAGGATGAACTCGACCCCGAGCTAGTTACCAGAAGCGACTTTCCCCTCAAATTGGCGGGATAATGCTGTTGTTGCGCAATGTTAGAATGGCGCTGGAATTTCAGCCCTGATGCCCGGTGGGAAAATTGGTCCACCGGGTTGCGTGTTTCAGGGGAGACATCGAACTCGAGGTGAACGAATGCCCCTTCGCGAGACCGCGCCGAAGTTGTCTCCGGAAAAATACGAAGAGAATTTTGCGGACATCACGCCGCCGTTGAATACGCGCCAGGCGGCCATCGAATCCGCGCGGTGCCTCTATTGCTTCGATGCTCCCTGCATTCAGGCGTGTCCTACACGGATCGATGTGCCCGGTTTTATCAAGCGCATCATGACGTGCAACGTGCGCGGGGCGGCGCGCGTGATCCTCGAAGCGAATATTCTGGGTGAAAGTTGCGGGCGAGTTTGTCCCACCGAAGTCTTGTGCGAGGGCGCCTGCGTCATGGTCGAGAAAGGCGAGAAGGCCATCGAGATTGGCCGGTTGCAGAGGTTCGCTGTGGACCATGTGCTGGACCGCAAGATTCAGCTGTTCCAGGCGGGCAAGGCGAATGGGCGCCGCGTGGCCTGCATTGGTTCGGGGCCCGCATCGCTTGCGTGCGCGGCGCATCTGGCGCGAAAGGGTTACAGTGTGACCATATTTGACCGGCGGGAACTTTCCGGCGGATTGAACACCTACGGCATCGCGGCGTACAAAACGCGCGTCGCCGATTCGTTGCGGGAAGTGGAGATGGTGAAATCGCTGGGCGTTGCATTCCGCCAGAATGTGGAAATCGGAAAGGACGTCAGCTTCGAGCGACTCGAAAAAGATTTCGACGCCATCTTCATTGGAGTGGGCCTCGGAGAAACCTGGGCCATGAATATTCCCGGCGAGGACCTGCACGGCGTGTGCGGCGCGCTGGAATTTATCGAAGCCACAAAGTCGCAGCCATTTTCGCATGTGGCCATTGGCCGGCGAGTGGCTTGCATCGGCGCGGGAAACACCGCGATTGACGTGGTCACGGCCGCGCGGCGCCTGGGCGCGGAGGCCGTGTACCTCACATACCGGAGGAGCGAACAGGAAATGCCGGCGTTCCGCTACGAATATGAGCTGGCCAAGAGAGACGGCGTGAATTTTCTGTGGCAGACGCAGCCGCTGCGCATCCTCGGTTCGGGCGGCTTGGTAACGGGACTCGAATGCGTGCGCACGCGGCTCGGCCAGCCCGATGAGCGGGGAAAGCGCTCGCCGGAAACGATTCCGAACAGCGCTTTCACGATAGACGTGGATATGGTCGTGCGCGCCGTCGGACAAAAGCAGGCCACGGATTTTTTGCGCGCCGTGAAGGGAATCGAACTTCGCAAGAACGGCACGTTGGTGACGGACGCGCAGCACCGCACCGGCAATCCAAAATATTATGCGGGCGGTGATTGCGTGAACGGCGGCCGGGAAGTTGTGGACGCTGTCGCGGAAGGCATGGCCGCGGGGCGGGGAATCGATGCGTGGCTTGGAGCGGCAGCGGGCAATCTGGCGTAGCGCCGGCGCTACCAAAATCGCCCCGATCTTCCGCCTGCTGGGTTGGCTAGGAATGTTTGCTACAGTTGCATGGTTTGTATGGCGGTCCTGGCAGAAAGCATCAATCAACAAATGATAGATCGAAGCCGCGAATTACGAATCACCAGTCACAGCACCGGAGGTGCCCTATGGCCGACCTGCGCGTAAATTTCTGCGGCATCGAATCGCCTAATCCGTTCTGGCTTGCATCCGGTCCGCCGACGAATACGGCGGGGCAAGTGATGCGCGCGTTTGACGCGGGGTGGGGCGGCGCGGTTTGGAAGACGATTGGCGAGCCGATCGTCAACACGTCGTCGCGATACGGAGCGGTGGATTACAACGGCACGAAGGTGATGGGCTTTACCAATATCGAGCTCATCAGCGACCGGCCCACCGAAGTGAATATTCGCGAGATCGCGGAAGTGAAGAAGCGGTATGCGAAAAATCTGGTGATCGCGTCACTCATGGTGGAATCCAAACGGGAGAGCTGGCACGAAATGGTGCGGCGCGTCGAGGACGCGGGCGCGGACGCGCTCGAACTGAATTTCGGCTGCCCGCACGGTATGAGCGAGCGCGGCATGGGTTCGTCCGTGGGGCAAGTGCCTGAATACACGGAGATGATCACATCGTGGGTGAAGGAAGCGGCGAAAACGCCGGTGATCGTGAAACTCACGCCCAATGTCACGGACATTACGCGCGTGGCGCTGGCGGCGGAAAAAGGAGGTGCCGACGCCGTCAGCCTAATCAACACGCTCAATTCGATTATTGGCGTGGATCTGGAAACGTTTGCGCCCAAGCCTGATGTGGGCGGGAAATCCTCGCACGGCGGCTATTGCGGGCCGGCGCTGAAGCCGATCGCGCTGCACCTGGTTTCCAGCGTGGCGAAAACGGTGAAGATTCCGATCGTGGGAATTGGAGGAATCGGATACTGGAACGACGCGGCCGAACACATCGCGCTCGGCGCGTCCATCACGCAAGTCTGCACGGCGGCGATGCATTACGGGTTCCGCATCGTCGAAGATATGATCGACGGGCTCTCCGCCTACATGGACGATCACGGCTTCCGCACCATCGCGGATTTTCGCGGGCGCGCCGTCCCCAACGTGCAGGATTGGGGAGACCTCGACCTCAATTACAAAATCGTCGCCGACATTCGCCATGATTTGTGCATCGGGTGCCAGTTGTGTTATGTCGCGTGCGAAGACGGGGCGCACCAGTGCATCGAGACTTACAAGGTCGCGGGGAACGGCAAGAAGAATCCCAACGGGATGGGCGTGCACGTTCCGCGCATCATCGAAGAGGAGTGCGTGGGCTGCAACCTTTGCGCCCTCGTTTGTCCAGTGGACCAGTGCATCACGATGAGGCAGATTGACACGGGCCTTCCGTTTGAGAGTTGGAAGATGCGAGTGAAGAGACTGGCACCGGGGGCGTCCGCCTAGTAGGACGGGCTTCAGCCTGTCTTCTTTTGACTTCCGCCGCCGTTGCAAAAATCAAAACCAGACGGAATAGTCTTTGCGGCAACTCTATCTTGAGCAGGCCAGCGGCTGAAGCCGCTTTGATATTGCGTACTTTGCGGCACGGCTGAAGCCGTGCCCTACAAAGACTTAGAACTTGCCACACCAACTCTTCAGGCTGTCTTCTTTCGACTTCTGCCATCACTGCAAAGGTCAAAAGCAGACAGACTGAAGTCCGTCCTACTCAACCGTGTTAGATTTGTTGTTGCCATGAAACGCATCGTGGTGGTCGGGTCGGGGTTTGGAGGGCTGCAGGCTGTCACGCACCTCGACGGCATGTTTCGCCGGGATCGCGACGTCGAAATTCTTCTCCTCAGCGATCAGAATTATTTGCTCTTCACGCCGCTCCTTCCTCAGATTGCATCGAGTTACACCGATCCGCGCCATATCGTCCAGGCTGTTCGCGAAATTCGTGGCAGGAAAAGATTCCGCTTCCGCAGAGAAGCGGTGCGCGCGGTGGACGCGGCGAACCGGCGCGTGATGGTCGATTCCGGATCGATCGAATACGACGCGCTCATCCTGGCATCCGGCTCGCGCACGGAATTTTTCAATACGCCGGGGGCGCGCGAGAATTGCTGGGATTACAAATCGCTGCAGCAGGCGGTGGAGCTGCGCGAACGCATCATCGACCTGTGCGAGCACGCGGACCACACCGAGGACAGCGCAGCGCGCCGCTCCATGCTCACGTTTGTGGTGGTCGGTGGCGGCTACACGGGCATCGAACTGGTCACGGAGATGCGCGATTTTCTTTTCGGCTATGCCGCGCGAAAGTATCGCGGGATCGACGCAGCCGAGATTCGCCTGATCGTGCTCGAAGCAGCACCGGATTTGCTGCGCGGGATCGGGCCGAAACTGGCGGCGCACGCGCGCAAGCGGCTGGATGTTAGCGGGATTGAGGTCCGAACTTCGACGCGTGTTACGCGCGTGCTCCAAGGCTCCGTGGAAATAAATGGAAACGAGTCTCTCGCGGCCGACACCATTATCTGGACGGCCGGAGTGCGCGCATCCGAACTGATTGAATCGCTTCCCGGATTGCACGATCGCATCGGCCGCGCCGTTGTGAACGCCCATCTTCAATTGGAAGGCCACCCGGAGGTATTCGTGATCGGCGACTCGGCCGCCGCCGTGAATGCGCAGGAAGCGCCGCGCGTCGCTCCCGTGGCCATCGAGCAGGGTCGCATCGCGGCGCGCAACGTCGCGCATTTATGGCACGGCGAGCCGCTTGACACGTATGAGTACGCATCGAAAGGCATGCTCGTCTCTCTGGGGATGAACTACGCGGTCGTCAAAATCGCGGGAATTCAAATCAGCGGCTACTTCGCGTGGCTCTTCTGGAACGCAGTGCACTTGTACAAACTGGTGGGTCTGAAAAAACAGGTGCAGGTGGCCGGAGACTGGATGCTTGGATTCATTTTTCCGCGCGATGCAGCCATCGTACGCAGGCCGCGCGGGTGCAAGCTATGCGGCACGGCAAAGCAGGAACTTGCGCCCCGTGCGATGGATACAGGGACTTTTTAATGGCACAGGCTTCAGCCTGTGGGGGGTT
>Ga0209380_10000626_pt1 | contig 24862 bp, 20 predicted proteins | sample HubBroMetageWFT6_FD_188347 | JGI IMG/M metagenome (GOLD analysis project Ga0209380, IMG submission 188347) | Warmed and freeze-thawed soil microbial communities from the Hubbard Brook experimental Forest, New Hampshire - Hubbard Brook CCASE Soil... | ecosystem: Environmental > Terrestrial >... | reverse complement strand
CTTCCACAGCATCTTGGGATCGAGAAGTCCGCCGCCGATAGCACGTCCCTTCGCGGCGTCGGACTTGCCGCGCTCCGCAGCGGTCTGCGGGTTAGTAGATATAGCCATCTCAGTGCAGTCCTTCTGCGAACGGGCCCAGGGCGAGCGCGGGGAAGTAGGTCAGGCCGACAAGGACGAGGACCACGCCGACGACCATCCCGACAAAGAGCGGCGTTCTGGTATCGAGCGTGCCGACGCTCTCGGGAGTCCTGCCTTGTCTAGCCAGCGATCCGGCCAGGCCAAGCGCGAATATCTCGGGCGCGAACCGGCCGAACAGCATCACGAAGCCGCCGAGCGTCTGGTACCAGATCGCGGCACTGCCGAGCCCGGCGAACGCGGAGCCGTTGTTATTGGCCATTGAGGCGAACGCGTAGACGACCTCAGTCAGGCCGTGCGGTCCAGGGTTGAAGATCGCCGCCTGGCCTGCGTGCGTGCCGATCGATAGACCCGCTGCGGTCAGGATGACCACCGGCAGGGTCAGGAAGTACAGCGCTGCGTACTTCATCTCCACCGGACGGATCTTCTTGCCGAGGTACTCGGGCGTGCGGCCCACCATCAGTCCGCCGACGAAGACCGTGACGACGGCGAGGATCAGGATGCCGTACATCCCGGCCCCGATGCCGCCGGGCGCGATCTCGCCGAGCGCGATGTCGAATAGCGCGATGCCGCCGCCGAAGGGTGTCAGCGAATCATGGAAACAGTTCACCGCTCCCGTCGATGTCACCGTCGTGCTGGCCGCGAACAACGAGCATCCGGACGTGCCGAACCTCGTTTCCACGCCTTCGGTGGCGCCATGGGCGAGGTGGGCGGCCGTCGCGCCGCCGATGCCGTAGTGAGCCTCGAAGAAGCTGATGCCGCCGATGGCCAGCAGCCAGATGATCGCCATGACCGCGACCAGGGCGTAGCCCTGCCGGTTGTCCTTGACCATCTTGCCGAATGCGCGTGGAGTGGCGAACGGGATGAGGAGCAGAAGGAAGATCTCGAACCAGTTCGTGAACGCGTTGGGGTTCTCGAACGGGTGCGCGGAGTTGGTGTTGAAGAATCCGCCACCGTTGTTGCCCAGGTCCTTGATGACTTCCATCGAGCCCACCGGTCCGCCCGGAATCGTCTGGTGCGCACCGGACAAGGTGGTGTATGTGGCGTACGAGTGGAGGTTCTCGATCGAGCCGCTGGCGATGAGGACGATGCCGCCGACGATTGCTATCGGCAGCAGCAGCCGGATCGAGGCGCGGGTGAGGTCCACATAGAAGTTGCCGAGCTTGTCGGTCCTGGACCGCATGAAGCCGCGGATCATCGCGATCGCGACGATCAGGCCGACCGCAGCCGACATGAACTGCTGCACGGTGAGGCCGGTCATCTGGACGACGTAGCCCATGGTGGACTCGCCGGCGTAGTTCTGCCAGTTGGTGTTCGTGACGAACGAGGTGGCGGTGTTCCACGCCGTGTCCGGCGGGACATTGGTCATGCCCTCGGCCAGCATCAGGTGGTCCTGTATCCGCTGAAGCAGGTACAGGAACAGCACGCTGACCGCGGAGAAGGCCAGAATGCTGCGGACGTAAATGCTCCACTTCTGATCGGCGCTGCGGTCGATGCCCATCAGCTTGTAGAGGAAGCGCTCTACCTTCCAGTCCCGGTCGGACGTGAAGATGCGAGCCAAGTAGTTGCCGAGCGGTATGTAGCACGCGGCAAGGGCGGCGACTAGCAGGCCGGCCTGGAGCCAGCCTGCGGTTGCGCTACTCATTTAGAACCTCTCAGGGAGCACGAGCGCCACGAATAGATACACGGTCAGCAAAATGCCGCCGATCAGGCCGATCCAGTTCTCAGCGCTCAAATTTCTCGACCCCCTTGACGATGAGCCACAGCACGCCGAAGGCGACGATGGTCATGACGATGTAGAACCAGTCCGTGTTGATATTCATCGGTGTCCTCCTGCGGACGCCTCGGCAGGGCCGAGATAGACGCTCCATAAAACCGCGCTGAACAGGCAAAACGGAGGCTCCAAACGAGACCCATGCAGGGGAGTGCCGGTTCCTAACAAAATCCATGCGGCCGTGCCCCCTGGCCCAGTCAGATCGGCCCGCCCCCGGGACCGGTGTTGTTCGCGAGACGGCTTATGCCGTCGTCAGCAAACGCAGGCCATATACCCAGGAGGCTCGACTTCCAGCCCTGGCCTGGGTTTAAGGGTCGGCGGAGGGAGTGGCTCAGCCCGGAGAAGATCGTCGAGGCGGCGGGTCGGGAACCCGGGCTCGTCCAGCGCGACACCGCCCGACTGGCCGGCTAGCGCCAACCTCACGCCTCCGGCACCCGTCACACATCTCGCGCCACACGCGAGCCGCCGTCGGCTCACTGCCGACCGCGCCCGACGGCGGATTGCCACGTTCGAGAACGATCATCGGGCCGCGAAGGCCTGCGGGCGCCGTTTCCTCGGGCTCAACATGGAAGCGGGGCCGCGCCCCCCTCGGGCGCGGCCCCGCGTCTGGTGCTGGCTAGATCACGCGGCCAGCGCGACGTGACGACGCCGCAGGTACACAGCGGCGAAGCCGCTGCCGAGCAGGCCAAGCAGGCCGAGACCGATGCCAAGGCCCTTGCCGCCGGCAACCGGTGACGCGACGACCGACGTACCGGAGCCGCAGGTCGACGACGCGATGTCGATCGTCTCGACATTGCTCGTGCCGGTCGCGCCAGACAGCAGACCGCTGCCTGCGCCAGTGATGGCGATGTGGACCGCGGACACTGTCCGGGTGCCGGTGCCCGGACCTGGCGTCACATAATTCAGCTCGATGACGATCCCGGCCGCGCTGGTAAGTCCGCCAACCAGCGACACGAGGTTGCCGACCAGAGTGTTGTAGGTAGCGCTAGGGATGAGGCTCGACAACAGGACATCGGTGCCGAGCGTTCCCGGAATGGTGACGGCCGTGCCGAGGAACTCAAGGTTGGCGATTGAACTGCTCAGAGTGAAGTCCGCGTCCGCCGTGCCGGTGCCATCCCAGGTGCAGGACGAGGAGACCGCGCCGGCGTCCAGGAGGCCGGCCGCGGGGCCGAGCAGACTTCCGAGGATCGGCAGGTCCAGGCCGCTCAGGATGTTGGTGGCCGGCGTGGTTATAGACGTGAGCACGCTGGTCGCGGAGTTTCCTGGCGGAGTGGAGGTTACCGTGTCGTGCGCCACGGCCACCTGCAGGAGGCTGTCGACGGCGCCGTTGACAGCGGTGACGTTCGGAGTACCGGTCAGCGTCGCGTCGCCGACGTTGGGCACGCTGATGACGCCGGTGGCGTCGAGCGCGAACGCCTCCGGGCTTGTTGTCGCCTGGGCGAGTGCGATCGGCCCGGCGGCCAGCACGCACGTACCCGCGAACGCGGTCATGACAAGGCCGCGCCGGATTGAACTTCGCATAGGTGTCCCTTCATGCCGCCGGGACTCCCATCTGGAGGCTCCCGGTTACGTAGAGTTACGTCGCGGCTGAAGTTATGACGCCCATAGCGCGATCTGCTGGCTGCAACGCGCCGGCATCACGCGGTGGGGTGAGTGCAATCTCAAAATCACTCTCTGGGGTGACGTGTCGACCACTCTCCGTGACCATGCCCTCGATAGGTTTCCGGACAGCAGCTCATCGACGGGGGCGATACTGATGCAAGATGCGCAGGGCGCCGGTGCCGCGACGCTGGCCAGATCCGGCCGCGAGGCAGCGGGCTACGCCCACGGCGGGCGGCAGGCGGGCAGCCTCGTGCGCGCGGTCCTGGCCGACGACGCCCCCTTGATGCATCTGGCCATCAGATCAGTGTTCGCCAGCGTGCCCGGCTACGTCTTGTCCGGGGCTGCCGGATCCGTGGCCGAGGCCGAGCAACTCATCCGGCGGATCAGGCCCGAACTGCTCCTCAGCGATGCGGTCGTGGCCGGCGAAAGCGGAATCGCGCTGTGCCGGTGGGCCAGGCAGATAAGTCCGGCGACGACGGTGCTCATCCTGACTGCGCGCGACGAGCCGTTGCTGGTTCAGTCGGCCCTCGCGGCGGGCGCCACGGGCGTCGTCCTCAAGGATTCCCCGCCCGACACCATCACCGCGCTCGTGCGCCAGGCCCTGACCGGCGAACTGGCGCTGGACGCTCGGCTCGGCCGGTCGCGGCAGGCGCCGGGCGCTGCGGACTCGGCGGCCGAGCTTGGCCTGAGCCCGCGTGAGCGCGAGGTGCTCGATGAAGTGCTATTAGGCCTGGACAACCGCGGTATAGCGGCGCGCCTGTGCATCTCCGAGGACACAGTCAAGAGCCATATCAAGGCGATCTTCCGCAAGCTCGGCGCCCGCGACCGCGCCCATGCCGTCGCCCTCGCCCTCGGCAGCGCCACAATGCCGGAGCCGGGGCGGATGACACCGGGCACACCGCGGCAGCGGATGGCCTGCCGATGACGGCCGGAGCCCTGCCCGCGCGGTCTGGCGCGGCCAAGCACCGGAGAAGCGGCCACGCGGCGCGCGACCCGAAGCGGTCGCGGGAAAGCGCGGCCCGCAGATCGCCTGGCGGTGTTCTCGTGCGCGCCACGGTGTCACTCAGCCTGGCCGGCCTGGCGGCGCTGACGTTCCACGAGAACGACAAGATCCGGATATTCGAAGCATGGCTCGCCGGGCACGTGATTACGCTCGCGGGCCGGGTGCCGAGCGCCGGCAGCCCGAATCAGCCGATCGTCTGGTTCTCGGATAACTACCGGCAGATCGGACTGGTGATAACGCCGGAGTGCACGGTCGGGCTGCTCATGATTCCGTTCATCGCGGCGGCCGCACTTCTTGTCTGGCAGCGAGTCCCGGTCATTCGCCCGCTAATCGGCCTCGCGGTCGCGCTGGTAATGCTGATAGCTATGAATCAGCTTCGCCTCCTCAACATCGTATGGTTCGTTCGCGGGATGGGATTTGCGAGCGGCTTTTACTGGGGCCATACCCTGGTCGGATCGACTATCACGATCCTTGGCCTGGCGTCGTCGCTCGCTACTTTTGTGTTCGTCACCGTCCGGCGGCGCAAGTTCCAGTCCGGGTAAGAGGCACAATGATTTGGCTGCGCGCGAGTTGAGATCCCAAATTGTTTCCCGGCGCGCGAGCGGGCTGCTTTGGAACCCGCAAGGCCATCGTTATTCTTGAATCCTGATACACGAGCGGACGGGGGCAAGCGATGTATCCACCGCCAATAGGCGTTCTTCCTATCACTGGGTTTAACACGATCGGTTTCGGGCTGACTGCCGGTGCCTTTATCGTTGTCGGCTTTATGTTTCTACGGGCTGCTTACTTCTCAAGGTCCCGCCGGAATCGCTAGCAGGGAGATGTCGGGTGCTTGCAGGGGCGCTTGAGCTATTTCTGGTCGCGCTGGGGCTCATCTATTTCGTCGCGATGACGGCGTCAGGCCTCCGGGTGATCCGGTTGGCCCACCGGCAGACACGGCCGCACCGCCGGGCCAGATCGCAGCCGGGCGAGGCCCTCGTCCGCAGTCATCGCGGGCCGGCCGCTCCGGGCCGGCTCGCCCCACTGCGGGCCAAGTTAGACAAGGGGCTGCGATTCCTGTGGCACAAGGCCGTCACCGCGGATCAGCCGCCCGCCCGGGCCGGGGTGCTCGTTGATGCGACCGAGTACGTGGTGTACTTCATCGTTCCCTGCCTGAACGAGGAGCGGGTGATCGCGGAGTCGGTGGCGAATCTGCTGGCCGATCCGCGCGGCATCGTTGTGGTGGTTGATGACGCATCGGAGGACAGGACCGGCAGGCTTGCTGCCAGCATCGATCCCGAGCGGGTGATCGTGGTTCGCCGGGAGCTGCCCGACGCCCGGCGAGGCAAGGGGCCTGCGCTCAATGCCGGGTTTGCGCGGGTGCTGCAAGACGCGGCGGTCCGGGGCGTCGCGCCGTCGCGGATCATCATCTGCGTGATGGACGCGGATGGCCGGCTGTCCGACGGCGCGCTCGACGCGGTCCTGCCGCTGTTCTCCGACCAGAGCGTGGGCGGCGTCCAGCTGCCGGTCCGGATCCGGCGGGTCAAGGGCTCGGTGCTGACCCTGCTGCAGGATCTGGAGTTCTGGGGGGTGTGCGCGATCGCCCAGCTCGGCCGGATCAGCTCCGGAACGGTGAGCCTGGGCGGCAACGGCCAGTTCACCCGCTTCAACGCCCTGCTTGAGCTGGGCACGAGCCCGTGGCGGGCGCAGCTGACCGAGGACCTGGACCTGGCGCTCGCGCTGGCCACCGCGGGCTGGCGGCTCACCTCGACTCCGCTGGCTTATGTCTCGCAGCAGGGACTGGCTAACCTAAGACGGCTGATTCACCAGCGGACGCGCTGGTACCAGGGGCACATGCAGGCTGGCCGCTGGATGGGCAAGCTCTGGCTGTCGCGGCGGCTGCCGCACCTGGCCATGCTCGAACTAACTCTGTACCTGCTCGTGCCGTGGGCGCTTGTGCTCCCCTGGTCGATCATCTTCAACTACAACCTGGTGCTGATGGCGCTGTGGGTCGCCGGCTGGGTCGCCGAGCCCGGCCTCGGCGCGACCCTGACGGAACGCATCATCACGGTCGTGATCTGGTACTCGGCGTCCTGCGTGCCGATCTGGATGGCGGGCTACCTCTACAGTCGCCAGCGGCGCAAGTCGGGTCCGTTCCGGGCGCTGCTGCTTGGCCACCTGCTGCTGCTCGGCAACTACATCACCTACGTGGCGTGCTGGCGGGCGTTCTTCCGGCTGGTCGTGGGGGCCAACAACTGGCAGAAGACCGAGCGGCATCGCGAGCGGTCGCATCGCGCCGGCGGCAGGCTAGTGCCGGCCGAGGAGCAGGCACTAGCCGCAGCCACGGCTGGTCCGCTGGCCGCCTTTGGTGGCGAGCAGCCGGGCGCACGACCGGCGCCGCGGGTCGTCATTCCGGCGCCGCGAGGGTCGGGCGAGACCGGGCCGCGCGGGTCGGCCGAGACAGCGCCGACGACGCGCCCGGCCGAGACCGCGCCGGCGAGGCTCCCGGCCGAGCGGCCGCCGACGACGCGCCCGGCCGGTCCGGGCGGTCAGCGCGCGAAGCGGGCCGGCCAGCGTCCGGGCAGCCACCGGGCTCCGCGCGAGCGCACGCCCGCCGGCCGCCGCTGAGGACGCGCGCCGCTACGGGCCCTCAGCCCTCAGCGCACATGCCTGTCGGACCGTTGGCCGCCGCCGCGAGCGGCGACTGGACATACCCAGGGTTTCCGTCGGCACGAAACCGTGCGAAGAGGGCGAATGGGCGACGGAAACCCCGGGTATGTGGCGCGACCTTGATCGGCGGAGGCGCTCAGCGGAGATAGCCGCCCAGCAGGCCTGCGATCTGAGCGCTCGCGGTCCCGTCGCCGAACGGGCACGGAATCCCGGCCAGCCGCTCCGCCAGCCCGACGTCACCTATGAGCCGCCGGCCGACCTCCCCGATCTGCGGCCCTGGCCGGACGAGGTGCGCGAACCCGGCGCCAATCGACTCCGGCCGCTCGGTCGACTTCCGCACGACCACCAGCGGCTTCTTGAGCACCGTGCACTCCTCCTGCACGCCGCCGGAGTCGCTGACCAGAAGGCGGGCCAGCCTGGCCAGCCCGAGGAACGTCCGGTGATCCACCGGCGGCACGACGTGCAGCCGGTCGAGCGACGGCACCAGGCCGTGCCGCTGCGCGGCGAGGCGCGTCCGCGGGTGCAGCGGCAGGACCACCGGCAGCCCGAGCTTGCCGAGCTCGGTCAGCACGGCGTCGAGCCGGTCGCGGTCGTCAGTGTTCTCGGGCCGGTGAATCGTCGCCAGCACGTACTGATCGGGGTCGACGCCGTACGCCGCGGCGATCTCGGTCGCCGTCGCCAGATCGGGCAGCATTTCCAGAGTCGCTTCGACGATCGTGTTGCCGGTCAGCTCGATCCGGCTGGCCGGCACTCCCTCCGCGGTCAGCTGGAAGACCGCCGCGGAGGTGGGAGCGCAGTGCAGGTCGGCGAGCACTCCGACCAGGCACCGGTTGATCTCCTCGGGCATTGCCCGGTCGAACGAGCGCAGCCCGGCCTCGACATGCACGACCGGCACGCCGGCATAGCTCGCCGCCTGCGCTGCCGCGGACACGGTATTGGTGTCTCCCTGCACGACGACGGCGCGCGGCGGAGAGGCGCTGAACAGCTCCCCGAGCTGCTCGACCATGCGGCCGACCTGCGCGTGCCTGGGCGCGCCGCAGATGCCGGCCAACGCGATCGGCTGCGGAAGCCCGGCGGCGGCGAAGAAGACGCCCGCTAACTCGCGATCCTCGTGCTGGCGCGTATGGATCAGCCGGGCCCGATCGCCGAGCAGCCGCACGATGGCGGCCATCTTGACAATCTCCGGGCGCGTGCCCACCACGACGTCGACGTACGGTGCCGGCAGCATGCGATCCCCCGAGCTGCGAGTGGCGTCACGCTCCCCCGAGCGGACACGCTGATCATTTCACGGGGCCGCCGGCATCCCCGCGCGCGACGCGCGGGCAGGCAGCGGCGCTCGCGCGGGCGCGCCCGCGCGAGCCGGGAACGGCCGGGTCGGCAGCGAGATCGCGGCCTCCAGCGTCCCGAGCCGCCGCAGGAACGCGAACGCGAACCAGGTCGGCATCCACGCGATGCTCCGCCACTGCCGGTGCCTGACCGCGAGGGGCAGCGCCACCACGAGCGGCAGCGCACCGCCCGCGACGTACAGCAGCGCGAGCACGTCGAAGTTGCTCCGGTAGCCGGAGTTGGTGAGCGCGAGCTCGGCCATGAAGATGGGGGCGACCATTCCGGCCTGCAGCGAGAACCAGGAGAAGCTGCGCCGCAGTGTCCACAGCCAGACGCGCGGGCCGGCGGACCCGCTGCGCAGCGGCTGATGCTTGGCGTACGTGTGGAATCCGCCGCGCGCCCACCTCGTACGCTGCTCGATGAACTCCGCCGCGCTACGCGGCACGTCCTCGTAACAGCGGATCCGCGGGTCAATGACCGCGCGCAGGCCCATCCGGCCCAGCTGCATCGTCAGGTCGTTGTCCTCGCCGTTCATGCCCACGGGGTAGCCGCCGATCGCGCTGGCGGGCTCACGCCGGAACGCGGTGAACGTGCCGGGAATCACCACGACGCCGTCGACCAGACTCTGCCCCAGCCGGGCAAACCGGAACTGGAACAGCGCCTCGAGAGTGCGCAGCCGGTGAAACCACGTGATGTTGTCCGTCCTCGGCTCCTCCATCGCGCCGACCGTGCCGATGACCGGGTCGGCGAACCACGGGACGGCGTAGACGAGTGCGTCCGGGCCCATGACGCAGTCGGCATCGATCCGGACGACGATCTCCGCGGTCGTGCGGCTGAGCGCCCGGTTCAGCGCCATCGACTGGCCGCCGTTGGGCGCGGTCAGCACCTCGCCGGCGGCGCGCGTGAAGCCAGCGATCGCGGAGGCGGCGATCGCGGCCGTGTTGTCGACCGACCCGTCGTTGGACACGATGACCCGGACCGGCCCGCCGTATCGCCCGGCCGCGACGTCGATCGAGCGCAGCAGTCTCGCGATGTTCTCGGCCTCGTTGTAGGCGGGCACGATTACGTCGACGGGCGGTCTGCTTTTGCCGGGAACGGGCATTCGCGGGCTGATCCACCACAGCAGGCACAGAGGCGCGAACATGGCAGCGAAAAGCAGGCTCACCGCATAGAGCGGCAGGAAGATCTGCCAGGCGCCGGTGCCGTCCGAATGGGCCGAGGTGAACGCGTACGTGGCGATGATGAGCGTGATCGCGCACGCGATCGCGCACCCCGCCAGGACGCTGTCCCAGGCCCACCGCGGCCGGCCGCGCGGGACCGTGGTGCCACGCGGGAGCACGAACCCGGTGACCGTCATCCGCGTGACGACCAGCCCGCCGATGAGAAGGTTGAGCAGCGTTGCCTCGATGCCGAACGGCGCTACCAGCCAGCCGGTGGCGACGCCCGCCACGATCATGAGTGCGTGCGCGAGCAGCGACAGCAGGACGTACAGCGGCGCGTGCGCGAGCATCATGAGCCGGCGCCCGAGGCCGGCCCGGCAGACGAGCGAGATGCCGACGATGTAGGCCACCGCGAGGAACAGCGTCGCCGGCCGGAGCCTCGCGATGTACCCGTTCACGCTGGCCGGATCGCGCGTGATCGCGACCGCGACGGCGCGCACCGCCGAGGCATAGAGCTCCGGCAGCGCGGGCCGGCGCAGGCCGACGAAGACGAGCCCGAGCGCGGCGCTGATGGCGAGGAACGACCAGGTCCGGGGCCGGTGCCGCGACGTCGGGACGGGCCGCGGGATCAGGACGACCGCCCGGCCGTCGCCGGCGTCCTCGGTGCTGCCGGAGCGCTGCGGCAGGATGCAGGCGGCGATGAGCGCCGCCTCCAGCGCCAGCGTAGCCCCGAGCAGCAAAATATCCATGAAATGGCCTCCTGGCGCATTAGTCGCGGCTAAATGACTCATCGGCTGGTTCACCAGCGCTGGCGAATCAGGTGAAGATTACTGTGATCGCAAATGTCATTACGCGCGTTTTCGCGTTTCCGGACTTCCTCCCAGATCACAATGACAGCAGCTAGCATTTCCGCTAATGACGGAGAGCTGCCCAGGTGGCGCCAGCGGGGGAGGAACCGAGGTGACCGCGTCCTTATTTCAGGGTCAGCGCGTGCTGGTGGACAGCCCGGTGCCGGGTTCCGGCCGGACCGGCGGGAGGGTCAGGGGGACGGGGTTACGGCGGCGCTGGCGGGCCCGGCAGAGCACGGGGATGCAGCGCGCCGCCGGGCTTGCGGTCGCGGTCGCCTGCGTCCTGGCCTGCTACTGGTACGTGCAGCAGATCTCGCACGCCGACAGCGGGCTCATGACCGGGTCGGTCACAAGTACCGGCATCGTGAATCTCAACTTCGCCGCGCCGGGGGTTGTCGGCAGCGTGCTGGTGCGGGTAGGCGAGCACGTCCGCAAGCACGAGTTGCTGGCGACCGAGACGACGCCGGGCGAGGCCGCAGTCCTGGCCGCCGACGCCGAGGCGGTGACGGCGGACAAGGAGCAGCTCGCGGCGCAGGCCGGACCCGCCTCCGCGATCGCCGACGACCGGGCGCAGCTGGCCAGGGATGAGGCCCGGCTGGCCGCTGACCACGAGACGCTGGCGCAGAGCTGGATCGTCGCCCCGTCGGCGGGCGTTGTCACCGCGGTCGATGTCCAGCCGGGCCAGCCCGCCGAGCCGACCGGTGTCCGCGAGTACGTCAGCCAGTCGGCGGCGGTGGCGCCGCCGCCGCTGTTCTCCCTGCTTCCGGAGAATCCGCAGGTCAGCTCCGCGCCCCTGGGCAGCGCGTCGGCGACACTGCCGGTGATCCAGCTGCGCACGTCCCCGAGCTGGGAAGTACTGGTGCTCGTGCCGGAGAGCTCAGCCGCGTCGGTCAGGACCGGGCAGCCGGTCTCGGTCTCGGTGCCTGCGGCCAGCCTGACCGCGATCCGGGGGATCATCCAGGAACTGCTCGCCACGCCTGTGCGCACCGCCGACGGCGATATGTACGAGGCGATCGTGGCCGTGACCAGTCGCTGGGCCGATCCGCCCCTCGATGGCATGACGGCGAACGTCACTCTCGACCGGAGGTCGGGCTAGTGGCAGTGCCGCCAGGCCGCCCCATGGGCAGGCGCCGCTGCCTGCAGGTGCTCGCGGCGGCTGCCCCGGTGCTCATGACCGGCTGCGCGGCCGCCCGCGCACCTGGCGGCACTGATCCGCGGGGATCACGCGAACGGACGACCGAGATCCCCGCGTGGCTCCTGGCCCGGCCCGCGCTCGCCCAGGTCGTCAGGAACCACACTGTCTTCGGCGGCCTCGCTCAGACCAGGGTCTACGAACTCCTGCAGCCGGGCCAGCAGCCGCAGTCGCTGGCCGGGGCGCTGCCCGCCGTGACCTTCGCGTCGTCGGCTCAGCTGGTGACGGCCGTGCAGGCGGGCGCACTGCCCGCGCAGACGCAGGCGGTGCTGTACGACCCGGAGGCCTGGTCCTTCACGCCGGTGAGCGAGCAACGCGACCCGGTGTCGGCCGCCGCCCGGGCGGCCGCCGCGGCTCGCGCGCACGGCCTGCAGTTCATCGTGGCGCCGGCCCTCAACCTCACTGCCGTGCTAGCGCCCGGCCAGGCCGCGGCAGCACGGTCAAGATCCTTCCTCGGCCTGGGTCTCGCGGCGGCGATGGCGCAGCATGCGGACGTCATCGAGATCCAGGCGCAGAGTCTGGAGCGGGATCCGGCCGGCTATGCCGCCTTCGTCGCTGCGGCGGCGGAGCAGGCGCGGGCGGCCAGCCCTCACGTCGGAGTGCTGGCCGGCGTCTCGACGAATCCTCCTGGCGGCCTGGTGACCAGCGCGCAACTGGTCGCCGCGATCCGGGCGAGCCAGCACCTCGTAGACGGCTTCTGGCTCAACATCCCCGGCCGCGGCGAGCGCTGCCCGACCTGCAATCCGATCCGGCCCGATATCGGAATTGCCGCGCTAGAGGTCGTTCTCTAAACGGAAATGAAATCCCAGCGTTGCGCGGCGTGGCCCGCGCCGCGCAACGCTGGGATTTCTTAATGTTTGACTAACTACCGGCTTGGGGGACTGGATGCTTGCACTGGCAGGAGACACGATGCGCCGGCCTGACGTCGGAATGCTCGCACTGGGCCTGTTCGGCGTCATTGCCGTGCTTATCGGCGTAATGATTTTCAGGTTTATCTATTTCGATCGCTCGGGGGTCACGGCCCGAGGTCGCCGAGGATCTCGCTGAGCCGGGTCAGGGCGGTCGCAACTGGTGGCAGCCGGAGCGGGTCGGCGGCCGCCAGTGCTTCCTCGCGCTGCAGGTCGGTGTCACCGTAGATCATCGCGGTGGCCAGCCGCAGCCGGAGCGCATCCGCGGCCTCGCCGAACGCGCTGGCGGGCAGCGATCCCATGCCGTACTGCCCGATCAGGTGCCTGGCGAGGTCTGCGCCGCTGTGGATGCCGCGGCTGCGGAGCCAGCCGCGCCACGGCTCGAAGTCGGGATACACGTAGAAGGACGCTTGCGGGTCCGGCGCCGTCAGCCCCGCGTTCCTGCACACGTCGGCCACGCCCCGCGCAACCGCCGCGTGGAGCCTCCGGCTCTGCGCGACCCGGTTGCGGATCTCCGGCGGCTCGCTGAACGCCAGCGCGGCCGCCTGCTGGATCGGCGCCGCCGGAGCCGACCAGATCTCGCTGCCGACGCCCAGCAGCCGGTCGCGGAGCGTGGCCCCGAGCTCGCCTGCGGGCAGCCGGGCCACGCCGAGCCGCCAGCCGCCGAGCGCGAGGCTCTTGCTGAGCGCGGTGGTGACCACGGTGCGATCCGGCGCAACCTGGGCCGGGCTGAGGAACTGCGTGCTCTCGTCGTGCACGAGATCGCGGTAGATCTCATCGGAGATGATGATCAGGTCGTACCTGACCGCGACCTCGCACAACTCGCGCACCGCGTGCGGCGTGGCCAGTGTCCCGGTCGGGTTGTCCGGCAGTGTCACGATGACGGCCCGCAGCGAGCGTCCGGCGGCGCGGCTCTCCTGCACCACGCGGGCGAGCTCGTCCGGATCGCAGATGCCGCCGTGCCCGGCGGCGGCCCGGACGAACTGCGGCTGCAGGCCGGTCAGCCGCGCCTGCGCGGCGTAACTGACCCAGCTCGGCCTGGCCACGGCGACGTCGGATCCGATGGCGATCAGCAGGCCGAAGAGTAGCGCCTTGCTGCCCGGGCCGGCCACCACGGAATCAGGAGTTGTGGGCAGGCCGCGCCTGGACCAGTAACCTGCGGCCGCCGCTCTCAGCTCAGGCGAGCCGGCGACCGGCCCGTACCCGCCACGGCTGGCCGCCGCGGCGAGCTCGGCGGCGAGCAGCGGGAGGACGGGAATGCCCGCCTCGCCGAACCCGAGCGGCAGCACCGGCTGGCCGTTCCGCTTCCTGGCGGCGATGGCGTCGTTAACGGCGAGAGTTGCGGACACGGGGACGGATGCGTGGCTGTCGGCAAGCGGAGCCGGAGCCGTCAGGCTCCGGACGGGCGTGCCAGCGGCGGGCGTGGGGGGCGTTCGGCCAGCCCAGGGCATGGCAAAAACTCCTAGCTGCGGGGTGGGGGTTACGTCGGTCTTGAAAATTCGACAGGCGCCGGTGCCCGCCTTAGACGTCTCACCAGGATAGATGAGTCGAAGCATCAGAGTCAGCGAGTAAATCTGTGGGCGAGGATAAGCCTGGCTTATGCTAGTTGAATGCTCGATGTGCACCGGCTGCGACTGCTGCTCGAGTTCGCGCAGCGCGGCACCATCGCGGCTACCGCGGCGGCGCTCGGCTACACCCCGTCCGCGGTGTCGCAGCAGCTGGCTACGCTCGAGCGCGAGGCTGGCACGGCGCTGCTTGACCGCACGCCGCGCGCAGCCGAGCTGACCGAGGCCGGCCGGCGCCTGGCCGGCCGGGCGGCCGAGATTCTGGCCATGATCGAGGCTGCCGAGGCCGACCTGGCCGCGCCCGAGCCCGCGGGCCGGGTGACGATCTCGGCGTTCCCGAGCGCAGCCGTCGCCTTCGCTCCGGCACTGACCAGGACGGCGCGTGCGCATCCCGGCCTTCGGCTGCTGCTGCGCCAGACCCAGGAGGGCGCCGAGGTGCTGCGGCTGGTCCGGGCCGGCCAGGTCGATGTCGCGATCGTGGACGACTGGAGCGGACGGCTGGCGGCGGGCCAGTCCGAGGCGCTCAGACTTTTTCCGCTCATCACCGACCCGCTCGTGCTCGTCGTTCCTCGCGGCCACTGGGCCGCCGATCTGCGCGAGCCGGTCGCCCTGCATCGGCTGCGCGACGAGCCCTGGCTGGCGCCGCCCGCCGGTGAGGCCTCGAGGCGGGCGTTCGACCAGGTTCTGTCCGCGTCCGGCGGCATCACGACGATGCCGTCAGAGTTCGAGGGACTGGCGACGATCCTGAGCCTGGTGGCGCGCGGGATCGGGATCGCGCTCCTCCCGCGCTTGTCCCTCGCCGGCGGCGACGCGCGCGTGGTGGTGCGCGAACTACCCGGCACCAGCCCGGCTCGCGCCCTCTACGCGGTGGCGCGGGACTCAGCGGTCCGTCGTCCGTCCGTGGCCGTCATTGTCAGGGCGCTGACCTCCGCGGCGCGCGGCCTGGCCGGCGGGCGCCCGCGGGCCGCGGCCGGGGCCGCGCGAAGCTAGCGCGGCTGACCAGCCGGCAAAAGATCAACTCCACAGGGTGTGCCTATCTACTGTCGTGATAGCGGCAGTAGATAGGCACACCTCTTCCGTGAGCGGGCGCCAGAGCGTGCGCGGGGGCGGCCAGCCGCCGTGCTTCGCCGAGCTGCACTAGGCTGCCGCAGGTGGAACTCGACCTTCGCGTGCCGGCTACGGATCTGACCGCTCACCTGGTGGACATCGAATCGGTCAGCGGAGGCGAGCAGCCCCTGGCTGATGCGATCTTCGCCGCGGTCTCGCAGCTGCCGCACCTGGTCCTTTACCGGGACGGCAACGCGATCGTCGCCCGGACCGACTTCGGCCGCAGCGAGCGCGTCGTGCTGGCCGGGCACATCGACACCGTCCCGATAGCCGGCAATCTGCCGTCCCGGCGCGAGGGCGGCATGCTCTACGGCTGCGGCAGCTGCGACATGAAGTCGGGCGTGGCCGTCCAGCTCCGGCTGGCGGCCCAGCTGACGTCGGCCGTCCGCGACATCACGTACGTGTTCTACGACTGCGAGGAAGTTGAGGCCGCGCGCAACGGGCTGCTGCGGCTCAGCCGCAACCGGCCCGAGCTGCTGGCCGCTGACTTCGCCGTGCTGATGGAGCCCACTGGCGCCGTGGTCGAGGGTGGCTGTCAGGGCACGCTGCAGGCCCAGATCGTTGCCACGGGCGAGCGGGCGCACAGCGCCAGGTCATGGATGGGCAGCAACGCCATTCACAGCGCCGGCGGGATCCTTGACCTGCTGCGCGCTTACCAGGCCAGGCAGCCAGTGGTCGACGGGCTGAGCTACCACGAGGGTCTCAACGCGGTGCGCATCAGCGGCGGCGTGGCCGGAAACGTCATCCCCGACGAGTGCGAGGTCACCGTGAACTTCCGGTTCGCGCCCGACCGCTCGCCGGAGCAGGCGGCCGATCATGTACGCGACGTATTCGCCGGCTTTGAGGTGCGGCTGACCGATGCGGCCAGCGGTGCGCGGCCGGGTCTCGGCCATCCGGCGGCGGCGTCGTTCGTGGCGGCCGTCGGCGGCGAGCCGCGGGCCAAGCTCGGATGGACCGACGTGGCGAGGTTCGACGCCCTCGGGATCCCGGCGGTGAACTACGGGCCCGGCGACCCCCACGTGGCTCACAGCAGGAACGAGCACGTCCCGCTCGAGCAGATCGAGCAGTGCGAGGCGCGCATGCTGACCTGGCTGGCTCCGGCCGGCTGAGCTGTACCCCGACAGGGATCCTTGCCGGACTGGCTTAGGCCGGTGGCGCCGCGATCAGCGTCATCGAGCGGTTCATGGTCACGTCGCTCGGCGTGACCCAGGTGATGCTGACCGACTGCCCCGAGTGCAGGCTGCCCAGTATCCCGACCAGCGAGGACGGCGCACCGACCGACGCGCCGTTGAGGCGCGTGATCACGTCGCCGATGCCCAGGCCCGCCGAGCTCGCCGGGGTCCCGCAGAGCGACCCGAGGACGAGCGTGCCGGAGCTGACCGGCGCGATCTTGCTCGGGATCCCGGCGCTGGCGTCACTGGGGAGGCAGCTGCTGGACGGCGGGTACTGGGTGCCACCGAGGCCGCCGCCCTGATTCTCGGCCTGCTCCTGCTGCTGCAGCTGATCGCTCGGGTTGGGATCCGTGCTCTGCTGGCCGTTACTTCCGCTGGTCACCAGCACGCCGAGGAATCCGGCCGAGCCGACCCTGACCACCGAGCTGGAGTGGCCGCTGATGATCTGCTGGGCGATGGACATCGCGCGGTTGATCGGGATGGCGAAGCCGACAGTCTGGCTGCCGTAACCAATCGCGTTCGTGCTGGCGGCCGTGTCCATCCCGATGACCTTGCCGCTGGTGCTGGCGAGCGGGCCGCCGGAGTCACCGGGGATGATGTCGGCGTCGGTCTCGACCATGTTCTGGAGGTTCTCGGAGTCGCTGCTGCCGTCATCGCTGGCGGTAATGGACTTATTGAGCCCGGTGACCCTCCCCGTCACCGTGCTGATGCCGCCGGTGCCGTTGGCGTTGCCCATCGCTACGACGCCATCCCCGACCTTGACCGAGTTGGAGTTTCCGAGGGGCACGGTGCGCAGGCCCGACGCGCCGACGAGCTGGATCACAGCGACATCGGATGACTTGTCGTAGCCGAGCCACTTCGCCGAGAATCGCTGGCCGGTCGAGACCACGACCGCGCTCAGGCCGGTCGTGCCATTGATGACGTGATTATTAGTAAGCACCAGGCCGTTGCTGGAGATGACCATCCCGGTCGCCGCGTCCGCATCGCCTTGGTACTTCAGGTTTCCGCTGATCGTCACCAGGCCCGGCAGGACAGCGTCTTTGACCTTCCCCGTGATCGCCGGGCTCACAGCGCTGCTGCCGGCTGAGCCGCTGCCCGAGTTGCCGCCGGTGTTCCCGCCGCTCTGCCCTGGGAACTGGAAGTTCGGGACGTTACCGCTGCCGCCGGTGTTGCCGCCGCCGCTCGTGCCCGAGCTGGCCGCGGGCGTGTTGTGGCTGCTGGAGGCGTAAACCGTGAGCCCGCCGGCGGTGGCCGCGACCGCCGCTACCGCGATGTAGACGATCGCGTTGGCGACCCGTCGCCGCGGCGGCGGCCCGTATCCGCCCGGCTGCCCGTAGCCGGTGTAGCCGTAGCCACCCGGCGGGCCGTATCCCCCTGCTTGCCCGTATTCGCCTGGCTGTCCGTAGCTGGTGTAGCCGCCCGCCTGGCCGAAGGGCGGCGGCGGGGGCGGCGGATAGGCGCCGTGCTGGCCGGGCTGAGGGCTCTGCTGGCCGGGCTGAGGGCTCTGCTGGCCGGGCTGAGGGCTCTGCTGGCGATAGTCGTCGGCCGGGTAGCCGATGGGCTGGGTGAACGAGGGGTGCTCTCCGGGCTGAGCTGCTCCGCCGGTCTGACCAGGCGCATCGCTGGGCTCGGACTGGCCGCCGGGGCTCGGCCAGGCGGACCAGGCCTCTGGCCGCTGGCCTTCGCCGCTCTGCTCTTCGTGCATCTCATCACCCTCTGCGCAAGTGCCATGCCAGCTTATGTCCGGCTCACGCCGGACCCGATCCCACGTACGCCCGTAGCCTGCTAGGTAGACCTGGCAGATCTAAGTAAGCACTACCGACCTGGACGTTAGCTGAACGAGCTCTGAGGATCACCTATCGCGTGCGTCAGAGTTCGGGCCCCCAAGGCGATATATCTTGTCAGCGCCCACCTGAAGATATATCTTGAGCACTGTCAGAATGAATAGGCCGCGAGCAGGAGTCGTGATGTCGGCACCACCAAGCACCTACCAGACCGACCTGAACAAGCGCGAGGAGATGGCAGTCTCCGGCGCGGTGTTCTCGGACGCGCCGTGGAAGCTCGCCACAGCTTCCGGTGTCGTCGTCGCCGGGGCAGACCTGATGCTTCACCTGGTCACGCACCTGTTCAGCTTCCGCCTTGAGTGGGCGACGGCGCTGTCCATGGGGATGGTCGCCTTCTTCGCCGTGGCGGGCGCGGGCGCACTGGTCAGGTCCCGCAAGACCCGGGCGCTCCGCTGGGCCCTCAGACGGCCGTGGCGCTACGCCGCGGTGCCGGGAGCCGCGACCGCGATCGTGGTGTTCGTGCTGACCGTGCTGCACGGAAGCTGGATCGGCGGCGCCGCCTACACGGCGCTGTGGCACGGGGCGATCACCTACGGGCTGACCGGCATGACCGGGGCCGTCGTGAAGCCCCGCGGGCGCAAGGCCAGCGCCTGACCGCCACGCCTCCCACATCTCGCCGTCACTGCATCCGCCGATGACTTCGCCCGGGTCCAAGAGGACCTGGGCGAAGTCATGTCAGCGAGGAAGCAGGCCATGCTCGCAGGCCGGCCCGACCCGCAGCCCGCGCTCGGCGCACTCGTCCAGCAGCAGCGGCAGGGCCCCGAGCCCGGCCTGCCAGGATCCGGGCGGCGACGTACAGCCCGAATCGTGGAGCAGCACGGTGACTCCACCGGCCAGGCCAGCGGAGAGCGTCGCGTACACCGAGGCCGGCGTCGAGCCGGGAGTCCACTCGCGCCCCCAGGCGCCCCACAGGACCGGCGTGAGACCGAGTTCCCTGGCCGTCAGCAGGGCGGGCCCGCTCAGCACGCCGTACGGGGGCCGGAAAAACCGCGGCCGGCGGCCGGTCACCTCCGCGATCACCTCGGTGGCCCGGTGCAGATCGGCGCGGGCCGCCAGCGGCATCCGCGCGGGCAGGTAGCGGTGCTCGAAGCCGTGAACCGCGATCTCGTGCCCGGCCGCGGCCAGGTCGGCGGCGAGCTGGGGTGCGCGCTCGACCATGCTGCCGAGCATGAAGAACGTCGCCCGCACGCCGCGGCTCGCCAGCGTTTCGGCGAACTGCGGGGTGGAGCCGGGGTCGGGCCCGTCGTCGAACGTCAGCGCCACGTGACCGGGATCACCCTGGCCGGCCAGCCGCGGGAAGAGCAGCCTGCGTACCGGGCCGAGCCCCGTGATACCCGGGCCGGCCTGGCCGACCGCGAGGCCGGCCGCCACCACGGCGGCGGCAATGGCCGCTCGCCGAAGGGAGCCGGAGTCGCCATCGGCGGAATTCACCATTTGTTCCGTATCCTCGTTCGTGCCGAACCGCTGGCCTTTGTCCGCCGTTCTCAGGTGACAGACCCGTCAGGTCCGGCATTGGCAGTCGCGCCACTTGGGTCAGCGAAGACGCTAAGATTAACAGCCGGCGCGAAGTGGCTCGGAATGGCCCGCAACGAATCAAAACCGCTTGCGTCGGCTCAGAAGGCAAATTATCGCTAGGTATCGCACGGTTTCGCTTTACATAGGACTATCGGTCTATTTCCGTCGCCCGCCGAGGTCAAGGGGAACCCCGATTGGCAGTGCAAGCAGCCCGTATCGTCTTTCCTCCCGCCGACCGCGATGAGATCGCCGCGGCGACGGCCGAGATTCTCAGAACTGGCGCTCTGACCCTGGGCCCGTATACCCGTCAGTTTGAGGCGGCGTTCGCCGCTGCTCATTGTCCGCCCGCCGGGACCGGCGGCCAGCTGCCACGCGCGATCGCCGTGTCCAGCGGGACCGCGTCCCTGGAGATAATCCTGCGCGGGCTGGACGTGGCCGGCCGCGAGGTCATCGTTCCCGCCAACACGTTCTTCGCGACCGCCGAGGCCGCGCTGCGGGCAGGCGCGCGTCCGGTGTTCGCGGACATCGACCCGCTGACGTTCGCGCTGAGCCCGAAGACCGTGGCCGCCGCGCTGACCCCGCAGACCGCCGCGGTCATGCTGGTCCACATCGGCGGCCTGATCTCGCCGCAGGCGGACGAACTGCGGCTGCTGTGCGCCGAGCGCGGCATCGCGCTGGTCGAGGACGCCGCGCACGCTCACGGCGCCAGCTACAACGGCAGCCCGGCGGGCTCGTTCGGGGTCGCGGCGGGCTTCTCGTTCTTCCCGACCAAGGTGGTCACCTGCGGCGAGGGCGGGATGATCATCACCCGGTCGGCCGACCTCGAGCAGGCCGCGCGGATCTACCGCGACCAGGGCAAGGGCAGCGTCGCGGCGAACCATCACGTGCTGCACGGCTACGCCTGGCGGATGAGCGAGCAGGCGGCCGTCACCGGCCTGGTGCACCTGCGACGGCTGAGCGAGTTCATCGAGCACCGGCGCTCCGTTGCCGCCCGCTACGACCAGATGCTCGCCGGCCTCGACGGGCTCGAGCCGCTCGCCGAGCCCGATGGCTGCCGCAGCAACTACTACAAGTACATAGCGGTCCTGCCCGAAGGCACCGACCGGGCCCGCTTCCGCCGGCAACTCGCCGAGGAGCACGAGGTCCGGCTCGCGGGTGAGGTCTATGACCTGCCGCTGCATCAGCAGCCGGTGTTCGCCGAGTACGCCGGCCCGCCGCTGCCGGTGGCCGAGGACCTGTGCGCCAGGCACATCTGCCTGCCCGTGCACTCGGACATGACCAGCGACGAAGTTGACCAGGTCGGCGCCGCGGTGTCAGCGGCCTACGAGACGCTCGCCAGGGTCTGACCGGAATCCACCACATTTTGTTCGCTGCGGCGACCGGGGTAGAGGAGTGCCCATGCGGGTAGCAGTCACGGGGGGCTGCGGTTTCATCGGCTCACACGTTGTTGATCACCTGCTGCGGGCCGGTCATCAGGTCTCGGTACTCGACCCCAGCTCACGCTGGATCAACCCGGCGGCGCAGTACTGGCACGCGGACCTGTTCGAGCCGGACGCGCTGGCGGCCACGGTGGCCGGGGCAGACGCGGTGTTCCACCTGGCCGGCGCCGCCGACGTGAACGACGTGGCCGCCGACCCAGTGGGGGCAGTAAGGCTGAACGTCGAGGGGACGGCCAGGGTGCTCGAAGCGACCCGCCAGGCGGGGGTCCAGCGGTTCATGCTGGCCAGCACCGTCTGGGTGTACGGGGCCGCGGTCGGCCGCGGCGAGCTAACCGAGGACGTGCCAGTCGACCTGCGCAGCCCCGGGCACGTCTACGTGGCCACCAAGCTGTCGGCGGAACTGCTCGTGCACAGCTACCGGGAGATGTTCGGGCAGCGCTTCACGATCCTGCGGTACGGGATTCCCTACGGTCCGCGGATGCGCGACGCGCTGGTGGTCGCCAGGTTCGTCCGGGCGGCCAGGGACGGCGAGCCCATCACGATCGCCGGCACCGGCGAGCAGCAGCGCAACTACGTCTACGTCGAGGACCTCGCCGACGCGCACGTGCGCGCCCTGTCGACGGCCGCCGCCGACCAGACGCTCGCGCTGGAAGGCGGCACCCCGGTCTCGGTTCGCGAGATCGCCGACACCGTCTGCAGCCTGATCAGGCCGGTCCAGGTCCGGCACACGGAGGCCAGGGCGGCCGACTACCAGGGCGCGCCGATATCCGCCCGGCTCGCCAAGGAACTGCTGGACTGGGCGCCGGTCACCGCGTTCGCCACCGGCGTCCGGCAGTACCTGGACTGGCTCGACGAACAGGAGAGCTCGTGACCGAGACCAGGTCAGCGCTTCTGCTGTCTGGCTCCATCGGCATGGGCCATGACGCGCTCGCCATGGCCTGCGCCGGCTCGCTGGAGGCCCAGGGCTGGGCGACCAGGACGCTCGACACCATGCACATGCTGGGCAAGCGTCCCAGCTCGGTCGGGGAGACGGTCTTCCGGACCATGCTCGGCGTCCCCGGCATGTTCGATGCGTTCCACTACTCGGCGCTGCGGACGGGCGGCCGACTCGCGCTGCTGGCCGACGCCGGCGCGAGAAGGCAGCTCGTGCCGGCGCTGCGGGCGCACCTCGACGAGAACCCGGCCGATCTGGTGATCTCGGTCTTCGCCACCGGGGCCTCGGCCACGAGCGCACTGGCGAGCCGGTACCCGTCGATGCGGCACATCGTGTTCTGCACCGACGTGACCCCGCACCGCATGTGGGTGCATCCGAACGTGGACCTGTACCTGGTCACCGCGCAGGTGGCCGAGCTCGCGGTGCTCAGGTTCCGGCCGGAGGCCAGAGTCGAGGTCGTGCCGCCGCCGGTCCGGCCCGCGTTCTACCGGCCGCAGAGCCAGCTCCAGGCCAGGCAGGAGCTCAACCTCCCGCCCGGCGAACGGTGCGTGCTGCTGATGTCCGGCGCCTGGGGGCTCGGTCCGCTCGCCGCCGTCGCCGAGGCGCTGGCCAGCGCCGGCGTGAACGTGCTCGCCGTGGCCGGGAACAACAGTCGCCTGACCCGCAAGCTCGCCGAGGTGGCGGCGCGCCAGCCGCGGGTGCGGGCGTTCGGCTTCACCGACCGCGTCGCCGACCTGATGTCCGCGGCGGATCTGGTCATCACCAGCTCCGGTGACACCTGCGCGGAGGCGCGAACCGTCGGCCGGCCGCTGCTCCTGCTCGACGTCGTCCAGGGCCACGGCCGCGACAACCTGCAGCACGAGCTTGAGCTCGGCAACGCCATGGTCACCTCGGCCGGCGCCGCCGACGTCACGCGCTCCGCGCTCGCCGCGCTCGAGCGCGCCAAGCCGGCGCCGCCCGGCCCGGTCCGTACCCGCGAGGGGTGGGAGACGGCGTTCACCGCCGCCGTGGCCGCGGTCGGCTGCTAGCTAACCGGACGACCCGTAGGGGATCTGGACGCTGACCGTCTGCACAACCTGCCAGGATCCTGAGTTCAATGTCCAGGCGCGGAACGAGCTGCCGCGAGCCGTCAGCGCCTCCGCCTGCCCATGCGGCTCCGGGGCCAGGGTCACGGTCCCGGCCGGCAGGCCAGTCAGTTCCTGCCAGCTGGCACCAGTTCCGGACAGCACGGCGGCCCGGGAGCCCGACAGCACCAGCCCCGCCGCGCCGGACGGCCAGATCGAGGCCGAGAGCACCGATCCGGAGCTCACCGGCAGCGCGGCCGAACTTGTCCACGGGCCGGCCGCGCCGCGCCAGGCTGCGACCAGCCGGGCGGATGCGCCCGTTCCCGTCCTGATGATCGCGGTGGTCACCGAGCCCGCCGTGGCCATCGCGAGTACCGCGCTGGGGGCGGGGCTCGGCAGCGCCGGGCCGGTCAGCGACCAGGAGCCGCCGGCCTCGGCGAAGATGCCGGGGGCCGACGTCCGGTCGCAGGCGCCGGCCACCATCGGGGTGCCCTGCGCGGTGAACGCGACCGCCGTCAGCCGGGTCAGCCCGCAGGTGCGGCCGGCCGGGCTCGCGGCGATCTGCCGCTCCGTGGCCAGTGTGGTCCATGCCGCCTGCGACTGGCTCTGGACCGCGACCGTGCCGTTGCTCGTCAGCGCGATCAGGCGGCCTGCCGGGCCCGCAGCGAGCGCGTCCGGGTCGCTGGCCAGCCCGAACATGACCGGCGAGCCGGCCGACCAGGAGCCGCCGCTGTCGGTGCTGGTGGCCACGGGCGAGAACGTCAGGTCCTGGCTCGGCCGAAAGCCGGCCGCCACCGAGCTGGCACCGGTGACCGCGGCGACCACGCCGCCGTTGCTGGCCACGCCCGCTGGCGTCGCGAGCCGCCAGGCCGCCGACCCGGCCGCGCGGGCGAAGAGCTGCCAGAAATTCTCGTGGTCCGCAGCCGACCCGCCCATGTCGACCACGGCGTAGGCCGTTCCGCCCGAACCGCCGACGGAGGTGGCCATCGGGACGCTGACCTGGGCCGGCGGGGCGGCGGTCCCGGCCGTACCCTGACCGCCGGAGCCGCAGGCGGCGAGCAGGACCGCGGCGCCGAGCGCGACCGTGACGGCGCCCGCCCGGCGGCCGGCCCGGCCGGTCATGACGATCCCAGCAAGCGCTCGGCGGCCTGGGCGAGCTCGACCGCGAACGACGACTGCGAGCTCGGCGAGCCCGGCCCTGGGTCCATGTTCAGCTCGGTCCTCATGACACCGCGGGCGTCGATCACGTAGGCGATGTCCGGGTGCAGCACCATCGAGCCGGCGCCCTCCACCTCGGCCGTCACGTAGTAGTCCTTCCAGACCTGCGTGAGCTGCGCCTGCGTGCCCGTGAGGAACAGCCAGTCCGGGATCGTGGTCAGTCGCTCCTGCCGGTCGAAGGCCCTGGTGTAGGCGAGCGAGCGGTAGAGCGGGTTCGCGACGATCGCGACCAGCGCGACGTGGCCGGACTGGCCGCCGAGCAACTGCCCCGCGGTGCGGAACTCCTGCGCGATCAGCGGGCAGTCGCTCGTGCAGACCGGGTCGAGAAACGTGAGCAGGATGACCTTGCCGCGGAGGCTGGCCAGCGACACCTGCCTGCCGTCCTGGTCGGTCAGGCTGAACGGCGC
>Ga0209380_10000624_pt1 | contig 24911 bp, 25 predicted proteins | sample HubBroMetageWFT6_FD_188347 | JGI IMG/M metagenome (GOLD analysis project Ga0209380, IMG submission 188347) | Warmed and freeze-thawed soil microbial communities from the Hubbard Brook experimental Forest, New Hampshire - Hubbard Brook CCASE Soil... | ecosystem: Environmental > Terrestrial >... | reverse complement strand
AATGCGGGGCGTCGCTCCCGGCGACAGCGGCGTTGCCGCGGGCCTGCTCAATACGAGCATGCAGACCGGCAATGCGCTCGGGCTGGCCGCCCTTGCGGCGATCGCCTCAATCGTGACCAGAGGTGACGTCGCGGGGCATACCACCGCCCGGGCACTGACCGACGGCTACGTTGCCGGCTTGCTGGCCGGGGCCATCATCGTGACCGTCGGCGCGCTCGTCGCACTCGTCACCATCAACGCCCGCTTCAGCGCCGCCGAGGTCGCGGACGCCGGACCCTGAACCGCCGGCTACCCGGTCCGGGCTACCGGCCTTCGGGATCGTCGGCCCAGAGCCCGATCCGGCTGGCGAAGCGCTCAACGATCGCCTCCGCTATGCCATCGCCTGCGAGCGCGCGCTCCACCTCCTCGTCTGCGGGGCGGCGTTCGGCGCTGACCCAGGAGTGCAGCTGGCGCAGGTGAGCGGCGAGGCCGGGCTCGATCTCACCCCAGCGTCGCGCGGCCCGCGACCGGTCGGTCGTCCAGGTCTGGTCGTGGACGCTCACTAGCCCGGCCACGGCCAGAAGCGTCTTGCGGGCTATCCGGACTCCGAGCCGGTCCGCAGCCGTCCCGGCCTCCAAGTCCTCGCGCGACCGCTGAACATGCCAGCCGATGTCACCGTTAAAGCCGCGCGCAGCCCGCACGTCGGCCGGGAACGCCGGCAGCCCGGCGGCTGGGTCTGGGCCGACGAGGTGTACGCAGTAGTGGCGCAGGAAGACCCGGTAGCCGTAGGCAGCGTCGCCGTCCCCGTCCAGATCTCCGGGTGCGGCCCTGGCGATCTCGACGGCCCGGCAGATCTCGGCGTACCGGGCCGACAGGCGCCGGGCGACGATCACCGCGTCCGGCAGGCCGATCGCGAGCAGGTCCACATCCGATGACCCCGGTCGTGCCGTGCCGGCCGCGACCGACCCGTATACATACAGTGATGCCCCGGAGTCCCCGGCAGACGCGACCGCGTCGGCCAGGACGGGCTCGAACGCGGCAGGCACCCGGCGTCGGTGCGCCCCCGTCAGGATCGTCCCGTCAGCCGCCACACCCTCGCCGGGATCAGCCATTGCATCCACTCACGTTCCGGCAGTCTAGAAGCCTGGGCCGGCTCGCCCTCGACGGAGGACTGTGTGGTTCTGGTGTCGCTGGGGCGACACCAGAACCACACAGTCCGTGCCCGCTCCGCCATCTCGGGCCGGAGCTGCCCGCCGCTGCCGCCAGACGGGCAGACTATGAAGCCACGGCCTGCCTTGATTTGCCACCGGGAGGAAGTGCCATGCACGCCCCGTCCGGACGGAGCGGCTGATGCGCGATGACGTACGGGACGCGCTCGCCATCGGCCGAGACTCCACTCTGGAGCAGCGGACGATCGACATCACCACGACTGGTCGGCGTTCCGGCCAGCCGCGGCGGATCGAGATCTGCTTCTACCGCTTCGGAGACTCCGTCTACCTCAGCGGTGTTCCCGGACCGCGCACGAGGGACTGGCTGGCGAACCTGACGGCCGACCCGAGGTTCACGTTCCACCTGAAGAACGGCGTGGTCGCGGACCTGCCAGCGGTCGCCACAGTCATCACCGATCCGGCGGAGCGCCGACGCATAATGAGCGACTTCGTCGCCGACTTCAACCGCCGCTGGGGCCCGGACAGCCCCTGGCCTGAAGGTGTCCTGGACGATTGGGTGGAGCGCAGCCCGCTGGCCAGAGTCACGTTCGTCGTAGCCAGTCCACCCGCCTAGCGACAGGAGCGTCAGCCGTGACCACCTCAGCCAGCCGCAGGGTGACGGCAAGCATGAGCCTGACGCTCGGCGGGCTGTATCTCATTGTCTGCCCCGAGATCGCCGGAGGCGGGCAGCGCCTGTTCGACGACGGCCTGCCGGCCTCGAAGTGGGCTCTCACGCACCGGGAGACCGGCAATCTGGGGGAGATCGCCATGGTCTGCGACCGCGCCCGCTAGCGGCCGCGGTGAACTTCACCGCCAGCCCGGGTACTGGTGCCCTGTGACTAGTCTCGCGCCAACACCCATCGCGGTCCGCCGCGCCTATCTTGAGGAACTCGGCCCCGGGCAGCGGTCCGCCCTGCTCAGCTGGCTGGCCTTTACGGCCACCTTCACCGGCCTGCGGGCGCTTACGTACAGCATCCGGGTCGGAAAGGGCCCGTTCCGGAACATAAGCGTCGGCGGCGAGCATCTGCACCATTACATCTGGGGCATTGGCCTGCTGTCGGGCGTCGGCGCGGTCGCCGTCCGGGGCGAGGAACGGCAGCGCCGCCATCCCACGGTCGCCGTCAGCTACGGCTCGGGCCTGGCGCTGATTGTCGATGAGTTCGCCTTGCTGCTCGACCTGAAGGACGTCTACTGGGCCAGGCAGGGCCGCATCTCCATCGACCTCGGGGTGGGCGGCATCGCCCTGGCCGGGTCCTACTTCGCCGCGCTGCCGGTGCTGCGCCGGCTCCGACGGGAGCGGAAGCAAGGCGCAGCCTCAGCCGGGGCGCCCGCTCCGCAGGAGCCGGACGCGCCGGAGGCGGCCAGCTAGACCCCCGGCCTGCGGCCGCCCGGACGAATTCAGGCGGCCGCAGCCACGGCTCAGCCGCTAGCGCATGCGCATCCAGCCGAGCCGGGCGTTGCTGCGCCCGGCTCCGGATGCGGCGCGTTCCTTCTTGAGGCGGGTGAAGTTGTCGTTGGGGATGATGTTGACCGGCTTGACCGGCGTCGGGTACCCGACGCCCTGCAGGACCGTGTCGATCGGACTGCCCGGCTGCATGAAGTTCGCGTAGTTCGCCAGGTTGCCGCGCCGGTACCCGCTGCCCGGAGTGCCGACAGCGCGCGCGTCGCGGCCGAACAGCCCGTAGTGCCGCGCGCTGTTGAGGCCGAGGATCTTCCGCTTGTCGTGCTCGGTGAGCTGCGGGTAGTTGTACTGCTCCGCGAGCTCGTCGGGAATCTGGTACCGCCACAGCGCCTCTATCTGCCACTGCGGCCCGCCGTACCACAGCGAGTCCGAGCCGAACACGATGTGATCGGAGCCCATGTAGTACATCAGCTGGCCGATGAGGTGCGACCAGACCGTCGGGAAGGTCACGATCATCGAGGCCATCGTCGTGCCGAGCTCGGCGTACAGGTTGCGGAGCCGGACCGGGCTCGACGGTGACGTCGAGGTCGGCTCGGCGCCGGCCACGTACTTGCCGCCGGCGATCTGCGCGAACTGCGTCGACCAGCGGATGTTGGGAACCGTGTGACCGTCGCTGTCGGTCAGCGTGGTCGGCGGCATCGCCCCGGCTTCGTTCTCGATGTCCTGCAGCGACTGCAGCACCCAGAAGCTAGGCCGGATGCAGGAGTGATAGATGATGAAGTTGAACTGCGGCCAGTCACTGCAGGCCTTCACCAGATCGTCGGGGTTGCCGTAGTCGGGCGTGTTGTTAGGCCCGCCGGGCTGCGAGCCCGAGGCCGACAGGCCCTTGTGAATGCAGATATTGAAGAACCCCGGGTGCTCGCGGAGCATGTGCCGGTTCGCGTTGATCACCGCGTAGGTCGGGTAGGCGATGGCCTCGTCGTCCAGCCGCCACCGGGTGAACTCGGCGCCGGGAAACGCGCTCGCCGCCTCGGCCACGCAGTAGCCCTTCCAGGAGTCCGGCTTGCAGTACTCGACCTGCCACTGCGTATAGTCGCCGAACGCCGGATCCTGGAGGTTGCCGAGGCCCGGATAGATCTGCGAGTGGGCGAACGCCCGCCGCGAGCCCGCGAGCGCGTTGATGAAGTCCCGGCACTGCGAGGTCTGGTAGCCGGTCAGGATCTCGCTGACCAGGCTCTCGGTGATGCTGTCCGCCGGTCCCGGCACGCCGCCGCCCGGCGGGGTGAACAGCGCGATGTTCGCGTTGCTGATGATCGAGATGCTGGTCTGGGCCTGGAGGTACATCCGGTTGATGTACTGGCCCAGATGGAACTCGCCCAGCGCCGTCGTCGCCGGTCCCGAGTTCGGCGGGAAGCTCGGGCCGAGCTGCGCCGGATTCCAGTCCGTCCAGGGATTCCCGAGCTCGTCGACGCCCGCCGGGTTCCCGCCCGTGCCGTTGAAGGGGTTCGAGGTGTAGCCGGCTCCGGTGGACACCGGTCCAGGGCCCTGGGCGAGCGCGCGCAGTCCGTTCGGGCCGTTCATGCTCGACCTGACGATGTGCGTCTGGTCATCGAAGACGAACACGTCCTCCGGGACGCCGTTCTCCTCATAAGCCGCCGTCTCGTACATATCGACGGGGCGGACGTTGAAGTACTTCCTGCCGTAGACCTCGTTCATGGCGAGGAACGCCGCCGCCATGCCGCCGGTGCCCGCTAAGAACGCGCGCCGGCTGGTCCCGAGGCGCTTGGCGGCCTCGTCGGCCAGTTCCTGTATCCGGTGCTCGACGTGCCGCTGCTGCTCGGTCTGCGGATGCGGCATGTACTCGCCGTTGGAGACCATCCGGGTCGGGACGGGGGAGTGGAACGGTTCAGACTCGGCCGGTGCGACCCGCCGCATCTGCTCGTCAGTCAGCCAGGAATCCTCCTCGCGCGAATCGGGTGCACGTCGTGACTCAGACCACATAGAAATTCTCCTGCCTGGGCCGCAACCAGGATCGGCATGGCCCCTTGCCGTGGGGTACGAGGACGGGAACGCGGCGAAGCCGGCGGTCCCCGGCTACGGGCAGGCTGGTCCGGTAAGGGGCGAGCGGCGAGGGGGCGGGCAACACAGAGTGTGCTTCGCGCGCCACCGGGCTGGGCGGAAGGGGTAGGCCCGGCAGAGACTGCGACCGCTAACCGACTCGTCGATCCCACCATCTGCGTATGGATTTGCCACTGTTCGTCGCGATGACGTGAATGCATACTCGCGCCGCATGATCTGGGAGTCAACGTGCCCCGATGTCCGTTTCTATTTCGGCCATGGGCCGCGGGCGTCTTCCCAGGCCAGTGCGATACTGCCGTCCATGCTGATCTCGACCATGAATGACCTTCCCGGGTACGAAGTCACCGAGGTGCTGGGTGAGGTGTTCGGTCTCACCGTCCGCAGCCGCAACATCGGATCCCAGTTCGGTGCCGCCTTCAAATCGCTGGCCGGCGGCGAGCTGCGCGGCATGACCAAGAACCTCTCGGTGAGCCGCCAGGAGGTAATCGAGCGCATGGTGGAGGAGGCGCAGGCCAAGGGCGGCGAGGCCGTCCTCGCGATGCGCTTCGACACCTCCGAGATGGGCGGCAACTGGACCGAGATCTGCGCCTACGGAACCGCCGTCAAGATCCGCAAGCTCTGACCGGCAGCCGGCGCGGCCGCCGGCTCAGCGGGCAGGCGCGGCGCGCAGCGCCGCCACTACCGCTGCGATGTCCTCCGGCTCGGCCGCGTACGGGGTGTAGAGCGACATCCGGGTGACCAGGTCGCCGAACCGCCCGAGCAGAGAGCGCGCTACCTGCTGCGGATCTCCGGCGACGGCGAACACGTCGAGCACGTCGTCGCTGATCAGCGTGCCCATCTCGGCCCAGGCCTGCTGCCGGGACAGCGCATTGAGCTGCTGATGCAGCTCGGCCCAGCCGTGTAGTTCGAGGACCGGCCGGTAGGCCGGCGTGGATCCGTAGAAGGCGATCTGCGCGCGGACGCCGGCCTCGGCGGCTGCCCGCGCCTGCTCGTCCCGGCCGAGCACGACGAAGGCAGGCAGGCTCAGCTCGAAGCCGTCCAGGGAACCGCGCGCCGCCAGGAGCGCCGGAACCGTGCGCTCGCGCAGATAGGTCTCGGTGGTGAAGCTGTGGCAGAGCATGCCGTCGGCCACCCGGCCGGCCACTCCGGTCATCAGCCCGCCGACGGCCGCGAGCACCACCCGCGGATTGCCGTGCGGGTTCGGTCCCGGATTGAAGAAATCCGTCATGAGCGTGTGGTGGTAGAACTGCCCGCGGAACGCGAGCCGCTCGCCGCTGGCCCAGCTCTGCCAGACGGCCCGGACCGCGGCGATGAACTCTTCCATCCGGGCGGCGGGGTGGCTCCACGGCATCGAGTAGCGGCGCTCGATGTGCGGCCGGACCTGCGAGCCGAGGCCGAGCTGAAACCGCCCGCCCGCGATCAGCTGAATGTCGTTGGCCAGCACGGCCACGCTCATCGGGTTCCGCGCGAACGCGACGGCGATCGCGGACTGCAGCGTGATCGACGACGTCACGCGAGCCGCCAGGGCCAGGCTGGTGAACGCGTCGTGCCTGGTCTCCGGGACGGCGAAGCCGTCGTACCCGAGTACCTCGGCGGCGACCGCGCCGGCCTCGATCTGCAGCGGCGTCGCGGCTATGTGCTCTCCGGAGTCGATCTGCATCACTCCACCCTCTCTGGACGTCCGTACCGCCGTGTGCCATCCTCCACGCAATGCCGCAAATCAGCTCAATGAGAGGCCTGCATGATGGTGAAGATCGTAGATCACGGCACCTGGTCGCTCGCGGCAGCGGACGAGGATCTGCATGCTCCGGGCCCGGAGCTGCTCTGGAACGAGTCGTACTACTTTGACTTCGCCGCCGCTGACGGATCGGTTGGCGGCTACATCCGGCTCGGCTTGTATCCAAACTGGGAACGTGCCTGGTACTGGGCCTGTGTCGTTCGCCCGGGACTGCCCGCGATCCTCGTGGCCGATAACGCGGCGGCGCTGCCGAAGCCGGGCGAGACAGAGCTGCGGGCCGACAGTTACCACGCGACGCAGGTCATCAGCGAACCGCTGCGCTCCGCTCGCGTGACGCTGACCGCGACCGGAACCGTCCTGCCCGAGCCCGCCGCGGCCTACAGCGAGCTCAGCACCGGGACGGCCGGGCTCGGCCTGGACCTGGAGTGGACGACCGTCGGCGGCGTCTACCCGTATAAGGACCTGCCCCGCTACGAGGTCCCGGCCGCGGTCACCGGCACGGTCACGATCGGCGAAGAACAGATCGCCATTGTCGGCTCCGGCGAGCGCGACCACAGCTGGGGCGAGCGCGACTGGTGGCAGATCTCGTGGCTGTGGACCTCGGGCCGGCTGGCGGACGGCACCGCATTTCACGGCATGCAGGCCAACATCGGATTCGCGATCGGCTGGCCGTCGTTCGTGGTCACGCCCGATGGCGAGCTCAGCCACCGGGACGGGTTCGGCGCGGACACGGCCTTCGGCGCTGACGACCTCCCTGAACTGTCCCGCCTCAGACTGCCCGGCATGCCGATGTCCGCGGTCCCGATCGCATTCGCGCCGGTCGCCATGACCGCTCCGGACGGCCGCGTCTCGCACTTCCCGCGCGCGCTGTGCCGGTTCAGCGCCGATGACGGCCGGACCGGATACGGCTGGACGGAGTGGAATCAGCCGCCCGGCTGGCAGCAGCACGGCTGGTCGTACCTGGATCTGCCGGCGGAGGGCACGGCGTGACGCCGGCCGCGGTCTCTGGCGGCGGGGACCTCACCGCAGGATTCCTGACCCGCGCGCTCGCTGGGCAGCTCGGCGGCGCCGCTGTCACCAGCGTCGAGATCTCGCCGGTCGGAACGGGCCAGGTCTCCGACAGCTTCCGGCTGCATCTCACCTACGACCGGGACACCGGCCTCCCGGCCACGTTCGTCGCCAAGGTTCCCGCAGCCGACGCGGCGAGCCGGAACGCCGCCAGGTCGTTCCGGACCTATGAAATCGAGGCCAGCTTCTACGACCAGATCGCGGGGGAGCTGCCGGTCGCTCTCGCGCGGTGTTACTACGCCGCCTACGACCCCGCGCCGGATGAGTACATCGTGCTGCTGGAGGACCTCGCGCCCGCTCGTCCCGGCGATCAGCTCGCCGGGCTCAGCCCGGACGATGCCGCCGCGGCGATCGGCGAGCTGGCCGCGATGCACGCGGCGGGCTGGGCCAGCCCGAGGCTCGCCGCCCTGCCCTGGCTCAATCGGGCCAGCGCGGAAAACTCCGCCCTGCTCGCCGCCGCCATCACCGGGCTCTATCCCGGCTTCCGTGAGCGGTACGCCGATCGGCTCGAGACCGCCACGCTGGGCCTGATCGAGGGCTTCCTGCCGCAGGCCGACGCCTACCTAACCATGAGCAGCGGCCCGGCCACGCTCGTGCACGGCGACTTCCGGGCCGACAACCTGCTCTTCGGCGCCGCCCGGCCCGTCGTGCTCGACTGGCAGACGTGTACCTTCGGGGCCGCAGCCGGCGACCTGTCCTATTTCCTCGGCTCCAGCCTGCCGGTGGCGGACCGGCAGCAGCACGAGGAAGCCCTTGTCCGGCTCTATCACGAGGCGATCACCGGCCGGGGTGTCGGCTTGAGCTGGGATGACTGCTGGTCTGGGTACCGTCGCTACGCCTTCGGCGGCATCGTCATGGACATCATCGCCGCGATGTTCGTGCAGCAGACGGAGCGCGGCGACGAGATGTTCACCGCAATGGCAAACCGCCACGCCCAGCACGCCATTGATCTTGACGCGCTCGCCTTCCTGACCGTCTAGGCCAGGGGTGCGACCCCCTGAACCCCCGCATGACCTGGCGAAGCGACCTTGGCCGGGCTCGGCATAAGGTTCAGCCATGGCCGCCGCAGTGACTCAGCCCCCGCATGCCACCGTTAGCCGGGCCCGGCCCGGGCTGATCCTCGGCGTGCTGTCGATCGGCGCCCTCGCCTACGCGGTGCTGAGCTCGGCCGTCATCCCGGCCCTGCCGGTGATTCAGCACAGCCTGCACGCCAGCGAGACCGGCGTCACGTGGCTGCTCACCGGCTTCCTGCTCTCCGCGTCCGTCGGCACGGCGATCATCGGCAAGCTCGGCGACCTGTACGGCAAGCAGCGGATGCTGGTCTGGACGCTGCTGGTGCTGGCGGCAGGCACGTTGCTGTCGGCGCTGGCCGGATCGCTCACCCTGCTCATCGCCGGCCGGGTAGTCCAGGGCGTGGCCGGCGGCATCTTCCCGCTGGCCTTCTCGATCATGCGAGATGAGTTCCCGGTCGAGAAGGTGCCGGGCAGCATCGGCCTGATGTCGTCGATCCTGGGCGTTGGCGGCGGCTGCGGCCTGGTCGTCGGCGGGCTAATCGCCGAGCACCTGAGCTGGCACTGGCTGTTCTGGGCGCCGCTGCCGGTGATGGTCGCGGCGCTGGTCTGCACCTGGCGGTTCATCCCGGAGTCCAGGGTCCACGCCGAGGGCCGGGTGAACTGGGTGTCCGCGGCGCTCATGAGCACCGGAATGAGCTGCGTACTGATCGCGATCGCGCAGACCTCAGTGTGGGGATGGATCAGCGCCAAGACACTGGCGCTCCTGGCGGCCGGCCTGATCGTCTGCGCGGTCTGGATTGCGGCCGAGATCCGGAGCCCGGACCCGCTGGTCAACATGTCCCTCATGGCCGCGCGCGGCGTCTGGGCGACGAACCTGGCTGCGTTCCTGCTCGGCGCCGGGATGTACTCGGCCTTCCTGCTGCTGCCGCAGTTCGCCCAGCTGCCCCGGACGACCGGCTTCGGATACGACGCCTCCGTGGTCGTGGCGGGCCTGTACCTGCTGCCGTGCGCACTGGGCATGGGCCTGCTCGGCTCGGTGGCGGGCCGCGTGGAGCGGCGCTTCAGCTCCCGCTCCGCCCTGGTCGCCGGGAGCGCGCTCAGCGCGGTCGCCTGCGGCTGGCTCGCCCTGGCCAGCCGCCCGGCCGACATGCTGATCTGCTCGGCGCTGCTCGGCGTCGGCATCGGCCTGGCGTTCGCCGCGCTCGGGAACCTCATCGTGCAGGCCGTCCCGCCGGACGAGACCGGTGTGGCCAGCGGGATGAACACCGTCGTCCGCACCCTCGGCGGTGCCGTCGGCGGACAGGTCGCGGCGACGCTGGTTGTCGACCATACGACCGGCCTGCTGCCGCGGCTGACCGGCTTTACCGACACGTTCGCGCTGTCGGCGTTCCTGCTGCTGGTGTGCGTCGCCGCAGGCCTGCTGGTGCCGCGGTCATCGCCGGCGAAATACCCAGACCTGCTGGCCGTCAGCTAGCCGGACCGGGATCTGCCGCCGCAGCCGCAGCGCGCCAGGCAGGACCGTCCTCGGTATCTCGGGGGCCAGCAAGATCACCGCGCCGTCGCTGCGCGTGACCCGGCTCATCTCGGCCAGGGCCGACCCTAGCCAGCCGCCGTCGCTCGCGGCGGGCGGGAGCCGCGAGACGCAGGCGGCCACCGAGTCATCGGGCTCGAGGATCTCCCGGGCGTCGCCCAGGCTGACGTCGGCACCGGGCGCGGCGGCGCGGGCCTGGTCGAGGAGATCGGCCGAGCTATCTGTCCCGGCGGCAGCCCAGCCGGCCGCGGCCGCCTCGGCGAGCACCGCGCCCGTACCGCAGCAGGGATCGAGGAGCAGACCGTCGGCGGGGCCGGCCAGGTAGACCATTCCTGCGGCAAAGGCGGGGGAGAACGCGCTGCCGCCCGCCCGCTCGCGCCGGTTGCCGCCCAGCCGCAGCCCGGTGACCAGCTCGCCGTCCCGCCACTCCGCGAGCCAGATCTCAAGCTCGGCCCGAGCGGCCGGCTTCCAGCGCGGCCGGTCCTGTCCGACCACCTGCGTCAGCGCGCGGCGGATGCCCGAGTGCAGCTCTCGCGGACCAGTGTGCACGCTGGTCGTGACGCTGTAACTCATGCTGGCGCTGAGCGGCCGGACCTGCTCGGCCCAGACCGAGAGGGCACGCTGCACCGAGTCGGCCCGCCAGCTGCGGGTGGCCAGTACGTTCGGGTCGGTGGTGCCGGCGCGGCTGAAGCGGCCGGCGTCGGCAAAGACGCCGTCGGCCAGGCGCGACGCCAGGGCGAGCGCGCGGCCGTCGCGGTCGGCCGCGAAGAGAATGTAGTCGCGCTGGCCATCCGAGCCGCTGCCGGTGATCTCGATTCCGGGCAAGCCGGCCAGCTGCTCACGCAGGATCCGGGCGAGTCCGGCCGGGCACGTCGCGAAGAACGGGCTCTGCCGCTGACGCCGGCCGGCCTGGATAGCTGGCATCCGGCCAGTGTCGCGCATGCAGGCGGCCGGGCGCCGCGCGCCCGGCCGCCTGCTACTGCGGCTACACGTTGCCGAATATCGGTCCGACCGACGCGCAGGTCGGCTGGAAGCTCGGGTTGTCGGCCCCGAGGGCGTTGACCATGTCCTGCAGCGCGTTCGAGTCGTAGGAGATCGACAGGTGATCGCTGCCGTCCTGCGGGCACTGGTTCTGCAGGGTGATGTTCTGCACGTTCGGCCCGGCGGGCAGGAACGCGTTGGTGTACGGGGTGACCACCTCGTCATCCTGGGTCTCGATCACCACGTATTTGACGCCGGCGACCGTCGGCGTCGTGTTGAGGTTGTTGAGGAATGAGGAACCCTGGATCTGCTCGACGCAGGCCTCGCAGGCCGGGGACAGAATCGCCGTGGCGAGCCCGAGCAGCCCGAGGTCGGTGATGAGGGTTACGACGCCGTCGAGGTTCGTGCCGTAGTTCGAGGGCGCGAACCCGACCAGCATGTTGACCTTGGACGCGCCGCCGAGGTCGTTGATGTAGTAGCGCGGCATCATCCCGCCCTGGGACCAGCCGACCAGGTCGACCTTGCTGGCACCGGTCTCGGCCAGGACCTTGTTCACCTCTGTCGACAGCTCGGACGCCGAGTTGGCGATCTCTCCCGTGGCGAAGATGCCGGTCAGCGGGATGGTCTGACCGTAATTGAAGGAGTAGACGCAGTAGCCGTTGTTCACCAGGTCCGGAGAGATGGCTCCGAATGAGTTGTACATGCTCGAGAAGGTGCCTTCAACGAGCACGACGGGATAGGGATGCGCCGCCGAAGGCGTGCACCGCTGATTGGCACCAGGCGGTGACGCATTGTAATTCCAGACAAGAGTTGAGTTCAGGAACGCGGACGCCTCGCCTTCCAGCGGCAGGGGCGACGCCTGCGCCGGGACGGCGCCGATGACCAGCGCAGTAGCAGTGCCCGCGATGACCGCGGACATTCCGAAGACGCGATTGAGCCGGGGCAGCTTCATTCTCCCTCGCAGATTCGTGATTTGAGTGACGACCGCATCGTCGCGGCAATTGAGAATGCCCATCACCAGCGGCAGCAGAATGCATGCCACTGGTCACGACCTCGAGGTTACCCGCCAGTATGATCCGCCCGATATTGCCTGTCAACAGCCAATATTTACTAGGCGTTAATACGGCCGAAATACGCTGGCCGCGCCCGCTGTCAGCCCGTCAGGAACCGAAGGTCCCGCCATCTGCTCGACTGATCCGGCCGGCAGCTGGTGTCCCTGAACTCGTCGCTGCCGGTCCGGTAAATGCCGCAATACCCGGCCAGTCATAGTGTTGAGCTGTCCTTGCCCGAGGCGCGAGCAACCAGCCGGGAGGCGCGATGTCCGCGGTGACTGCCGAAGATGTACTCAGCTCCGCGGCCGCGCGCTGGCGGCGCATCGATCCTCTGCTGCCGGACCCGCATCCTGCTGTTGACACCGGCTGCGGGGTCGAGCTGACAGTGCCCGCCGCCGACGGGCGCGCGGCAGCGGTCGGCTGGTGCCGCCACCTCGAGATCGCGCCCGACGCGGAGGAGCTCGCCTGGGGTGCGCCCGCTCAGTTCTGGCTGACCGCCCGGGTGGCCGGCGATCCCGAAGAGCCGGGCATCGGGGCCGCGCTGGATGAGCTGCTCGTTCGCTGGCGCGCGCACCTGGGATCGCAGCAGGCCACGGCCGGGGAGGACAGCCAGGCAGCGATCAGGTGGCCGAGCCGCGACGTCGCCGGGGCCCGCGCGCTGCTGCGCCACGGCCTGCAGCCGCTGACCGTCATCGCCGTCCGGTCGGCCGGACGGGCCGTGCCGGACCAGGCGCCTGCACCCGACGGCGTCCGGATCCGGCAGGCCGGTCCTGATGACGTCGCCGCGGTCACCGCGCTCACCATGGAGGTAATCCGCTACGACCAGCACTTCGGCAGCGTGCAGCTGCACCCGCACGCCGAGCGGGCCGAGCGGCACGCAGCCGAGGACACCCTCGCCCTGAGCGAGCCGTGGACCTGGCTGGCCGAGCGGGACGGCCAGGCCATCGGGCTGCTGGTGGCGCAGCCACCGGAGCGGGCACGCTGGATCGCCGCGGTCACCAGCCAGGATCCGGTCGCCTACCTGGCAACCATGGCGGTGCGGCCCGATGAGCGCGGGTCCGGCATCGGCGGCGCGCTGGTAGCCGAACTGCACCGCAGGCTCGACGCGGCCGGGGTTGCGGTCACGCTGCTGCATCACGGCCAGCTGAACCCGCTGTCGGCGCCGTTCTGGAACCGGATGGGCTACCGGCCGCTGTGGACCAGCTGGGAGATCCGGCCCGCCCGCGCACTGCGCTAACGGAGCGGATCAGCCGATCGCGCGGCTGGCGCAGCGTCCGGCGGTCCGCCCGGAGAACAGGCAGCCGCCGAGGAACGTGCCCTCAAGCGACCGGTATCCGTGCATGCCGCCGCCGCCGAAACCGGCGACCTCACCCGCCGCGTACAGGCCGGGAATCGGCTCGCCGTCGGTGCCGAGCACCTGCGCGTTCAGGTTGGTCTGCAGGCCGCCGAGGCTCTTGCGAGTGAGGATGTGCAGCCGGACCGCGACGAGCGGCCCGGCGGCCGGGTCGAGGAACCGGTGCGGCTTGGCTACCCGGATCAGCCGGTCGCCCAGGTAGCGCCGGGCGCCGTGGACGGCGGTCAGCTGACTGTCCTTGGTGTAGGGGTTGGCGACCTCCCGGTCGCGGGCCTCGATGAGCTGCTGCAGACTCGCGAGGTCAATCAGATCCTCGCCAGTCACCTTGTTCATGCCGGCCACCAGCGCGGGCAGGCTCGGCTCCACGACGAAGTCCGCGCCGTGCCGCATGAAGGCCGCGACTGGCCCCGGCGGTCCTGGCCGGACGCGCTGCAGCAGCTTGCCGATGCTCTTGCCGGTCAGATCCGGATTCTGCTCCGAGCCGGACAGCGCAAATTCCCGCTCGATGATCTTTTGCGTGAGCACGAACCAGGTGTACTCACGGCCGGTGGTCACGATGTGCTCGAGCGTCCCGAGGGTGTCGAAACCGGGGAAGAGCGGCGCGGGCAGCGGACGGCCCCGCGCGTCGAGCCAGAGCGACGACGGGCCGGGCAGGATGCGGATGCCGTGCAGCGGCCAGATCGGATTCCAGTTCTGGATGCCCTCGGTGTAGTGCCACATCCGGTCCTGGTTGATCAGCGACGCACCGGCGGCCGCGCTGATCCCCAGCATCCGCCCGTCGACGTGGTCGGGAACACCGGACAGCATCTCGCTCGGCGCCGGCCCGAGCCGCTCGGGCCAGTGCCTCCGGACCAGATCGTGGTTGCCCCCGATGCCGCCGGAGGTGACCAGTACGACCGGAGCGTGCAGCTCGAAGTCGCCGGTGACCTCACGCGTGCTGCTCTCGCCGCGGGCGGATCTGGACGGCGCCAGGACACTGCCCCGCACCCCGTCGACGACCCCGCCGGTGACGGTGAGCTCGTCGACCCGGTGCCGGAACTTCAGCTCGACCTGGCCGGCCTGGGCCGCGACCCGCACCTCCTGCTCGAACGGGGCAACAACGCCTGGCCCGGTGCCCCAGGTGACGTGAAATCGCGGCACCGAGTTACCTGGCCCGCCGGGGCCGTACCCGCCGCGCTCCGCCCAGCCGACGATCGGGAAGAAGCGGACGCCCTTGGCGTGCAGCCACGACCGCTTCTCGCCGGCCGCGAACCCGACGTAGGCCTCGGCCCACCGGCGCGGCCATTCGTCCTCGGGACGGTCGAAGCCCGCGGTGCCCAGCCAGTCCTGCAGCGCCAGGTCGTAGCTATCGTGGATGCCCATCCGGCGCTGCTCGGGGGAGTCGACGAAGAAGAGGCCGCCGAAGGACCAGAACGCCTGGCCGCCGAGCGACGCCTCCGGCTCCTGCTCCAGCAGGATGACCTTGCGGCCCAGGGCCACCAGCTCGGCGGTAGCGACCAGGCCCGCGAGCCCCGCGCCGATGACGATCGCGTCAGCGTCCTGCGTCATGAATGGTGATGCTACTGGGGCCGCCGGCGCGGGCCTCACGCCTGCCCCGGCGACGGCACGGCGCGGCGCGGGTCAAGCAGCCCCGGCTCGGTCGCCATGATCTGGCCGCGGCTGGCGGTGAGCACGGCGGCGTGCGGGCGCGCCGCCCACCCGCGGTAGTCCGCGCTGCGATCGGCGCCGGTCCACCGCAGCTCGAGCTCGCCGGCCGCATCGGGCGAGGAGCTATCCGCCCGCCAGCCCGCCGCGCGGGGGAGCGACCGGACGTCGCGGCGCAGGTAAAGCAGCGGCCACCACGCGTCGAGGCCGAAGCTCGCGTACAGCGGCATGGCGTTCGCGTGCAGGCTGCTGAACGTCATCCGCCGCGGCGCATCGCGCCACAGCTCGGCGAGCATCGCCCGCCCCGAGCCGGCTCCGTGACCGGCCGGATCGACGAAGAGGTCACAGAGCATGGTGATCGCCGCGGAGCCCGTTCCTATCTATCTGCTGGGCGGCGCCGAACCCGAGCACGGTCTCGCCTGCGGCAGCGACGACAACCCGGCCGTGGCTCATGAGATGCCGGACGTAGTCGGGGTTGGTGCCTGACCACTCGTCGTCCATCCCGGTCGCGATGGCGATGGCGGCGATGGCGGCCAGGTCGGCCTCGGTGGCCGCCCGGACGCGGACATCGGGCATTGGTGGCTCCCTTACGGCTGGCGGGCGAAGCCGATCTGAGTCTGTGTCACCGCGAAGCCGACGGACCGGTAGACCCTGATCGCCACATCATCCGGGTCGGCCGCCATGACCAGCCGGGCGCCGGCCGTCGCCCGCAGGAAGTGCAGGCCGGCCTTCCAGACCAGCGATCCGGCCAGGCCCTGGCGGCGCACGGCGGCGAGCGTCTCGACGTTCTGGTACCGGGCAAGGCCCGAGCCGTCAGTGACGAGGCCCAGCTGGGCGACCAGCGTGTCGCCGATGAAGGCGCCGAACCAGCAGCCGTGACCGGCCTCGGTGAGCGCGCGCTCCGCCGCGATCCTTGCACCGAGGAACTCCGGGTCACTGCCGGGTCCGCCGCTCGTGATGGCGGCCCTCAGCTCGGCCGACTGGCGCCAGTCGTCGTCGCCCGCCAGCGGGCGGTAGGCCGCGCCCGGGTTCGGATGCGGCGGCTCGTGGATCTCCGCGGCGGTCATGATCGCGGTCCGCTCGGTACTGAAACCCGCGGCGACGAACTCGCCCTCGCTCACCCCGGCGGCATCGGTGACGTCGATGCCGAGCGTGACGTGCAGGGCCGCCGGGAACTCGGACGCGAACGTCTCGAGCCATCCCTGGAGCCCGCCGGGTGACGGCGCGGCCGACAGCAGCAGGAAGTTGCCCCACCAGAACGACGGATTGGCCGGCGTGCGGACGACGAGATGGTCACCGCGATCCTCGGTATGGCTGCCCTCCAGCACCCGGATCATGATGTCCGTGCGGTAGCCGAGCGACCGGATCTCCACGCAGCGAAGCGTAGCCGCCTCGGCTTTGCTAAGCGCGTCTCATTAAGCAAGGAACCTTGCGCAACATCTCTTGAGCAAGGTATCTTGCTTTCATGAGCGAGACGAACGAGGCGATGCGACTGCGGGCGCTGGCGCACCCCATCCGGTGGAAGCTGATCGACGTACTGGGCAGCGAGCTGTCCGCGACCGCCACGCGGTGCGCCGAGGTCACCGGGGAGAGCGTCGCCAGCTGCAGCTACCACCTGGGCATCCTCGCCAAGTACGGCTACATCGAGCTGGTCCCAGATCAGCCTGGCCGCGAGAAGCCGTGGCGGCTGACGAGCACCCGGCAGGAGCTGTCCGCGGAGCCAGACGACGAGGCGGGCTCGCTGGCCGCCGAGGCGGCCATCGAGGTGTTCCTCGATCATGAGCTCGGCCGGATCAAGGACCGGCTGCGCCGGCGTGACCTGGAGCCGCCCGAGTGGCGGGCTACGTGGCTGATCACCGGCTCATCGATGTGGGTGACCGCGGCCGAGCTTTCGGAGATCAAGCAGGAACTCATCGGCATCGCCAATCGCTACACCGACCGCGAGTCCGACCCGGCCAGCCGTCCCGAGGGTGCGCGGGAATCCCGCGTCTTCGCGCACACGTCGGTTGCGCCCGAGGTCCCTGGCCGGACGTCATGACGCCGAAGCTTCCTGGCGCCTTTGCCGATCCGCGATTCAGGCGCCTGCTCGCGGGCCAGTCCCTGTCCGGATTCGGCGACACGGCGCTCTACCTGACGCTGCCGATCTGGGCGAAGAACCTGACCGGGAGCAATGCCGCCGCGGGCGCCGTATTCCTGGCTCTCGGCATCCCGGCGCTGTTCGCGCCCGCGGCCGGGCATCTGGCCGACCGGGTGTCCCGCCGGCCGCTGCTGATCCTCGTCAACGCCCTGACGGCCGCGCTGGTCCTGGCGCTGTTCGCGGTGCGGTCATCACATCAGCTCTGGATCATCTACGTGGTGACGTTCGGCTACGGCGTCGCCGGAGGCATCGTCGGCAGCGCCAACGCAGGCCTGCGCAAGGACATGCTGGTGGGCGCCAACCTGGCCGCGGCCAACGCGGCCCTGCAGAGCATCTCGCAGGGAGTGCGGATCCTTGCGCCGCTGGCGGGAGCGGGGCTCTACACCGCGTTCGGCGGCGGCGCGGTCGCCGCGATGGACGCGATCACGTTTGTGGCCGCCATCGCAGCGCTTGCCAGCATCAGGGTCAGCGAGTCGCGACCGGAGGTCACCGCGCGCGGCGAGTTCTGGCGCGAGGTCAGCGCCGGGTTCCGGCACATCCGTCGGGTACCGCTGCTGCGGCAGATCACGCTCGTCACTGCGGCGGTGTTCGCAGTGATCGGGCTCAACGAAACCGTCATCTTCGCGGTGATCGGGGAGGGCCTGCACAAGCCGGCCTCGTTCTTCGGCATCGTCTGCAGCGTCCAGGGCGTGGGCTCCATCGCGGCGGGCGCGACGATGACCATGCTGCTGCGCCGGCTGGGCTCGGCCCGGATGGTCGGGCTGTCGCTGATGGCCCTCGCCGTGGCCGGGGTCTGCTACCTGACCAGCTCGGTGCCGATGGTCCTCGCGGGCGGCTTCGCCGACGGCATCGGCGTGGTCTGGCTGACCGCGGTCAGCGTGTCCGCGATGCAGCTCTACAGCCCGCCCCGGCTGCAGGGCCGGGTCAGCGCGGCCTGGACCACGAGCATCGTCACGCCCCAGACGGTGTCGATTGCCGCCGGCACGGCACTGATCTCGCACGTGGACTACCGCCTGCTGCTGCTGGTTGTGATCGCCATCCCGGCGGCCGGAGCACTGACGCTGATCGCCCGGCCGGCCGCGGAGCCGGCGCCGTTCGAGAGCCCAGCCGAAACGCCGGCCGAGAGCCCAGCGGCGTTCCTGGCCGGAGCGGAGGGCGACCGGCTGCAGCCCGCCGCCGAGGCGGCAGCGCCCGAGCTGGCCGGCTAGCGGCCGATGGTGTAGTCCTGCGCCCGGAACTGGCGGGTGCGGCGCCGGAACTCGAACGTGAAGCCGGGCCACAGCGTGAGGTTGCGGCCCTCGCGGTCGAGATACCAGCTGGAGCAGCCCGAGCCCCAGACCGTCTTGGGCAGCTTGCGCTGAAGGTCGGCGTTGTAGGCGGCGGCGACCTCCGGGCGGACCTCGCACGGGCCGCCGCCAGCGGCCTCGACCTGGGCGATCGCGTCCACGATGAGGTTGAGCTGACTCTCGATCATCAGCAGCATCGAGGAGTGGCCGAGGCCGGTGTTCGCGCCGGTGAGCTGGAAATAGTTCGGGAAGGCGGGGGCGACCGTGCCGAGGTAGGTCTGCCCGAACGCGTCGGCCAGCGTCCCGCCGCCGCGGCCGACGATCTTGCCGAACGTCGGGTTGTCGGTGACGTGGAAGCCGGTCGCCAGGATCACCGTGTCGACCTTGTGCTCGGCGCCGTCCGCCGTCACCACGGCGTCCGGCCGGAACTCGATGATCTTCTCCGTGACCAGGCTGACATTCGGGCGGGCGAGAGCCGGGTAGAACTCGTTCGACGGAAGCACGCGCTTGCAGCCCAGGTCGTAATCCGGGGTGAGCTGGGCGCGCATGGTCTCGTCGGTGATCGCGCTCTCCATGTGCTTGCGCCACACTCGCTCGGCGCGCTTGAGGATCTTCGGGTTCTTGATGAAGCCCAGCGCCAGGAGCTCGCGCATCCAGTAGACCGCGGTCCTGGAAGCCTTCTGGGCAGACGGCAGCGCGCGGTACAGCACCTTCGTGCGGGCCTTCACCGGGTGGTTGGTGTGCGGGACCACGAACGCCGCGGTGCGCTGGAAGACGGTCAGGTGCTCCACCGACGGCTGAATCGACGGGACGATCTGGATGGCCGAGGCGCCGGTGCCGACGATCGCGACGCGCTTGCCCTCCGGCTGCCAGCTGTGATCCCAGCGCGCCGAGTGCATGATCGTCCCGGCGAAGCTGCCGATGCCGGGGATGTCGGGCAGCGACGGCTCCACGAGCGCGCCGAGTCCGGCGATGAGATACCGCGCCGCGAAATCCCCGCCAGTCGTGCTGATCAGCCAGCGGCTGGTGGCCTCGTCCCAGCGCGCCTCGGTCACCTCGTGGCCGAACCTCAGGTACCGGGCCAGGCCGTGCCGGGCGCTGATCTGCCGCAGGTACTCCCACAGTTCGGGCTGGGACGGAAAGCTCTCGCTCCAGTCAGGCTTGAGCGCGAACGAGTAGGAGTACAGGTTCGACTGGACGTCGCAACGGCAGCCGGGATAGGTGTTGTCCCGCCAGGTGCCGCCGACGTCGCCGGCGCGTTCCAGGATCACCAGGTCCCGATGACCAGCCTGGAGCAGCTTGATGGCGGCGCCAAGGCCGGAGAAACCGGACCCGACGATCACGAACGTGACCTGCTCGGGTGAGCTCGCAGCGGTCATGGGCTGACTCCAGGGAGCGACTGATCTATACCGAATTCGATTCTAGTTTTTCAGACTAGGTCTAGATCGGCCATGGGGAGCCACTGTCTGGTCCCAGCAAGCGTGCCGATGTGAGCCAGAAGCGGATCGGATGCCACCATAGAGCGGTGGTAGAGCTCAAGACGCCAGCTGAGATCGAGGCAATGAGGCCCGCCGGGCGGGTCGTGGCAACAGCGCTGCAGGAGATGCGCAAGCATGCCGCCGTCGGCGTCAGCCTGGACGACCTGGACAGGCTGGCTCGGGACGTGCTGGCGGAGGCAGGCGCGACCTCGCCGTTCCTCGGCTACCAGCCGAGTTTCGCGCACTCGCCGTTCCCTGGCGTGATCTGCGCCTCAGTGAACGACGTGGCCCTGCACGGCATCCCCGGCCCCTACCGGCTGGCCGACGGTGACCTGGTGAGCATCGACTTCGGGGCCACCCTCAACGGCTGGACGGGGGACTCGGCGATCTCGTTCACGGTCGGCACGCCGCACCCCCTGGACCTGCGGCTGATCGAGACGGCCGAGCGGGCGCTCGCGGCCGGCATTGCCGCCGCCGTGCCCGGCGGGCGGCTCGGTGACATCTCCTCGGCTATCGGCGCCATCGCGCGGGCGGGCCGCTATGGCCTGCATACCGACTTCGGCGGGCACGGCGTCGGACACACCATGCACGAGTCGCCGTCGGTGCCCAATGACGGCAAGGCGGGCCGCGGGATGAAGCTGCCCGAGGGCCTGGTGATCGCGATCGAGCCCTGGTTCATGGCCGGCGGCCACGACAGCTACCGGATTGACGACGACGGCTGGACCCTGCGCAGCGGTGACGGCAGCCGGGCGGCGCACGTCGAGCACACAGTGGCGATCACCGCCGACGGCCCGCAGATCCTCACGACGCTGTAGGCGAGGTACGCGCAGGAGACCTTGCTCACCGCTTCCGGACCGATCCAGTTGTAACCAGCCGCCTGGGCCAAATCCGGTTGATCGCCTGGCGAGCGGGCCGAGATCATGACGGGATGAGCACCACCGGCCCGAGCGCACCGCCTGCCGAGGGCAAGCGCCTGCCCTGGTCGGCCATCCCCGCCGGGCTGCGCGCTCAGGTCGAGGACCAGCTCGGCGGCCGAGTGGTACGGGCCGTAACCCAGCCGGGCGGATTCTCGCCCGGTGTCGCCGCGCGCCTCGAACTCGAAAGCGGCGCCCGCGCCTTCATCAAGGCCGTCGGCGACATCAACCCGGACTCGCCGGGGCTCCACCGGGCCGAGGCCAGGATCACCGCGGCCCTGCCGGCCAGCACGCCCGCGCCGCGACTGCTCGCCAGCGTCGACGCCGACGGGTGGGTAATCCTGCTGTTCGAGGACATCGACGGCCGCATGCCCAGACAGCCGTGGGAGCCGGCCGAGCTGCGGCTCGTGCTCGGCGCCCTGACGGACCTGAATCGCGCACTGACACCGTCTCCGATCGAGGCTCCGCTCGCGGCGACGCGATTCCGGAACCTGGGCACCGGCTGGCACCAGTTCGGCCAGGCGCTGGCAGCGGGATCGATCGAACTGGCCGACCTGCCGCCCTGGGCTGGCCGGCACCTCGACCGGCTGATGGACACCGAGTCGCGATGGGGTGCCGCCGTCAGCGGAGGCTCGCTCGCGCACGGCGATATGCGCGCCGACAACCTGCTGCTGGCGGGGGAGCGCGTCGTCTTCGTTGACTGGCCCTGGGCCTGCCTGGCCGCGCCGTGGTTCGACCTGGTCATCATGCTGCCGAGCATCGCCCTGCAGGGCGGCCCGCCGCCGGAGGACGTGCTCGCCGGCCATCCGCTCACGGACGCGGCCGATCCCGACGCGATCACGGTGACGGTCGCCGCACTGGCCGGGATGTTCTGCTGGGCCGGGCGGCTGCCCGATCCGCCTGGCCTGCCCACGCTCCGCGCCTTCCAGCGCGCCCACGCTGAGGTCACTCTCAATTGGGTCCGGGAACGAACCGACTGGCGCTAATGCCCCCCGGTCGGCAAAGGTCACCCGGGTACGCAAGCCAGGCATGGTTGCGGAAGACTCATTTCGAAGGTACCGTTTCGAAACATGACTTCCGACGAATCCTCAGGCGCGGCCGGGCCACGGTCCGGCCGGGTGCCGGGCGACTTCCTCACGCCGACGGACCCGCAGGCCATCAGGGCGCTCGCGCACCCGGTCCGGATGCGGCTGATCCAGCTCCTGGCGCACACCGGGACGCTGACCGCGACCCAGGCCAGCGAGGCGCTGGGGGAGTCGCCCGCCAACTGCGCCTTCCACCTGCGAACGCTCGGCAAGTACGGGTTCATCGAGGAGGCCGGCGGCGGGCGGGGCCGGGAACGGCCATGGCGGCGGGCGCACATGGGCCTCTCGTTCAACTCGGGCTCAGATAATCCCGAGTACGCTGCGGCCGTTGAAGTCCTCAAGGATCTCATGTTCGGGCAGACGATTGAACGCGCCCGGGCCGCGCTGGCCAGCCGTACCTCGTGGCCCGAGGGATGGACTGATCGTCTCGGCGAGTCCCAGATGCTGGCCTACCTCACGGAAGCCGAGGCCGACGAGCTCGAGGACGACATGATCAAACTGCTGACCCGCTATCAGGACCGGCTTGACCACCCCGAGCGACGCCCCGCCGACGCCATCCCAGTCGAGGTGCTCACGTTCGCCTACCCGCTGATGAACCTGGCCGGCCTGGCCGCGCCCCCGGAAACCGGCGAGGACCAGAGCTGACATGGGCCGGCTCTTCCGGGACCGCGATGCCCGCCTCTACATCGGCGGACAGACCCTGTCCACGATCGGCGACAGCGCGCTGTGGCTGGCGATGGGCATCTGGGTCAAGATCCTGACCGGCAGCAATAGCGCAGCGGGCCTGGTGTTCTTCTTCCTCGTCTGCGGCCTCACGCTGTCGCCGCTGACCGGCGTGCTGGTGGACCGCGTCCGCCGCCGGCCGCTGGCCGCAGGGGTGAGCCTGGTCGCTGCGGCCGCCGTCTGCCTGCTGCTGCTCGTGCACGGCCGAGGCCAGGTCTGGCTGATCTACGCGGTCATGTTCGGCTACGGCGTCTTCAACTCGCTGCTTACCTCAGCGCAGGTAGCGCTGCTGCCCTCCCTGGTGCCGGCGGACCTGCTCGGCGAGGCCAACGCCCTGCTGCAGATGGGCTCCCAGGGGCTGCGGATCTTCACGCCGCTGCTTGGCGCGGGACTCCTCGCCTGGATCGGCGCCGCGCCGGTCATCATCCTGGACGCCGGCACGTTCGTGGTCGCGGCCGGCTGCCTGCTGGCGCTGTCGCTCCGCGAACAGAAGCCCGAGCGCACCACCGCCTCCTGGTGGGCCGAGCTGACCGCCGGGATGCGGTACTCGCTCGGCACGCCGGTGCTGCGCCGGATGCTGGTGACAACCGTGCTCGCGCTCACCGTGATCGGCTTCATGGAGACGATCGCCTTCGCGATCGTCAGCCAAGGCCTGCACCACCGGCCGGTGTTCCTCGGCGTGCTCGAGGCCATCCAGGCGGCCGGCGCGATCGGCGGCGCGGTCCTGGTGTCCATGGTGATGAAGCGCATCGGCGAGGTCTACACCGTCGCCGCGGCGCTCGTCATGCTCGGAGCCGGCGCGCTGCTGCTGACGGCCGGCGTGCTGCCGGCCGTGGTCGCCGGCTTCGTCCTGCTGGGTGCCAGCATCGTCTGGGCCAACGTCGGTGCGATCACCCTCATGCAGCGGCGCACCCCGCCTGAGCTGATGGGACGAGTCGACTCCGCCCTGACCCTGGCCAGCACCGGACCGCAGGCGATCTCGATCGCGGTCGGAGCCGCGCTGATCACCGTCGTGCACTACCAGGCGCTGCTGATCGCCATTGCCGTGATGATGGCCGTGTCCTGCGCGTACTGGCTCGGGGGGCGCAGTCAGTACGGCGCCGACGGCGCGGCCCCAGACCCGGCCGCCGGACAGGAAGAGCTAGTCCCCAGCGAGGCCAGCGCCTAATGAAGATCACCAAGTTCACCCACTCGTGCGTCCGAGTGGAAGCAGACGGCACCGTGCTCGTCATCGACCCCGGCATCTGGGCCGAGCCGGAGGCGCTGGATGGCTGTGACGCGGTACTGGTTACGCACGAGCACAGCGACCACATCGCACCCCAGCTGCTGGCCGGCCGCGGCCTGCCGGTGTACGCGCCGGCCGGAGCGGCCATCGCCGGAATCGGCTTCAACGCCGTGCGGCCGGGCGCCACATTCACGGCCGCGGGCGTCCCGGTCCGCGCCGTGGGCGGCACTCACGGGCCCGTGTACCGCGACACCCCGCCGTGCGTGAATCTCGGCTACATCGTTGCCGACACCGTCTATCACCCTGGCGACGCGCTGTACGTACCGGCGGAGGAGGTGCAGACGCTCCTGGTGCCCATGCAGGCTTCCTGGCTCAAGACGGCCGAGGCCATCGACTTCGGCCGAGCGGTGCGGCACGAGCGATCGTTCGGGATCCACGACGGGCAGATCAACCAGCGGGGCCTGGACGCGATCAACTCCTGGCTGGGCCGCGGGGACGACGGCTACCGCTGGCTGGCTCCTGGCGAGCAAGTCTGACGCGGCTACAGCGCCCGCTCGAACACCATCAGGTCGCGGCCGGGCCCGTTGTAGTCAGTGACCGGCCCGGACACCCTGAAGCCGAGCGAGCGGTGGAACGCGATCGAGCCGGTGTTGACCGGCGCGGTCACCGCAGACACGGTCGTCCGGCCGCCGGCTCGCGCGAGCCGGAAGAACTCCTCGTACAAGAGCCGTCCGAGCCCGAGCTCGCGGGCGCCCGGCGCGACGCCGACGAAATGGATGTAGGCCCGCTCGGGATCCGACGGCGACAAAATCCCGATCAGGAACGCCTCGGGCCCGGCGGGACCGTCGACCACAAAGCTGGTGCGGAAGAACAAGTCGAGGAAGAGCCGGGGCAGCGAGCCCGAGATCGGGCGGCCCCACCACTCATCCGCCACCGCGACGATCGGCTCATAGTCGGAAGGCTGCGCCGTCCGGATGAGAATCTGCACGCGTCCATCATCGGGCACCGTCTGGA
>Ga0209380_10000622_pt1 | contig 24973 bp, 17 predicted proteins | sample HubBroMetageWFT6_FD_188347 | JGI IMG/M metagenome (GOLD analysis project Ga0209380, IMG submission 188347) | Warmed and freeze-thawed soil microbial communities from the Hubbard Brook experimental Forest, New Hampshire - Hubbard Brook CCASE Soil... | ecosystem: Environmental > Terrestrial >... | reverse complement strand
CTGCAGTTGCACCGCCCAAAGCCGGCCCTGACACAGTTGGCCGACGTGCAGAAATTATTAGGGACGTCCCATGCGTGGCGCTTGGCGAGAGCAGAGGCCTTCCGGCAAGAGCAGGACTTCTCGCGTGCCGAGCCCGAGTATAGAGCCGCGCTGCAAGAGGTCCCCAACGATCTGTCGATCCGGCTCGCATATGCTGACACGCTCTATCATCTAAGGCGATTCCAGCAATCACTTGCCGCCATCGAAGTGGCACAAAAGCTCTCGCCGACTGATCCTGCGGTTTATGCCCTGAGAGCCCAGGTACACGCAAAAGAAGGCGCCCGGACAGAAACCATGCGCGACGTCCAGTTGGCGGAACAATACGGCAACAATTCCGTTGACACTTTGATGGCCACCGGCAGTGCGCTTTTGATTCTAGGAGACAGGGACGCAGCGATGCAGCGCTTTTCGCGCGCGCTCGATGTCCCGGGCGGAGACCGCATCGGGGTGCGGTTGGCTATCGCCGAGATCTTCGTTCGACAGGGGCATTTCGATGACGCCCGCCGGCAGATCGCACTGGGTTTCGCCGAGGCACGCGCGGATGAATCTCCGGTTACGCCGGAGGACATCGTCGGAGCAGCCAGCATTTTCCTGGCGATGCATGACTTCGATCTTGCCGAAGCGTATTTCGACAAGGCGCGTTTGGCGGGTGCCAATCCTCTCGAAGTTGAAGTTGGACTGGCCAATACTTATCTGGCGGAGGGGGAAAACCACAAAGCAGAAGACGCGCTAGCCAGCCTGGGCCCGGCAAAAGACTTCAGCGACGATTACGACTATATGATGGCGGAAGCCAACGTATACCGCCAGCGGCAGGATACCGTACATGCTCTTTCGAGCTTCGCTCAGGCCAGTAGCGTTGCCGGGCAGGAGAACATACAAACAGCTCAGACGGCACAGGATGAACTTGCGGCCGAAGAAGGCCGGCAGCTCAACCAGAGTGTAAGCCTTTCTCCAGAAGCGTTATTTACTCCTGCGCTCGAAGATATCAATGTGTACACTCTGGATGCCGAGATCCTCCACGTCACCGATCCGTCACTGCTGCCGCCGCCGCGGCGATCTTACCAAAGCCTCGCAGAATCCCACTACCGGCTACATGTCGGCAATCTGCCAGCAATCTCCGGATTTGTCGGCGAAAGCCTGACGACCGGGCGGTTGCTTTTTCCCAGCGTGAACGTGATTCAGGATCGCAACACTTATGACACTTTGATCAACGGCGGTATGACGCCGATTCTTCATCTTGGGGCAAACTCAATTGCCTTTAACGGTGGACTGCAATTTACGATCCGGCGCGATACGATTTCCCCGGTCTACATGAGCCAGAACCTTTTCCGGCAGTTTCTCTATGTTTCGACGAGTTCGTTTTACAACTGGGTTTCAATCAACGGCAGCGCAATCCGTGAGACTGGACCGTTCATCGATCAAAATCTGAATTCGCGGGATGTTTCCGCCAGCCTGGAATTCAACGTTGGGCATCCTTGGGGACACACCTCTCTGCTCACAGGCTACGCGGTCCGCGACTTGCAGTTTCGTCCTTTCGTCGAAGAGTATTTCAATACTTCAATCTACATCGGGCTCCAGCATCAGTTCGGTAGTCGGCTCACTGCCGCGGTACTGGCCGAGGACCTCCGATCGTGGAGGGTGCAGCAAACGCAATACGCCATTGCCCAGGCTTTGCTGCCGGGCGCCAGATTCGATCTGCGGGCGAGTTCGAGGTGGAACGTTCAAGGTTCCTTCCTGCTATCGCGGGGACAGGGCTTTCACGAATACGACAATGCGCAGAGTGAGGTTCTGCTTTCTTACACGCGTCCAGCTCGGGGAGCCCCGCAAGATACGGGGGGAATCTTCGCATCCCCGTTTCGATTTTCTCTGGGCGTTCAGCAGCAGACGTTCTACGACTTCGCCGGAACGACGCGAACAAATGTATTTCCAGTCGTGCACTTTACTCTGTTTTAGCCAGCGTAAGCTGGCCGCTGCCGAAATCATGACTGCCGAAATTAATGACTGAAGTCATAAAGAGCGACGAAAGCGCCGTATCCGTTGATGAGACTTCAACGCGGGCATCGTCGCGCACCAAAACGCTGAAGAACCAACTTCTCGGCGGCAGCCTCACGTTGTTGGCCGGTTCCGGACTAGTGGGCGTAACCAACCTCCTTTACAACGTGATTACCGCCCGGCTCCTCGGTCCCGCCGGATTCGCCCATGCTACCGCGGTCTACACGCTGCTGATGCTGATGTCGGGCATTACTCTGTCGTTTCAGGTCGTGTGTGCAAAGTATGTGGCACGGAGCTCTTCGCCGGAGGGACAGGCTAGTGTCTTCGCGAGTTTGCACCAGCGCTCCTGGATGGCAGGAATCGCGATTGGCTTGTTGCTATTTTTGCTCGAACGGCCCATAACCCGTTATCTAAATCTGCCCGATCCACTCCTGATCTCGCTTCTAGCTCTGGGTACGGCCTTTTATGTTCCGCTCGGCGTGCGCCGAGGATACATCCAGGGCATTCACGCCTTTGGGCCCCTGGCCGTCAATTTCATGCTGGAAGGACTGGTGCGGCTAGGCGGTGCGTTCTTGTTGATCGAGCTTGGCATGGGCGTGAAGGGAGCAGTTCTGGCCAGTGCCGTGGCGGTGATTGCCTGTTACTTTGTTGCACTCCCAAGCCCCGGTTTAACCTCTCTTAGCTTCCGCAAAATCGCCATTTCGTTCCGAGAAGGGTTACAGGCAATCGTCTTCTTTTCAGGCCAGACGATCATTAATAACTTCGATATCGTTCTCGTGAAGCATTTCTTTCCTCCAGCTGAAGCGGGATTTTACGCTGCCATCGCGCTGGTAGGGCGGCTAGTCAATATGTGCGCCTGGTCTGTGGTAAACACCATGTTTCCTGTATCGGCGGGCGCGGATGACGACGAGCATGAGGGCCAACCCGTATTATTTACTTCTTTGCTTCTGGTCTTTCTCATTCTAGCGGTTTTGATTTTCGGCCTATGGCTGATCCCCAGTTTCTTGTGGAAGACACTCTTCGGTGCTCAGTTCGAGGTCAACAGTTACGGCATGCTCGCGCCCTTGCTGATCCTGTACGCCATCACCACCGGAGTCTATTCGCTGAGTTCTGTCATTATCACTTATGAAATGTCCCGCAAGATTGCGAACACCAGCTGGGTTCAGCTGGCATTCAGCGGCGCGCTGGCTCTGGGCATTTACATGCTTCACCAAAGCCTGCGCCAGGTGATCCTTGTGCAACTGGTGCTGATGCTGATCTTGCTAATTGGTCTGATCGTTCCATTGTTGAGGCGCCAGCTAACTCCTAAGGCGTTTGACATCTATAGCAACCTCCGGCAGATCCGTATGCTGACGGAGGAGGAGGTTATGGCGGAGTTTCTGCGGAGTGAGTTTCATCATCCGGAGTTTGATGAATACCGGGATCAATTCGACCAACTTGTCCGGAAACCGAACCTACAGAGCTCCAGAGAGAACGCATTGCGGCAGGCTTTGCTCTTTCTCCGGCGAGGTGCGATGTGGCGGGAGTTGCCAGCAGACACCAAATGGTTCGAGGTCGAGTTGAGGATCGAAGATATTGATCGCGTTCGCTTTTTTCCCAGGGCGCAATGGCGCCGGGTTGCGAACGGAAGCTTCTACTTAACAGACGTAATCGAGCGCATTCGGACAAAGCTGGCAGAACCCTCCCCAGATGCTTTCTTAGCTAAGTTGCGGCTTTTGAGCTCCTCCGTGGAACAGAACCTTATCAATCCGGCCGTGATTCTGATTGGGATCGATAGCCGGAGCCCGTTGACTGTTCTAGATGGCAATCACCGCATGGCTGCCGCGATGCTCGGTCGATCCGGGCCCACGCTCGGCCACTTCCGGTTCATTTGCGGATTCTCGCCCCAGATGATTCACTGCTGCTGGTATTACACGAACGTGAATACTCTCCTGCGCTACTTTAAGAATCTTATCCGCTATTTCACCTACGACCCGGAATCCGATATCGGGCGATTTCAGGAGCGCAACCTCTAATTCGTCGCGGCGCTACAGTCATTGTTGCGGTTGCGGAGTATCCGTCTGCGAGGGAGAAGTGTGTGGCGCAGGCGCGGCTGGTTCCTGCACAAGAGAGTTGTCGCGCCGTCGTAGCAGAATTGGTTCGGGGTGCTCGCGGAGCGCATCACGCTGCGCCAGTAACGCGGCTTGTACCTTTACGTCGCTTGCAGAAGCAAGCTCAAACAGCTTCAGCCCTTTCTCCGAGCTTAGACTCGCCAACCCAACGGCCGCTTTGGCGCCCGGAGCTGCCTGAGCCCTTTCGTAGAACGACTGAGCGGTCTCGGGATCGCCTTCGATCTCCGAGAGATAACCGATATTGTTCAGCGCAAACGCATTGTTTGCGTCGAGAGCATAAGCGTTCCGAAAGTCTTGAACCGCAGAGGTAAGATCGTTCCGATTGACAGCCGATACACCGCGAAGGTTCAGCTCAGCCACTCTTAAATCAACACTTTTCTGATTTTCCAACCGGCTGCGCAAGTTACTCGCGTTGCGCGTGGCCACTTCACTGACCGGTCTGCCTCTCCACTTCCGATCGAGCGTGACCACGGCGGCGGTCTCAGAGTGTAAACCGGCGGCCGCATCGTAGTACTTGAGCGCTTCCTGCGATTCTCCTTCCATTTCCTTGGCCACACCCATGTTATTTAGAGTGATTACATTCTGCGGGTCACTCTTGAGCGCGGCCTGCAGAAGCAGATCCACTTCAGGAGCCCGCCCCTGAGAAAGCAAGCGTACTGCCTCAACGTTATCGTGGTCGACCTGGAGCTCTGCATTCTGGACGTTCAGAGCCTCATGGATGGATCGGCCCTGAACTGCTGGCGAACTTGCGCGGGCAATCACGGCATCGGTTGGTTCCTGGGCGGCCAGCGTGTAAAAGCGTTGCGCCCTGTCCACTTGGCCTTGCAATTCTGAAATGTAGCCCAGGTTATTCAGGGTGAAAGGATCGTCGGGATCCAGAAGATAAGCTTTGTAGAAAAGAGCCTCCGCCTTCTTGGCGTCATGTTTACGGATCGCCTCCACCCCTTCCCGGTTCAATCGCTGTACGGGCGTGAGATGACTGTGTCTTGGCACAGTGATCTTAAGATCGGCAGCGCCGGCCTGCACTCCCTGGGTTACGGCGAAAGCGATCGCGCAGGTGAGAACCCAATATTTCCACGCCATTCCTCAGGATCCTTGTCAGACTGTGAGTTTAAAAAGCATAATTTTGATGCAAAGCTAAGCCGATTGTTTGCCGCCGATTTGCGCCTTTTTCTGCGCGAGTGACCACCTTATGGTTGTCACCGGCATCCAAATGCAGCGACACAATCGTTGGCGAATGGGAATGGGAGAACATGAGTCGGATGCGGCCTAGGGGAACTCCCGGGATTGCCTTGATCTTGTCTCTACTGGGCCTCGCGCACGGTCAGGCATCGCCGTCTCAGTCTGCGCTATCGGCCGCTGCAGCAACAGCGTCATCGAGTGAAATTGTCTCGGTACCAGACGCCTCGGATAAGACGCTGGACCCGGCAAGCCTGATTCCAGACTTATCTCCGTTGCCTAACGCAAAAGCCAGTTTGATCGGCGGTACGATCGACAAGTTGGACCGTGTGCGTGATCAGATCACGGTGCGGATCTTTGGCGGCGGCAAGATGACGATCTGCTTTGATCCCCGCACACGCATTTACGACGACGGCAGACCAGCGGCTGCTTCCGACCTGCGCCGCGGCGATCGGATATACCTCGATACCATTCTGGATGGCAGCACCGTCTTTGCCCGCAACATCCGGCTAAGAACCGCAGCGGCCGCTACCGGCGCAAGCGACGGAATTGTGTTGAGCTATCGCGAAGATAAGCGCGAGCTGACGCTTCGCGACGTGCTTTCTCCACAGCCGCTCAAGATACACCTCACGTCGCAAACCCAGGTTATTCATGGAGAGAAATCGGTTTCCGCGAGCTCGTTGGAGCCGGGGACTCTGGTTGCGGTAAGTTTCAGCCCCCAGGGAAGCGGTCGAGACGTAGCCCAACGGGTCTCCATTCTCGCGGTTCCCGGAGCCAGCTTTACATTTGCAGGCCGCGTGACGGGGCTGGATTTGAGCACTGGTCTTCTTGTTCTGATCTCCGACACGGATGGTAAGACCTACGAAATCCACATGGACTCTGCCGCTATCGCGGCAAGCGGCGATCTTCACCCAGGAGCAAATGTGACGACCGAAGCGAGCTTTGACGGGTCACGTTATGTGGCCCGGGCTCTCACCATCAATCCCCGGTAAGCTGGACGACCTTCCGTTCAACCTGCTCATATGGCACCCAAGGTGTAGCACTGAAGTTCTTAGCCGAATGTTATCTTCCCTTCGCGACCTTCCGAACGTAATCTGACACGGTTCCCAGAAAGATCAAGCCAGCAAAGAAAAAATTAACAGGCGGGCGTGCCTTCTGAGTTGTATGAAGCTCAGCAAGATCCTCGGCATTCGTCCGCCCCTGAGGACCGATGCGTCGTTCACAACTTGCGAGTGCAGTCCTGTTGGTCGTTGCGCCGATCCTGTGTTCGGCCAGCAGTTACGTCGTGCCCACCACAACTCTTTTGGTTCAAACCTCCAACAATACGAGTGCCGCCAACAGCTTTGCGACCCAGTCGAATGGCAATCGTGGCGCAGGAAACGTCAGCAAGGTTGACGTCCACACGCTGCTCTATTCGGGCACAACGACAAGAGTCTATGCTCACCTGATGCTTTGGTTCGGGCAGTCGAATCACATGAACGTGGGCTATAGTTCCACCGACCCTGCTCAAATCAAGAGCCAGATCAACGACATGATCAGCCGTGGCATCAATGGTGTGATTATCGACTGGTACGGTCCAAACAACTCAATTGATCAGGCTACGCAGTTGGTCATGGCGGAAGCCGAAAACCACCCGGGCTTTACCTTTGCCATCATGGTTGATCAGGGGGCAATTGAATGGTACTCATGCTCTGGATGTTCGCCGCAACAGGCTTTGATCGCCGACCTGCAATATATTGAGAGCACATATTTTCCCTCGCCGGCCTATATGACGATCGAAAGTCAGCCAGTCGTAACAAATTTCAACATCGATCTTTCCTATACAGTCGATTGGGATGCGGCGAATGCTGCGCTCAGCACTCATCCTTTGTTTTTCTTTCAGAACAACAATGGATTCAGCCATACCCTCAGTGGCGGCAGCTATTCCTGGGTCATGCCCACCACGACTGACTACGGCATGAGCTACCTTTCCAGCTTCTATGGAACCGGGATGACCTTCACGAACGAGCAGACGGTGGGAGCCACCTACAAAGGATTCAACGACAGCCTGGCTTCCTGGGGCTCAGGCCGTGTCATGGGGCAGCAGTGCGGCCAGACCTGGCTGCAAACTTTCTCCGAAATTAATGGCCTTTACAATGCGGGCAGTCAACTGCCAGATTTGCAGCTGGTGACCTGGAATGATTATGAAGAAGCCTCCGAGATCGAATCCGGCATCGACAATTGTCTGACGCTTTCCGCGTCCGTTGCCGGAAATGCCTTGCAATGGAGCGTTACCGGCGATGAGAACACAGTCGACGATTACACGGTCTACATCAGCACCGATGGGCAGAACTTGATGCCGTTGACAGATGTTGCGAGCGGGATCCACTCGCTGAACTTGTGCAGCTTCCCCATCCCCGCTGGCGGTTACAAGTTATTTGTGCAAGCCGTAGGAAAGCCCACGTTGGCCAATCAGATAACCGGCAGTGTTAACTACTCGCCGGCATGTGGCGCAACCGGAGCCTCATCGACGGTATCCTTTAGCGCATCTCCCATTTCGATCAGTATTCCCTCTGGGCAATCCGGGAACTTGACGGTCACCGCCGTGCCGCAATCAGGATCATTCAACAGCCCCATCTCGCTCTCCTGCGGCGGTATTCCCAGTGGATTGAGCTGCTCCTTTTCTCCCGCTGCTATTCTTCCTGGCTCCGGGGCTGCCACATCCACTCTCACGATTTCCAGTGCCTCGGGTGCCGCGATGAGTTTAGGCCCGCAGAGGAAGCCAATTTTGCCAGCTGGCATATGGCTGTTGCCCTTCGGGCTGGTGGGATTCACCCTACTTGCGAAGGCGCCACGCCGGCGTAGAACTCGGTGGTTTGCCATTTCGTGTCTGGTCGGGATCGGAATCACCACTATCTCTTGCGGAGGCGGCACGGGCACTCAAGCCGCTTTGGTACCCGCTTCCAGCTACTCGGTCACGATTAACGGAAACTCCAATTCCGTCCAGCTTTCCACCGTCGTTACCGTCACTGTCGAGTAGAGGCCTCCGATCCTGAGTACCCCATGGTGGCTGATGGACCGCGGAACGATTGACCCATCCCAGAGAACCTCTGGTCATCAGCCTCAACAGCAGCGACTTCGAAGGCACCCACCGCGGCAGCCTGCGGAAGCGAGTCACCTGGCGCAGAACGTCCGTTCTCTTCTCTAGTTCAAAATGGCGAAGATATTTCAGCACAATCGTCGGCATTGTCATGCGCAGGGCTGTAGAAAAGTTCTGCACTGCCATCGCCTGCTGCTTTCCCGAATTCGTCAGAAGACGAATCAAGCAGTTTGCCAGGTCTTGAGCATTGCCGGGCTGATAAAACTCCATCGCCAGCTCTTCGCCATCCGCCATTTGCCGGAAATCCGGAAGATCGGCGCACACGATAGGCACTCCATAGGCACAGGCAAGATGCGCGACACCACTGCTCCCGGTCGACGAGGAATAAGGCATCACGGCGACCGAAGCACTTTGAAACAAAACGGACAAATGGTCCTCATGCACGTAACCGGTGAACTCGATGGCATGATTCCCGACACACTTCCGCTTCATTGATTCCACATAGCCACCGGCCTGTGGATGATCTCCGCCGGCTATCACCAGCTTGGCGTTGGGCAGCGCGTCCGTTACCCGGCGAAAGGACTCGATCATGAGTTCCAGCCGTTTGTAGGTGCCCCACTTGCCGAAGGCCAGAATGCGGTGCTCGGGATTGCCGCGCCGTGAAAAGTCCGGATACTCGGGTCTTCGGGTCAGAACTCCATGGGAGCGAACGTGAACATTATCGCGACCGTACCTGTCATGCAGGATTTTGCGATATCCCGGCATGAGTACTGACACCGAATTCGACAGAAGAACCATTCTGGTGGCTATTGCGCCGGCGGCACGATAGGCGCGGGGGTGCCGAACCCCTGCATCGCTCAAATCAACGGTATCCATCAGATGGTGCAACGTGACATGGGTATAGCGGCCACTGAGACGTGAAAGGAGCGGAGTGAGAAGGCCGAGGAAGGCGCTCAGTGGATTGCGTCCGAAGGTACTAAAAAGCAGATTGAACCACACCACATCGGGCTTTAGCTTTCCCAAGATCTTCAGAATGCGAACCGCGCTTGAAGGATCGTTGAACGACCAGCAGCGTAATACGGAGAAACCATCGATTTCGGGTTGCGGCGGGGAGATCTGATCAGCAAGAATCGTGAGGCTGAGAAACGGGTTCCCTCGCAGTTCTTCGGCAATGTGCAATCCATATTCGCTCAATCCGCCCTGACTGGGTGGAAAAGTCGTTACTAGACAAATCTTCATTAGGGCTCCGGCCTCGGGACAATTTAGTTTCGATGAGTTCGCGGAGTGAGATGTTGGCTAACTCTTTTGGATAAGACGACCGGAATGGGTTCAGCGTCGAGCCTGAAAGCTTGTTGCCTATTGCAAGAGCAGATTCGCGGATAACGCCTGTTCCGGCCTGGACAACTCTTGCAGGAGTGCATCTCTTACTCTCAACTTCATGGCTTCGACGGGAAGAGGCTCGATCACAATGACACTGCGGGTGAGAGGGCTCAAGGTCAGGTAGGCCTGGCGATTGTTCCGGATGAATTCCAAAGGATATTCGGGTTTCCGTGCCCGTGCCGCGACCGGGTCGGCGTCGATAAAATACGCGACGTCAGGCTTCGGTATGAGCCACAGAATGAGGTGCAGAAAAAGCCGCGACAGCAACGGTTCGAGGGGGAGATTGGCGAGTTCATCGTAGATATAACGGTCAAAAATCACGACGTCGACGTCGCTCTTCTTTTTCACCCTACGAACCTGTCGACGAAGATGCAGGGCGTCTGCGAAGTAAAGGCAGAAACGCATCGCCGTAACCGGCCACGACTTTACGTTTTTATCTCGACGATGCAAAGGTCGTTCCGGAGTTCCAATCCCCTGATCGCCCTTGAATGCCCTATGACTTACGAACTCGCGGAAACGAGGCAATACCACAACATCGTCCCAGAACGACAGAAGCGTCGTTTGCAGGCCGGCGTCGCGAAGCCAAGCTGCGAGCGCGCATATCTGAGTCGTCTTGCCCGCCCCGTCGATTCCGGAAAAGCTCACGATCTTCAAAGTGTTTGCCTCGACCAGAATGCACAAAACTGCAAGGTTGCCTAATGCGCGCCTGGCGGCTTGCTCGAGGTAGCTTCGCTCAATGCGACCACCGATCCCACAGCCACCCCGGCTCCAATGATCGCTCCTACCCTCAGCACGATCGTGCGGACTCGTCGCTGCTTTGCCGGCGCGATTGCCACTCCAGCGGGTTGTGATGCGGCGACTCCACTTGTGGGGGCGGCCTCCGCCGCAGCCGTGCCCACTGGCCTCTGATGGGAAGACTGCTCCGTAGCCTGACTTGACTGGGCCGGTGTATCCTGCGGCGCCAATAACGCAGCGGTCCACTGTGGTTCGCCGCCAGCCTGCGATTGAACCGGCTCGGTGGATTTCGCGAGAATTGTTCCCGGACTATCTGGAAGTTCCCCCGGGGTTGCCTCGCGTCCGTTGCTGAGCGTATTCGTAGATGAAGGCGTCGTATTATTGCCGGGCGCAACGATGTTCTCCTTATCTGGCGTTGCTGTTGCCTGTCCGACAGCCGGCAACACCAGCCCGGAGACGAATAAGGCCGCGATCATACCTGCCAGCATCTTCATTCCGTACCCTCATGACATCCTGGTGAACTAAAGCAGCTAACTCGCGGATTTCAGATCGGCCAAGCCGTACCCGGAATACCAAGGCAAGCTTTGCGGAGGCTCCGGCGCGGCAATGGCGTGGAAACTCTGCACCGCTTGCTCGGCGGTTTCGAATACCTCAAAGAGACGATCGACTCGCATAAGTTCGAGGATTGCCGCCGAAGCCGGCGATACTGCGGCCAACTTGAGATCTCCGTCCCGTTTCATTGCCTCTTCCATGGAGTGGAGGAGCGCTTCAATTCCCGCGCTGTCGATCTGTTGGAGCTGAGAGCAATCCAGAACGATGCGTGGGCGATCAATTTCCAACAGTGGCTGCAGCTCGGCCAGAAAACTCTTTCCTTCTACGTGGCCGAGTCTTTCCGGCAACTCCATTACGATTACGGGAACTCTGCTAGACATGTCATTACCCCTGAATAGGATTGGCTCTCAGTTGCCAGGATTTCTGCGCCACAAGGTCCGGTGATTTTTCTTCAGCAATACCGCATAATGCCTCGTCGCGATATGAGATGCCGCGAATCAAGTCTCCTCGGACCGAGCCATTGGACCGTAATACGCTGGGATCCGAGATTTCCAGCAGCACATCGCGCCCAAGGCTCATGAGCATATTTCCGTGAGCGACGGCATGGGATAACTCCAGCCAAATCCCAACGTGAGTGTTCGCCAGAATCGAACTGTCCTCGATCGCCGTGCCGTAGTCCACGTAGCAATCTCGCTCAATGTTGCTGAAGCGCGTTACCAGCGTGTTTTCCCCGACACAGGAGGCTGACCCTATGTACGCCGGCGCCACAACCCTGCTGCGTCGATGGATCTCAGCTCCCTCCCCAACCCAGATGCCAGGCTTGATTTCCCGGCCAACTGGTCGCATGGCGCAACGCCCTCGAAGCGAGTCTGAAACCAGCCGTCTGAGATCACGAGGATGCGCCACCTGATTCACATACGCACCGACAAAATAGGTAGTGGCGATTACGTCCGTCTGTTTTAGGAGGTTCTCAATGTCAAACTCTCGAGCCTTAGCGCAGTCGATCATCCACAACTCAAGAGGGCCTTCGCGATCGAGGCCACGAGTAGCGGCTCGCCTGGACTCGCGGTGAAAATAGAACAGGTCAAGAACATCGGCGTCGATGTACAAGTTCGCGGAGCTGACAAATGCGTGCTCAATGCCAATCTGCGAAAATCTCTCCAACTCTTGACCGATCGCGGACCAAATGTTGGAGACGGCATGAGCCTTCACCTTCTCCGATGCACAGGAAAACGAGCACCCGGGCAGGTTCTGCTCGGGCACCAGCACCGAAACAAGTTCTACGTCGGCTTCAAGAAAGCGATCGATGGTGCGTTCGGTCAAGGAGCGCCCGAGAATGTCGACGCACGCCAGCGGTCCTGCGAATATAGATTCCCGTCCTGCCCCTTGCGGCGCCGCCGAACCGACAGGCTTGTGCTCCGCACCGGCTACCACAACAGCTCCTAGGCCCACTGGTTCACCTCTCTACTAAACAAAATCGCTTCTCACAGCCTCATTTGTTGCTACCTGGTTATTAACGTGCCAGTTGAGATCGACCTCACTCCCTGGCGCGGGCAGCGGCGATGGCGACCGGAACGGGAGTAGGGCGCCTGACACCTTTCCGTTTGGGAATCAGCAAATCTCGCATCTTCATCTTTGCCTTGTGCAATTGCGACTTCGAATTGCCCACGGAGCAATCCAGCATTTCAGCAATCTCATGGTGCTGATATCCTTCGACCTCGTGCAGAGCAAAGATCTTGCGGCACCCCTCAGGAAGTTCCTGCATCGCCCGGCGCAGTGCGATACGATCGATGACGCCGAACAAATTCAGATCAGCCTGCCCGATGTCGCGCCGGAGAGATGGCGTATCGGGAGACACCGGTTCATCAAGCGAGAGCAGCGGAGGAGCTTTGCGGCGCCGTAGCTTCATCAACACCGTGTTCACCGCAACCCGGTACAACCAGGTCGAGAAGGCTGAATCTCCTCGAAAAGTGCCGACATTTCGAAATACTTGCAGGAAAGCCTCTTGAGTTAGGTCCTCAGCTTCGGGAACATCTTTGGTCATCAGTAGACATACCGAATACACGCGCTTTTTGTGCAACTGGAAGAGCGTTGCAAAGGCCTGCTCGTCTCCGCGCTGTGCGCGCTGGACCAAGCTGCGTTCGGATTCCTGTGGGTTGACTTCTTCCCTGGACGGGATCACATCGGCTGCGGTTGTTGCTGTCGCGGAAATCACGCAAGTCGCCACTGTAGTCTCCTTCGTTCGAACTAGAGTGCTTGTCTGAGCGCTCGCATTATTACGAGAGCACTCATCGAACAAAGACTAGCGACAACCGCGCTTTCAGCCCATCAGGATGCTCCTGTAATTGATTGCTAGACTTGCTGTACAACCTGCTGGAGATAAATGCTGTAAGAATCACTTTAAATTCTTGGCCTGACGAAACTTTCGTTTGCGCAAGGTGTTGGTCGCGGCTCCTGGCGGCAAGACTGCGCTCTCCATCTGGTCATAGCAAGACAAAGGCCAACAGCGTGAGCTGCTGGCCTGGTTCCAACCATTAAATAGAATCAGTAAAGACGAAAGCCGACTTCGACGCTGATTTGCACATTCACAGGATGACCATCCTTCATAGCGGGAGAGAAGCGCCATTGCCGGACCGCCTCGACGGCTTTTTCATCGAGTCCAAATCCCAGGCCCCGGACCACGCGGATGTCGCGGGGATGGCCCTGATCGTCAACGATAAGCCAGAGCACGCATGTTCCCTGAGTTTTTGCGCTTCGCGCAGCCTCGGTGTATTCCGGATCTGGCGTAGAAATTGCGTCGGGAGCCGATATTCCTCCGCCAACTTTGAATACGCCTCCACCGATGCCACCACCGGTCCCGATGCCTACGCCTGGACCGCTGCCCACTCCCACTCCGCCATGCGACCCAGAACCAATGCCGCCACCAGAACCGGTTCCGTTTGATGGCGGAGCAGAAGGCAGCGCTGGCGCCGACGGATCCCCGAGGTTTGGCATGTGATTCTCGGCCAAACGCACCTGCGGGGGAACCGCGACAGCCGGCTGCGCAACAAGTTTTGGGTGTTCGTTGCGAAGAACAATTTCTGGCGGCGTGACCGGCAGCTCTGCGATTTTCGGCAGTCTGCCTTTTGGTGCAGGCAAGTGGTCATGATCACCGCCACCGCCACCGCCGCTGGCGATCTTTTTCGCAACGGGCAAGGCATAAGAGTCCGGCGATGGAGCGATTAAAGTTACCGTCTCGTGCTGCTGCACCTGCTGCACTGTATGGCGTCCAAAGGCGGCACTTCCCAGAATCAATCCCAACGCGATGACGTGCGCGAATGCCGACCCCGCAAGGCCGTTCGATCGATAATTATTAAACTGACCCCAGATTGCATCGGGGGAAGATGCCTTCTGTTTTTGCGGGAAGGGACTAACCCTCGCCTGCCGCACGGATTGGTCGCGGCCTGCGTAAAGAGTATCGAGCACTGCGGATGATGAAATACCCGGCAATGCAGGGACGACGCGACGAGCACCTTGTCCGTTCGGCATGACCCTCCTAATAACAACTGCACCAGGAAACAAACACGCATTAGCCGCGCTTGCGAAACTTCGCAAAGGCGACCTCAATCCGGAATGACGAAACCGCCAGCGTTCGACGACGCTCAGGCGTCATGAACGCTTTTGAATGACTAGAGTCGCCCTGCCAAAAGCAATACAAGTAAAACAACAACCACCAGGCCGAGGCCGCCGCTCGGGTAATATCCCCACGATCTGCTATATGGCCACGCGGGCAGAGCTCCGACTAACAACAGCACTAACAAAATAAGTAGAATTGTTGACATTGTTCCTCCGATTTATCAGGTGAAAAATCTTTTCGTAAAGAGGCCCGGCACGCTTGACCATACCGAGCCTCGACCACAATGCTTCATCTAACGATTGCTGGTGCCACCGCCAGGAGGCGTGTTCATGGCGCCGTGCTCGGGCGCCTCTCCTGCGTATTTCGTTACTGTTGCCACGAATGCATCATTGCCTTCCGTGGGTTGAGCTTTGCCGTTCAGGATTGCGCCGAAGGGCACAAATTGTCCGTAGAGAAGGCGGGTTTCGTCTTTATCTTGTGTGATCGATGAGCCGTTCAGGTCGATTCCCGCGAAAATGCCCCGGGCCCGAGAGTAGGTCAGAACCTCAGCCTTCATTTTCCAGTCGGTATCGGCGGCGGCATCGCGACCAACCGGGCCAGCAGCTGCGGATGCATCCGCGCCCAGCTTGAATTTGCTCGCGAGCAAATGCTGCATTCCTTGATCGTTCGTTATAATCATCACCAGATCGACGGCTTGGCCGCCGAGTTGCAAGCCCCAGCTTCCACCCGTGATAGTGAACGGCGCCGGCGCGCTCCACGTGCCAGCGTCCGTACGGCAGGTAGCGACACCCTTGCCATGGCTGCCTCCGAAACCCACTGCGATTTTCACCATAGACGGGACTACCGCAACGCACTTCGCATCCTTCATCACTTTGTCGGGAATTGCCTTATCGGGGGTCGCCATAACTTCGTCTAGAACTTTGGCGGACGCGTCGATTCGTTTTTGTATGTCCGTCTGGTCTTTATCCGCAGACCATGCCATGCCCCCGAGCAGGAAACAACTCGCGCCGAGCGCCAACAGACATCTCGGTAATGTGGAACTGATGTGTTTCATATGCGCACCCTTTTTCCGGGCTCGAAGCGAGCAACCGTTAAATTTGTCTCACCGCTGAACTCTAACTTTTGGAATGGTCTTGTTCCATCCGGTTCAGGCTGTAAAGTGCTTTCGTCATCGATGCAAGGCCTAGGGTTTCGACGGTATAAACGGCAAAACAAAACCCCGAGAGATACGCTCTCTCGGGGCAATTTCTTCGGACACTGTTTTCAGAATCAGGGCAAGGTCTACCGCCGATTAGCGGCTGGCGGACAATCCTGCGCTTGGCTTCGTTTGCAACTCGCCGTGGTCTGCGGCCTGGTTCGCATATCTCCGGACCGCTGCCTCGAACGATCCGGTTCCGGCGGGCCGAGCGACTTGGCCGGTCAGGATTGCTTGAAAGGGCACAAACCTTCCGAAGAGAATGCGAGTCTCGTCCTTGTCCTGCGTAATTGCTGATCCGTTTAGATCGATACCAGCAAAAAGTCCACGCGCGCGGGAGTAGGTCAACATTTCTGCTTTCATCTTCCAGTCCGTGTCAGCCCCGGTATCGCGTCCGACCGGGCCCGCCGCCGCCGAAGCATCAGCACCGATCTTGAATTTGTCGGAGAGCAGATGGTCCATTCCGTTCTGATTCATGACAACCATCACTATGTCGATGGCTTGGCCTCCCAATTGCAATCCCCAGCTTCCGCCTGTGATCGTGATTGGGGCAGGAGCGCTCCAGCGACCGTTTTCAAGCCGGCAAACAGCAACACCTTTTCCGTGGCTGCCTCCGAAACCGACCGCGATTTTTACCATGGAAGGAATCACTGCGATACATTTAGCGTCTCTCATCACTCGGTCTGGAATCGCTTTATCTGGCGTCGCCATGATCTCGTTGAGAACCGCGGCCGAAGCGTCGACTCGTTTTTGAATGCTCGATTCGTCTTTATTCTCGTCCCGCGACCAGCCGGTTCCGACGAATAGCAGAAAACTGGCGCAGAGCACAAAGAGATATCTCGGTAGGGTGGAACTGATTTTTGGCATAAACAGACCTTTTTCCGTGCTCGGAAGCGAGCAACTGTTTAATTTCTCTCACCGAGTCAGGCTAAGCGTTCGGATGCGCTCTGCTCCATAAGGTACGACCTGTAAAGTGAGGCCGGCGAGACCGAATAGCCTACGGGCTACCCAGTACCGACGCATAGCGAAGCCGAGAATCCCGGACAAGACCTCGTGGATCCTCGAGGGGCCGTGGGGGCTTCCAAGGCCAGGTCGACGATGCAATATCAGGCAGCGGTTTTCTTGTCCGAGGACGACTCACTGGAAGACGCGACGTCCTCAGCGCCGGTAAGTGCCATGACATCCTTGGCACGCTTGATCTCGTCGGATGTGTCGCAATGAACCGCGACCAGGATTCCGCCTTTCAAGAGCCTTCCTTCATACCTCTTGGCTTCGTATTCGGGAATTCCAACGCCGATGAGCGATCCAGCGAACCCTCCCAGTGCTCCACCTACGCCAATTCCCGTGAGAGCCGCGACAATAGGGCCGGCTGCAATCACGGGACCGATGCCAGGAATGGCCAACGCGCCCACTCCGACGAGCCAGCCCAGCGCACCTCCAACCGCCGCGCCAGACCCCGCGCCGAGGGCCGCTCCCTCCGGCGCCTTCGTGCTCTTGTCGGTTGCCAGTTCCTTGGAGCCAAGATTCTCCGGCAACAGCACGGAGATGGCCGAATTCAAGAATCCGGCGTCCTTCAAAGCGGTCACAGCGGATTCCACTTCACTTCGTCTTGCGTATATTCCAAAGACTGATTTGTTTTTCGCCATGGGAAATCTCCTAAGAATGCGGATTACAGATTTTAATCGCAGAACCCTCGCGCTATTGATTGCGTTCGAGCGGAATCACGCAGGCCGGCTACTGCAAAAAGAGTAGTTGGAGCTGCTGATTACCGCCAATCGAGGGAAGTCCTTAGATGGAAAGAAACTAGCGGGTAGGAGTAGCGTTTCGATCGGTCACCGGGGCGTTCGAGTTGAACTGTGTCGACAGGCGAGAGGCGGCGCCTTGTTCTCTTAATACGGAACTGCAGGGCATTGTAAGTTGGATGAGCGTGCCGGGATGGACGTTGGTCAGGCGCAACTCTCCACCGAATTCTCTCGCCCGCTGTTTCATGCCTCCGATCCCGACTCCAACGCTATCCGGTTGCAACTCGGCGATGCGCTTGCCGATTCCCTTGCCATCATCTCGAACCGAGACCTCGATCATTTCCTGCTTCTTCATCAAGGTAATCCAAACTTTGTGAGCCTCGGAATGCCGGAAAACGTTGGTCAAAGCTTCCTGAACAATGCGGAACACCGCGGTCTCAACCTCCGGCGCCAGTCGTGGAAAATCAGTGGGCTGGACATCGAGAACAGTTTCGATGCCGCTGCGCTTCGTTAGACCTTCCACATACCAGGCGAGCGCCGATAGTAAACCGACCTCATCAAGAAGAGGCGGGTGCAACAGGTGAGACATGGTGCGGACTTCCTGAATGGCGCGATCGACAATGTCGCTGGCCTGCGTCCAGGCCTCCTCTGGAAAGCGGGCCGGTTTCTCCAGAAGCATTCTATCCAATATCATCTTGGCCACAGCCAGCTCCTGGCCTAAGCCATCGTGCAGATCGCGGGCGATGCGGCGGCGTTCCTGATCCTGAAGAGTCATGAGACGGACGGAGAGACGCCGCAATTCGTCGGTCCTTCGATCGACCATCTTTTCAAGTTCGGTGGCGCTATCGCGAATCGATTGTTCCAGCTGTTTGCTGTCATGAATATCGGAGCAGGTTCCGTACCACTTAAGAATCCGCCCTTCAGGATCGCGGATCGGAACCGCGCGAGAACGGAACCATCGGTAATCCCCATCCCCCGACCGCAGGCGATATTCCGCTTCGTAGTTTGCCCCCGATTCAACACAACGCATCCAGTCCGCCATGGCCTGCTGGTTATCATCGGGATGCACATAGTCCAGCCAGCCGAAGCCATTCGCCGAACCAGGCAGAGCGCCGGTAAAATCATAAAATCGGTCGCTAATGTAATCCCTGGAGCCATCAGCCTTGCGGCTGAAGATAATATCCGGCGCAGTGTGGATAATGGCATCCAGCTCCTGATTCTTCCCCACCAGCTCCATGTTAAGCTCAAGCAGCAATTCCGCTTTGCGGGCCAACTCCTCGGTACGTTCCATCACTCGCTGCTCAAGTTCTCGATTCAACGTTTCGAGCTGACGGGTCTTGCGATGCAGTTCCGCGAATATTCGTACTTTGGCACGAAGCACTTCCTGAACCACAGGCACGGAAATGTAATCGACCGCTCCATGCTCGTATCCTTTCAGTTGGTCCACGTCCGTCAAGTGCACCGCCGAAATAAAGATGATCGCCGTTCTCTGAAAGCGCGGGTGCTGCCGAATCATTGCAGCCAACTGAAAGCCGTCGAGCTCCGGCATGCTTACATCCATCAACACCACAGCAACATCTGTCTTCAGCAGAATTTCCAGAGCCTCCTTCGCCGACATGGCCTTGATCAGGTTTTCTCCCAGTGCCTCGAGCATGACCTCATAGCTGAGCAACTTGCCCGGTTGATCATCCACCATAAGAATATTCACTTTGTCGTTTACGCCCATTCGTTCTCTCCGCGTGGATCTCAGGAACCCGATACCTGCACCGTTACGCAACCGCTATCTGTGAAGCCACATGCGCAACGATGAGAGCAGTTGCTCGGTATTGACGGGCTTGGCCAGATACTCCGACGCTCCCGCCTCAAGACATTTCTCGCGATCCCCCTTCATCGCCTTTGCCGTCAGAGCAATGATTGGCAAGCGCCTGAAGGAAGCATTCTGACGGATCACCTGCATGGTTTCGTAACCATCCATCTCGGGCATCATGATGTCCATCAGTACGATTGCAACATCTGGGGTCGATTCCAGTTTGGCGATCGCCTCGCGGCCAGTTCCCGCGGTGATGACCGTCATCCCCCTGCGTTCAATAACACTGCTAAGGGCGAAAATGTTGCGCACGTCGTCGTCCACAACCAGCACTTTCTTTCCGACCAGGGCATCGTCGGAATGGTGCAATCGGTCAAGCAACTTCTGCTTCTCGATCGGGAGATCGGAGACGACACGATGCAGGAATAAAGCAGTCTCATCCAGCAAACGCTCAGGCGACTCCACTCCCTTGACCACAACACTGCGCGCCAGAGAATGCAAACGTGCATCCTCTTCTTGTGAAAGTTCCTTGCCTGTGAAAACTACGACAGGCAGGTCGCCGAGCGTCGGGGTGTCACGGAACTTCTCGAGCACGTCGAAGCCCGAGATATCGGGCAAACGCAAATCCAGAACAACGCAGTCGAAGGCCTCCTCCTTAACGGCCTGCACCGCGTCCGCTCCCGTAGAGACGACGGAGACATCGATGTCGTCGTAGCCCAGCAATTCCTTGATACTGAGTTGCTCGGCCGGGTTGTCTTCCACCACTAGCAGGCGCTTCCGCCGCGGAGCGGCATAATCCTTGATGCGACCCAAAGCTGCTTCCAGCCCCTCTGGCGTTGTCGGTTTTGTGACAAACGCAAATGCTCCCCGGGCTAATCCGTGATGCCGGTCTTCGTCGAGGGTGAGCATCTGAACCGGGATGTGACGAGTTGCAGGATCCTGCTTTAAGTGGTTCAGCACTGTCCAACCCAACATGTCGGGCAGAAAAACATCGAGCGACACCGCGGTTGGATGGTACTCATGCGCCAGGGCGAGGGCGTCGGCGCCACGCGTGGCCACGAGAACCTTGAATCCCTTGTCTCGAGAAAGATCGCGCAATACCCGCGCGTAATGCGGGTCATCCTCTACAATCAGCAGGATAGCATCGCCCGGCTCAAGACTGTCGCGGTCGTCGGCAATCTTCTCGACCGGGTGTTCCGATACACCTGCCACGGACAACTGCACCGGGGAAATAGAGGTCCGGGATTTTGCCTCCGCCGCAGCGACCACCGAGGTGGAAGGCCCAACATAAGTTTGCGGCAGGTAGAGCGTAAACGTACTGCCGCGGCCGGGAGCGCTGCGCAACTGAATCTCTCCGCCCAGCAGACTGGCCAGCTCGCGGCTGATAGCCAGACCAAGGCCGGTCCCGCCGTATTTCCGGCTGGTGCCCGCGTCCGCTTGCTGGAAGGCCTCGAAGATGATGCGCTGCTTTTCGAATGGAATGCCAATGCCAGTATCGGCAACCTCGAATGCAACTACGGAAGCGGCCTTGCTCAGAATCGGGTGGTCCTCAGTCCAACCGCTCTTGGCCAGCGATACGGACAACCGGACGCCGCCCAATTCCGTGAACTTAAAAGCATTGGATAGCAGGTTCTTCAATACCTGCTGCAACCGCTTCGAATCGGTGACGACGCTGCGAGCAAGCTGCGAATCGGTCTGCACCTCAAAACTCAGACGCCGATTTTCCGCTTCGTGACGGAAAGGACGTTCCACGGTGTCGAGCAGGCTGGCGAAGAACACCTCCTCCGCCTCAACCGACACCGTGCCGGATTCGATCTTCGACAAGTCAAGTATGTCGGTGATCAGATTCAGCAAGTCCGTACCGGCACCGTGAATGGTGCGGGCAAACTCAACCTGTTTCGGTGTCAGATTGCCGTCCGGGTTGTCAGTCAGTTGCTGGCCGAGAACCAGAATGCTGTTCAGCGGCGTACGCAACTCGTGAGACATATTGGCCAGAAATTCGGACTTGTATTTTGAAGTCAAGGCCAGTTCTTTGGCCTTCTCTTCCAGAGCTCGCCGGGCTTGTTCGATTTCCTGGTTCTTGCGCTCGACTTCAACGTTCTGTTCGGCGAGCTGCTGAGCTTTCTGCGCGAGCTGCTCGTTCGTCTGCTGCAATTCTTTTTGCTGCATCTGAAGTTCAGTCGCCAATTGCTGCGACTGCTTCAATAGTCCCTCCGTCTGCATCGTGGCCTCAATACTGTTCAGCACGATGCCGATGCTGGCCGTTAACTGCTCCAGGAACGCAAGATGGGAAGTTGTAAAGTTGCTTAGCGAGGCCAGCTCGATGACCGCCTTGACCCGATCTTCAAACAGCACCGGAAGCACGATTACGTTTCGCGGAACCGCCTCGAACAATCCGGAACGAATGGAGATCGTGTTGGGCGGCAATTCAGAGATGAGCATGCGCCGTTTCTCCGAGGCGCATTGTCCGACCAGTCCCTCGCCCAGCTTCAACCGCCGCAGATGTCCGTCTTCACCGTCGCCGGCAAAAGCCGAAAGGAGTACCATCTCGGCCGATTCCTCGGAGCCCATCTGGTAGATCACTCCCTGCTGCGCATTTACCAGAGGAGTTAGTTCCGACAGGAGCATTCGTCCGACCGTCGCCAGATCGCGTTGCCCTTGCAACATTCCGGTGAAGCGAGCCAGGTTCGTTTTCAGCCAGTCCTGCTCCGTGTTGCGATCGGTGGTGAGCCGAAGGTTACCGATCATGGTGTTCAAGTTGTCTTTCAAGTCAGCGACCTCGCCGCTCGCTTCCACTTGAATGGAGCGCGTCAGGTCGCCCTTGGTGACGGCGGTCGCAACCTCGGCGATAGCACGCACCTGGTTGGTTAAATTGTCGGCGAGTAAGTTGACGTTGCCGGTGAGGTCTTTCCATGTTCCGGCGGCGCCGGGCACATTCGCCTGACCGCCGAGTCGGCCCTCGACGCCGACTTCGCGTGCCACCGTCGTCACCTGGTCGGCGAAGGTAGCCAGAGTGTCGGTCATGTTGTTAATGGTTTCTGCCAGAGCTGCAACCTCACCCTTGGCGTTTACAGTGAGCTTCTGAGTCAGCTCCCCGTTGGCGACAGCAGTTACAACCTTCACGATGCCGCGCACCTGTTCAGTGAGGTTCGCGGCCATCACGTTCACGTTGTCAGTAAGATCTTTCCACGTTCCGGCCACTCCTGGTACCTGCGCCTGTCCACCCAGTTTGCCTTCCGTGCCAACCTCGCGCGCCACACGCGTTACTTCGGCAGCGAACGCGTTAAGCTGGTCCACCATTGTGTTAATGGTGTTCTTGAGTTCGAGAATTTCGCCCTTCACGTCGACCGTGATCTTGCGTGACAAATCCCCGCGGGCTACGGCAGTAGTCACCTCAGCGATGTTGCGAACTTGGCCCGTAAGATTGCCGGCCATTGCGTTCACGGAGTCAGTAAGATCCTTCCATGTTCCGGCCACGCCGGACACATTGGCTTGCCCGCCTAGACGGCCCTCGCTACCCACCTCTCGCGCCACGCGCGTCACTTCGGCGGCGAACGATCGCAATTGCTCGACCATCGTGTTCAATGTTTCTTTGAGCTGCAGAATTTCACCGCGCACGTCGACCGTGATTTTCTTCGAGAGATCGCCATTCGCAATTGCGGTTGCCACCTCGGCGATATTCCGCACCTGGCCGGTAAGGTTGCTGGCCATGAAGTTTACGTTATCCGTGAGATCCTTCCATGTGCCAGCCACGCCCGGCACTTGCGCCTGTCCCCCCAGCTTTCCGTCAGTGCCGACCTCGCGGGCCACACGCGTCACCTCGCCGGCGAACGCGTTCAGCTGGTCGACCATGGTGTTGATGGTGTTCTTTAGTTCGAGAATTTCGCCCTTCACGTCAACCGTGATCTTGCGCGACAAATCGCCGCGGGCCACAGCTGTTGTGACTTCGGCGATATTTCGCACTTGCCCCGTGAGGTTCCCTGCCATTGAGTTGACGGAGTCCGTAAGATCTTTCCACGTGCCGGCTACACCGGGCACGTTGGCTTGTCCTCCCAAACGGCCTTCGGTGCCGACTTCGCGCGCCACACGCGTCACCTCGCCGGCAAACGCGTTCAGTTGATCGACCATCGTGTTGATGGTTTCTTTCAAGAGCAGAATTTCGCCGCTCACGTTTACCGTGATCTTCTTCGAAAGGTCGCCGCTCGCGATGGCTGTGGCCACTTCCGCGATATTGCGAACCTGACCGGTAAGATTGCTGGCCATCGAGTTGACCGAATCGGTGAGATCCTTCCACGTTCCGGCCACTCCCGGCACCTGCGCCTGGCCGCCGAGTTTGCCGTCGGTGCCTACTTCGCGCGCCACACGGGTCACTTCAGAAGCGAAGGAACGCAACTGGTCCACCATCGTGTTGATAGTGTCTTTGAGTTCGAGAATTTCTCCTCTTACGTCTACGGTGATCTTGCGCGATAAGTCGCCGCGGGCCACGGCCGTTGCCACTTCGGCGATATTTCGTACCTGGCCCGTGAGGTTGCTGGCCATGAAATTGACGTTGTCGGTGAGATCTTTCCAGGTTCCAGCCACACCCGGAACCTGCGCCTGGCCGCCGAGCTTGCCCTCTGTTCCCACTTCGCGGGCCACGCGGGTTACTTCGCCAGCGAATGCGTTCAGCTGGTCGACCATGGTGTTGATGGTGTTCTTGAGTTCGAGAATTTCGCCTTTTACATCGACTGTAATCTTGCGCGATAAATCGCCACGAGCTACGGCGGTGGTGACCTCGGCAATGTTTCGGACTTGGCCCGTGAGGTTTCCCGCCATTGAATTTACTGAGTCAGTAAGATCCTTCCAAGTGCCGGCAACGCCGGGAACGTTTGCTTGCCCGCCCAACCGACCTTCGGTGCCGACTTCGCGGGCCACGCGGGTCACTTCTCCAGCGAAGCGGTTGAGTTGGTCCACCATGGTGTTCAGCGTTTCTTTAAGCTGCAGAATCTCGCCGCGGACGTCGACTGTAATTTTGCGCGACAAATCGCCGGTGGCAATAGCCGTCGCCACTTCAGCAATGTTTCGCACCTGGCCGGTGAGGTTGCTGGCCATAAAGTTTACGTTGTCGGTAAGATCCTTCCAGGTTCCGCCAACGCCGGGCACCTGCGCCTGTCCGCCGAGCTTGCCTTCCGTACCGACTTCGCGGGCCACGCGCGTTACTTCGCCGGCGAACGCGTTGAGCTGGTCGACCATCGTGTTGATGGTTTCTTTGAGCAGTAGAATTTCGCCGCTCACGTTTACCGTGATCTTCTTCGAAAGATCTCCACTGGCAATGGCGGTTGCGACTTCGGCGATGTTGCGCACCTGGCCGGTCAAGTTGCTGGCCATCGAGTTGACCGAGTCGGTAAGGTCCTTCCACGTTCCGCCGACACCGGGCACCTGGGCCTGGCCGCCAAGTTTGCCGTCAGTGCCCACTTCGCGGGCAACGCGGGTCACTTCGGAGGCAAACGAGCGCAACTGGTCCACCATCGTGTTGATGGTGTCTTTGAGTTCGAGAATTTCGCCTC
>Ga0209380_10000621_pt1 | contig 25004 bp, 15 predicted proteins | sample HubBroMetageWFT6_FD_188347 | JGI IMG/M metagenome (GOLD analysis project Ga0209380, IMG submission 188347) | Warmed and freeze-thawed soil microbial communities from the Hubbard Brook experimental Forest, New Hampshire - Hubbard Brook CCASE Soil... | ecosystem: Environmental > Terrestrial >... | reverse complement strand
GCACGTTTCGCCCTGGGTTTTTGCGAGTCGGGTGTTTTTCCCGCCAGCCTTAAGGCCGTAGCAGAATGGTTCCCCAAGAAAGAGCGCGCGCTGGCAACGGGAATTTTTAATGCCGGTACGAATCTGGGAGCCATCGCAACACCACTGATCGTGCCGTGGATTGCCGTGCACTGGGGCTGGCGTTCCGCCTTCTTTCTGCTGGGAGGCGTGGGGTTTGCCTGGCTGGCGCTCTGGCTGGCGGTTTATCGGCGCCCGCAGGATCATGCGTCCTGCTCGCCGGCAGAATTGGCATACATTTGCAGCGATCCGATCACGCCACCGATCAAAGCAAGCTGGCTCAAACTGCTGGCTCATCGCCAGACCTGGGCGTTCGTGCTGGCGAAATTCATTACCGATCCGGTCTGGTGGTTCTATTTGTTTTGGATCCCCGATTTTCTTCAGCGCGAGCACGGCCTCGCGCTGGTGAATATTGGAATGCCCATCCTTGTGATTTACTTGATCGCAGACGCCGGCAGTGTGGCGGGAGGCTGGCTTTCGTCGTTCTTTATAAGAGGCGGCAAGAGCGTAAATGCAAGCCGGAAACTTGCCATGTTGATATGCGCTGTCTGCGTGCTGCCCATCGTCTTTGTGCCCAAAGTCGCATCGATGTGGGGTGCGGTTTTGGTGATTGGAGTGGCGGCCGCGGCGCACCAGGGCTTCTCCTGCAACTTGTTTACCTTGTCTTCCGATATGTTTCCGGGGGGGGTGGTCGCGTCGGTGGTTGGGATTGGCGGCATGGCGGGTGCCGTCGGAGGCATGCTCATCGCGAAAATTGTCTCTTATTTTCTGCAACGGACGCACAGCTATGCGGTGCCGTTCTTTCTTGCTGGTTCGGCTTATCTGATCGCGTTAGCAATCATTCAGGGCTTGGCTCCGAGGCTGAAACCGGTGGAGTTTGGTGGGGCGCAATCGTAGTGATATGCCGACCTGAGTCGCTACCAGTTGTGCATGGTTCCATCCAGCTTGCGGTTCACTGGTAGGTACGCCGCCGCGTAGGGATACTTCGCCGCCAGATCCTCGTCGATATCTACCCCCAACCCTCGAGCATCGCCCGGATGCATCAATCCATGTTCAAACTTGTACGAGTGCGGAAACACGCGGTCCGTCTCGTCCGTATGCTTCATATATTCCTGTATCCCGAAGTTGTGCACGCTCAGATCGAAGTGCAGCGCCGCGCCCATGCAAACCGGACTAAGATCGGTGGCTCCATGCGAACCGGTACGGACCTGGTACATCTCGGCAAGATTCGCAATCCGGCGCAGATGCGTGATTCCGCCGGCGTGCACCACCGTCGTACGGATGTAGTCGATCAACTGCTCCTGGATCAGTTGCTGGCAATCGTAGATGGTGTTGAATACCTCACCAACGGCTAAAGGCGTGGTGGTGTGCCGGCGAATTAAGCGAAAACTCTCCTGCAGTTCCGCAGGGGTGGGATCTTCCATCCAAAACAAGTGATGAGGCTCAAGCTCTTTGCCCACGCGCGCCGCTTCAATCGGGGTCAGACGATGATGAACGTCGTGTAAAAGATGTAGCTCGGTGCCGAATTCATTGCGCAGCCGCGCAAACAGCGAAGGAACAAAATTCATGTACGCTTCCGAAGACCAGCGATTCTCGGGCGGAGCATTTTTCTCGGCCGGCTCGTAGTACATGAAGCCACGGCCGACGCCGTAAGTGCTAGACAATCCCGGTATGCCAGACTGGGCGCGGATCGCCTTGTACCCGTCTTTGATGTAATGTGCGACGGCCTCGACAGTTTCGTCGATTCCACTTCCGCTGGCGTGCCCGTACACCAGCACCGCATCGCGGGATGCTCCGCCCAGCAACTGGTACAGCGGCGCATTCAAGACCTTCCCCTTAATGTCCCACAATGCGGTATCAACAGCCGCGATCGCCGCCATTGTTACTGGTCCCCGGCGCCAATAGGCTCCTTTGTAAAAATACTGCCACGTATCTTCGATACGCCGGGCATCGCGCCCAATCAATAAGGGAACGACGTGATCCTTCAAGTAGCTGGCGACCGCCAGTTCACGTCCATTCAGGGTCGCATCCCCCAGGCCGTAAACGCCATCTTCCGTGGTGAGCTTCAAAGTGACAAAGTTCCTGCCGGGGCAGCAAACGATGACTTTGGCATCAACGATCTTCATCGCAATCCTCTTGAATCTAGCGGAGGCTCCACTTCACAAGGAAGGGTAACATGACGCTGAATGAGCGAGTGCAAGCGCTATCGCGCTGAATGGAGTGCCAGAAATCAACCTTTGGAGCCGGTTTCGGCATCTTTTGTGAAGCCGCCCGAATCAATTGAGGCAGACTGCCCGGCTTGGGTTTCAGGGGCTTCTGCGCGACTTCGTCCGCTTGGCAAAAGGGCAGGTTAGGGATACCGTAGGTACCAAGCATGGCGGAAGGGGCGAAATACTGGGAAGGATGGCAGGAACGCATCTCGGCGCTCCGCAACGTTCCGGCTGTCCTTAAGATCGTATGGGAGTCCGGCCCTGGCGTAGTAGTCTTCGGACTGGTTTCGCGGTTGCTCGCGTCGCTCCTGCCGGTTGCTCTGCTGGCGATTACAAGGCTGATTATTGATCGCATTCAGCATGCCAACGCCACTCATCAGCCTGTGTCCCACGGCTTCTGGTGGTTGGTCGCGGGAGAGTTTTCGCTCGCGGTATTGACCAGCATTCTCGCTCGGGCCATCGACTATTCGGATTCGCTGTTGGGCGACAAGTACACCCGTTACGTCAGCATTCGAGTCATGAATCACGCGGCAGGACTGGATCTGATTGCCTACGAAGATCCGGTTTTTTACGACCGTCTGGAACGGGCCCGAGTACAGGCGACGGACCGGCTCGTAATGATTCAAGCCGTTGGCCGGTTGGTGCAGCAGACTATCACTACTGTCACGCTCTCAGTTTCGATCATGTTTTTCTCGCCGTGGCTGATGCTGCTGCTGATCGCCGGCGTGGTTCCGGCATTTCTCGGTGAAAGCCATTTTGCCTTTCTGGGATACGCCAAGAACTTCCGGCAGACGCCGATGCGGCGGCAACTGGATTACTTGCGCGTGTTGGGAGGAAGCAAGGAAGCCGCGAAAGAGCTGAAACTCTTCGGGTTGAAGAACTTTCTGACTGAGCGATTCACCCGTCTTTCTGACGAGATTTACGAAGAGAATATTGCCCTCTCTCAGCGCAAGCTGACGGTGGGCGCAGTGTTATCGACGATCGGCACTATGGGCTATTATTCGGCCTATGTGCTCGTGATCTGGCGGACAGTGGCCGGAGCGATGACCATCGGCACGCTGGTTTTCCTGACGGGAGCGATCCAGCAGGCCAGCAGCAACATCGAGCAAATCTTTTCGACGCTTGCAGCTATTGGCGACCAGGCGTTGTTCCTTACCGATTTGCTGGCTTTCTTTGAGATGAAACCGACGATCAAATCCAAGCCGAACGCGCTGCCCGCCCCCAGGCCGATTATGCGAGGAGTTGAGTTTCGAAACGTTTCGTTTAGCTATCCCGGAAACTCGCGCCGCGTCCTTGACCATATTAATTTCCAGTTACATACGGGGGAGCGGCTGGCTCTGATTGGCGAGAACGGGCAAGGAAAGACGACCATCGTAAAATTAGTTACCCGGCTTTATGACCCCACCGAGGGGCAGATTCTGCTCGATGGCATTGACCTTCGCGAGTACGATCTCGAAGATCTTCACCGTGAGATCGGCGTCATATTTCAGGATTTTATGCGCTATGAAATGACGGCTCGCGAAAACATTGCAGTCGGCCGGGTCGAGGAGATCAACAATCTGGAGCTTTTACAAATCGCGGCGCAGAAGAGCTTGGCGGACCACACCATCGGGCGGCTCGGTGCGGGCTACGAACAAATGTTGGGGCGGCGCTTCGACCAGGGCGTGGATCTGTCTGGGGGCGAGTGGCAAAAAATAGCGTTGGCGCGTGCTTATCTGCGCGATGCGCAGTTGTTGATTCTGGATGAGCCGACCGCGGCCCTGGACGCGCGTAGCGAGTTCGAAGTGTTTCATCGGTTCTCTGAGCTGACCGCCGGGAAGATGGCTTTTTTTATTTCTCACCGGTTCTCAACCGTACGTTCCGCGGACCGCATCCTAGTTCTCGAAAATGGCAGGATTGTAGAGGAGGGCACTCACGGCCAACTGGCGAGCCTGGGAGGCCGTTACGCGGAAATGTTCGAGATGCAGGCTTCGAGTTATCGTTAGCAGGCGCAGGAAACAATAGTAATGATGATACGCAGCAGCGTTCTAGACCTCATGAGTGCGGAGCTGGACTCTGCGCGTCCCGCTGCCAACGTTATGCCGGAAAATACGAATACATTGGGGGCGACCGCTTCTGATCTGGCCCGGCGGCTCTACTGGGCGCCAGGGCAGCGGGAGTCGCGCGTCTTGCAGGATCGTTGCCGAGACCTGTTTCAGGAATTCAAACCGCTATTGGCGGCACTGGAGACCGCGCCCGCGAAAAATGCGCCCGGCGACTGCCAGATTCTGCATGAGAACATTTTGTTGCTCAAAGCGGAACTTGATGCCGTTCGCGTTGCTTTCAACGGACCCAGCCACCTTCCTCAGGTTCGTATTCCGGATAGCACGATAGTCCCCAGAATCGCGGCAATTGCTGACGATTTTCTTATTGCCGTCTCGCACCAGTTTAGCGTCGAGAGTTTCGTCCATTACATTGAAGCTTTTCAGGGAATCACCGCCCTCAACCTAGCGGAGTTGTGGGGGCTGATTCCCGCTCTTGAGCTGGTTTTGCTTGAGCAAATTGCGGAGCGTGGCCACAGTTTGCTTCAGGATCCAATACAATCCTATGGCCTCGCTGTCCCGATCCGCAGTCTACAACGTATTAAACAAACTGCATGGAAGGTTGTCATCGAGCCGCTCATCCGGTTTGATCGCTTTTTGCGAGAAGATCCCTCCGGAACATATTCCAGAATGGACTATGAGAGCCGTGAACAGTACCGGAATCGGGTGGTGAATATTTCAAAGCGTTCCGAGCGCACAGAAATGGAAGTCGCTAGCGAAGCGCTCGCGTTAGCTCGCGAGGCGCACAACCATGCGGATAATGATCCTCGTCTGACCCAGCGTCGCTCGCACATTGGCAATTATCTGATCGCCGAAGGCGTTCCCCTCCTCGAACGGAGAGTGGATTTCCGCGCTCCGTTCTTCGAACGGATGCGCACTCTTCTGCGTACCCGCCCGGACGAGTTTTTTCTGCCCGGAATCGCGCTGCTCACTTTCGCGATCGTTTCGATCGTCGTGCTTTTCCTCACGGAAGCCTCGACTTCTCTGGGACTGATTCTGCTTGCAACACTGGCAGTGTTGTTGCCGAGCTCGCAGAGCGCTGTCCAAATCGTGAACTATCTGGTTACGCTCCTGCTGCCCGCACAGACCCTTCCCAAGCTGGATTTTTCTGATGCTCTTCCCGACGACTGCATTAGTTTGGTGTCGATTCCAACCCTGCTGTTGAATGAGAAGCAGGTCCGCAAGCTCGCGGATGACCTGGAAGTGCGCTTTCTCGGCAATCAAGATCCGAATCTTCATTTTGCGTTGCTCACCGACCTTCCCGATTCGCTGGAAGAGCCGCAGAAGGAGAATCCACTGGTGGATTTGGCTGCGGATCTTATCCGTGAGTTGAACGAAAAGTACGCGCCGAAGAGGATGGGGTCTTTCTTTCTATTTCATCGGCACCGCGTGTATAACCCGCGCGAAAGACTCTGGATGGGATGGGAACGCAAGCGCGGTAAATTAATGGATCTGAACAATCTTTTGCGCGGACAATTTGATAGTTTTCCGCGCAAGGTAGGGAATCTTTCTCTTCTGCCCCAGATTCGTTTTGTTATCACACTCGATTCAGATACCGAACTCCCGCGCGGCTCCGCCCGGCGGATGGTTGGTACGTTGGCTCACCCCTTGAATCAAGCGATTATTTCCCCAGAGACCAGCGTCGTGGTCGACGGCTACGGCATTTTACAGCCTCGGGTTGGTGTGAGCGTTCAGAGTTCGGCGCAGTCGAGATTAGCGAGCATTTATTCAGGGCAGACGGGAGTCGATATCTACACCCATGCCAGCTCTGACGTATATCAAGACTTATACGGTGAAGGCATCTTCGTCGGAAAAGGTATCTATGAAGTGGCGACCCTGCACCGCGTCCTCGATCGACGCTTCCCGCGCAATGCACTTCTCAGTCATGATCTGGTCGAAGGCGCTTATGCCCGTGCGGGGCTGGTGAGCGACATCGAAATCATCGAAGATTATCCGTCGCATTACAGCGCCTACAATCGGCGCAAGCATCGCTGGTTGAGGGGCGACTGGCAGATCACGGAATGGCTGCTCCCGATGGTTCCGGATGAGTCAGACCGGAAAGTGCCCAACCCGCTTTCGGTAGCTTCGCGCTGGAAGATTTTCGATAACCTCCGGCGCAGCCTCGTGGAGCCGGCGTTGTTCCTTTTGCTCTTGCTCGGCTGGCTTTGTCTGCCGGGGGGATCGGGACCGTGGACTCTAGCAACGATTGCGATCCTTTTCCTGCCCGCTTTTTTTCAGTTGGGAGTCGAGCTCGTGCAGGCCGCGATCTTCAGGAAAAGTGCCGTCGTCAACGATGCCCTGGACTCATTCCTAAACGCCAGCATTGCAAATTGGCTGACGCTCACCTTTCTGGCGCATCAGGCATTGTTGTCAATCGATGCGGTGGTGCGTACCCTGGTTCGGCGCTGGATCACGCGGCAAAGACTTTTGCAGTGGGAAACTGCGGCCGAGGCGGAGCTCACCGGCTGCAAACGTACGACGCTCGACATTTATCTGAACTGGACTCCTGTTCTTGCGTTCGGAGTCTTTTTCCTGGTGTTGGTCGTCCGGCCCGGCGCTCTTCCAGCCGCGCTTCCCATACTTTTTCTGTGGGCTTGCAGCAAACCAATCTCGATATGGCTCAACCGGCCGCCTCGCACACCACGCAAGCAAGCATCCGAGGACGACCGATGGCTGTTGCGCACTGCTGCGCTCCGCACCTGGCGGTATTTCGCCGAGTTCAGCACCGAAGAGCATAATTGGCTGATTCCTGACAATGTTCAAGAAGAACAGACAAAAATTGCGCCCCGCATTTCGCCAACTAATCTCGGCCTTCTTCTGAATGCGCGCCAGGTAGCTTGTACATTCGGTTATCTGACGGTGCCGGAGTTGGCAGAGCAAACTTTGCGCACATTCGGCACGGTTTCCCAATTGCGCCGATATAAAGGCCACCTGCTCAACTGGTATGACACACGATCGCTGGCTCCGCTCGCCCCGGAATTTGTCTCAAGCGTCGACAGCGGCAACCTCGTCGCTTCACTTTGGACGCTTCAGCAAGGTTGCCTCGACCTTCTCGACCGCCCTCTTTTGCAGCCTGAATTAGCCAATGGTTTCATGGATCTCATTTACTCCCTTACGAGTCTCCGGCTGTTGCCCCGCCGCCGGTTTGCTTCGATTCGAATCGCGCTCACCGGAAAGGACTGGTTGCATAATCTCCTGGGCGCTTCCGGTGCAGTTTTGGAAGAGATCGATCGGCATGCCACCGGCTCAAAACACGCCGCTGAGGCCCGCTGGTTTCAGGAACAGGCGCAAGCGCGGCGCAATCAAATCGAGCGAGTCGTTCGGATCTACACTCCCTGGCTTCTGCCTGAGTTCGCCGCTCTCAAGGATGATCCCGCCATCCCAATGCAATGTCCGCCCGACATCGGCCTGGCGCTAAAGCGGATACCCCCGTTCATCGACAGTCTTGCCATCCTGCTGGATGCGGCTGCGGATTCGACAGACAGCGGGGAATTGCGAACGTTTTATATGAAATTGCTGTCCCTCTTGCCAGAGGCTCGCTCGCATGTCGTCGATCTTATCGAAGACCTCAGGAAGATCGCCGAACGCGCAGGTACCCTTGCCGACGAAATGGACTTTCGATTCCTGCTGAGTCCGAAGCGGGAGCTGCTCTCAATCGGGTTTGATGTCGAGAAGCAGCAACTTCAATCGGCGTGTTATGACCTGTTGGCCAGCGAAGCCCGTATCGCGTTCTTCACAGCGATCGCCAAAGACGATATTCCGCAGGAAAGTTGGTTCAAGCTGGGACGGGCCCAGACCCTGGACCATGGCATGGCTGGCCTCCTCTCATGGTCAGGGACAATGTTTGAATACCTGATGCCGGCTCTATGGACGCGCGTCTACCCCAACACGCTCCTGGAGCGCTCAGCGGTTTCCGCAGTCCGCACGCAACAGGCGTACGCAGAGGACAAAGGCACTCCCTGGGGAATCTCCGAGTCGTCCTGCTATAGAACGGATCCGTCGGGCAACTACCATTATTTTGCTTTTGGCGTTCCACAATTAGCCATACACAAGCCTCCGCAGGAGGGTCCGGTCATTTCTCCATATTCGACTTTCCTCGCTCTACAGGTGGATTCTCCGGCCGCTCTCCGTAATTTGCGGACGATTGGTCGCAAACACGCGCTCGCAACTTACGGATTCTACGAAGCTCTGGACTTCAGTCCTTCTCAGCGCGGCTTTCGGCTTCGCCGTTTCGAACTGGTTCGATGCTGGATGGCCCATCACCAGGGCATGAGCCTACTCTCGGTCGCAAACTTCCTGTACGACGATGTGGTTCAGAATTGGTTTCACCGCCATCCGCGCGTGCAGGCGACGGAATTACTGCTTCAGGAAAAACCGACTGGTCACCTGCGTGCACCACGCGCCAAGGCGGCGTGATTGGTCAGAACACGACTAGCCCAACGAGAGTGCTCTATGAGGCGGTGCCGATATGTCCCGCGGCTTGCGATTCTATTTGTGCTTTTGTGGTGTGTCACCACACTGTGCGCACAGCCGGGCCCAGAGCCGAACGTAATCGTCGTCGATGCCAACGCGGCTGCGCATCCCTTCCCTCATTTTTGGGAGCAGATGTTTGGTTCGGGGCGCGCCATCCTTTCTTTGCGTGACAGCTATCGCCGGGACTTGCGCGCGGTGAAGCAAATCACAGACTTCGGCTACATCCGTTTCCACGGCATTCTTGACGATGACGTCGGCATTTACGATGAGGACAGTCGGGGTCAGCCAGTCTATAACTTTTCCTACATTGACCAAATCTATGATGGCCTGCTGGCGAACGGCGTGCGTCCCTTCGTTGAAATCAGCTTTATGCCCAATAAACTGGCGGCCAACAACATCCATCAGGGATTTTGGTATAGCCCGAATGTTTCTCCGCCCAAGGATTGGGGCCGCTGGGACGATTTGGTCGCCACTTTTGCTCGCCATCTCGTCGATCGTTATGGAGCGGACGAAGTTGGGCAGTGGTATTTCGAAGTATGGAATGAACCCAATCTTGATTTCTGGGCGGGGCAGCCAAGACAGGATACCTACTGGGAACTCTACGATCACACTGCGCGAGCCATCAAAGCGGTGAATCCGCACCTGCGCGTGGGCGGACCTGCGACTGCACAGGCCGCCTGGGTTGATGCTTTGATCCGCCATTGTGCCGAAAAAAATATTCCGTTGGATTTCGTCTCTACCCACGTCTATGGCAACGACACCGCACAGGACGTATTCGGCTCCCAAGAACAGATTTCCCGCGATCGAATGGTTTGTCGCGCGGTCGATAAAGTTCATCGTCAGATCGCAGCCTCAACCATGCCGAAGCTGCCGCTGATCTGGAGCGAGTTCAATGCCAGTTACAAGAATGAAACCGACGTTACCGACGCGGTCTACATGGGGCCGTGGCTTGCCGACATGATCCGGCAATGCGACGGCCTGGTGGATTCCATGTCTTACTGGACATTCTCGGATGTCTTCGAAGAGCAGGGCGTGGTGAAGACTCCGTTCTATGGCGGTTACGGGTTGATCGCGGTCGATGGCATTCCCAAGCCGGCCTTCAACGCCTTCAAACTGTTGCACCGTCTCGGTGACGAACGGATTCAGCTCGATTCTGATTCGGCTTTGCTGACCAGGAAAAAAGACGGGACCCTAGATCTGGCCGTCTGGAACTATGCGCCTCCCGATCAAGCGGGCGTTCCCAGAACAATAACGCTCCGCCTGAAGGGAACGAGTGCAACCCACGCCTTAATCTCACGCGTTGACGGCGACCATGGCGACTTCCACTCGGTTTACGCGAAAATGGGCTCGCCGCGTTATCCCACCCCGGCCCAGATTCAGGGACTTCGCCAGGCTACAGAACTTCCTGAGCCGGAGGCCAGCGAGATAAAACACGGCGAACTTGCAATAACCGTGCCTGCTCATGGTTTGGCCGTGATCGAGATAAAGTAGCGACAAATTAGTAACCTTACGGTTGGTATTTCTTGAAGCCAGCGCGGTCCATGCCTCTTTGCGCCTCCGGGTTTTTCATAAACGTATTCCACACAAAACTCGTGCGTGCGTTTTCCGCCATCAGCATGGTGATTCCGGTGTCGATGCCAACCACGTCGGTGTCATACCAGTTCGTGAGCGGATTGAAGGCATTTACGAATCCATATTTGCTCCAGGCACGTCCGTAGTGATCCTTGATGTTGTTGAGCACTCGCATCACCGGCTGCGCAAGAAATGGCAGCGACCCCGCCGCTGCACTCGGAACAACGGTTCCATTAATCGGCCCCATCGTGGGCGGCCCTCCCCAAATTACGTAGCCCCTCTGCGAGTCTGAAGCGGAAATGCCCCAGAGATCAACGCTGTAATCCGGGAACTGTTTGGCCAGTTCCAGACAGAAATCCCGGTGGGCCTCGGTGGCGAACACCGAGTTCTGGAAATAATCGGCATAGGCATCGCGCTTACCGCGGAAATCGAACCAAGCCTGGGAGTATTGATGCACAAACAAAGGGGCGAACGAGCCAATGTAACGAATGCCGTCGTACTCGAAAATCGTGCGCTTCCAGGCATTCCAGGCTTGCGCGGGCAGAGGATGAGGAAGCGATCCCAATCCCAAGAGATAGATCATCATCATCTCGCTGTAGTAGTCCCAGCGATATGGCAGAAAGCCGAATTCGGGTGTCCAGCCGTGAGGCAATAGCGAAGTATCTTCGGACAGCCAACTCCAATCCACGCGGTTAAAAATCTCGTAGGCCAGAAGGCTGATCTCAGAATGTTCGCTGAAGTGCCGCCGGCAAGTGAGGATTCCACAAAGAAGGATGGCAGTATCGACAGAAGAGACTTCAGAGTCCCACATGCGCTCGCCGGTGTTGACATCGGCAAAATGGTAGAAGAAGCCGCGGTGGGTCGGCATCTTTTTCCAGAGAAAGCGCAACGTAAGCAGGACGCGGTCGCGGGCCTCGGCGAGTGGAACGTAGCCCCGTTGTTGACCGATACACATTGCAGTCAGGCCGAAGCCAGTGGCCGCGATACTGCCCACGACGGAGGTGTCCTTCGTGAGGACATTGGATCGATCCTTGGTGAGGCCGGATTCCGGGCTCGCTTGCTCCCAAAAATACTGAAAGTTTCTCTTCTCCAGTTCTTCGAGAAACTCATCGTCGGTCGGCGATAGCAGCGGCGCTTCGACGGACGATGGCTTAGAGCCGGTGGGCGGTTCCTGTGCTGTCAACAACGGAAGTATGCGGGCTGGGCCGAATACCCCGCAAAAGCCTAGTCCACCGATCTGGCGCAGCAGATCGCGGCGCGAGAGGCGCGAGAGGGCATCAAAAAGGGGGCTCTTATCTTTCTTGCTCATTAGTTACATTCTAGACGTGGTTGTTTTGAACCTTTCTGCACCGCCAAGAGAATGGGATCTCGACGCGAGCATTGCTGGGCAAGACTTCACCGATTCTCGGGAAACCTGTTATATACAAGGTGCGTCCAAGAAATGCAATCTCTGGTGACTCCGAATGAACAGCCGAAAAAAGAGGGCGACATGGACAATCGTAGTTGTCGCTATTTTGGTCACCACTTTGGCCGTTGTCCTTTTGCACTCGCGCAGACCCGTCGTGCTGAAAGGCGCCGTTTTGCAACTGGACAAAGATCCCAACCGCCAGTTGCCCCTTGCGGATGTCCAAATTACTGCGACGAACAGTTTGGGGAGCGCCAACGCCACGTCTGACGCTTCGGGGTTTTTCAGCTTGACTCTGCCCAAGGGACTTCGCCGTCGCCAGCCCGTGGTTCTCCATTTCCGGCGCAAGGATTATCAGCCGCTCGATTGGGATGACTTTATCAGCGACAGACTCTACATTGCCCAAATGGTTCCAATCCATCAGCACACGAGCGCTGAATCCAAATCCGAATCCGCGGTCTCGAATATCCGCATACGGTACTCCGTAAAGGCTACAACCGAGGCAAATATAGGGAGCGCAGTCAGAACGTTCGAGGCCGTCAATACTGGGAACAGTCTTTGCGACAAACGGCCTCCGTGCTCGCCTGACGGAAAGTGGAAGGCGGCAATCGGCTCAATCTCGCTTGACGCCGGGGAAGGCAACGAGTTCCACGATGCGCGAGTCGCCTGCATTGCGGGACCCTGCCCCTTCACGAAGATCGAACGGCGGGAGTTTTCGCAGGACCACCGTCACTTGAACGTTGCGGTTCGTGACTGGTCGGACACGACTACTTTCTTGGTCGAGGCCGAAGTCGTTCATCCCATGACCAGCGACCTGGTGCGCGAAACTTATCCCGTAATGTTTGGGCGCACTTTGAACTTCAACCTTCCGCCGGCAGCGGGGGGCGCGAGCATCGAGGCAGAGGTCGATGGCGAACCCATTATTTTCCCTCTCGGACCGGATCTCTTCTTGCGCTGGGCCGATTGTCACTCCGAGGTCGACAAAGACCAATCCAAGACTTACCGTTGCGAACTCAAACCGGGATACAAATTCCGGGAAAAATGAAGGCGTGTTGCCGATCGAAACTTGGAGGGGAGTCGAATAACTTCCCCTCCGAGCAGTGCAGCTTGGCCTCATTCATACGAGAAGGTCAAGTCATCCAGGTAGACAGAGTAGGGCGATTGCTCGTAGTTCCCGTCCATCTGATAGTTGACCGTGATGCCCCACCATCCCGGCGCTGAGCCGGGGTTGTAGTACTGGTTGAGCGTGCTGGTCACACCGTTCAGAGTGATGGATTGGTACAGCAACTGGTTATCGGTGGTTCGCTCGACCTGAATAGTCAAATGGTTCCACGAATTGTTAACGGGGTTGCAGGCGATACCGGTCGGAACCCATGCCTGACTGACATTGTTCCACACGTCCCATTCGTTACCGCCGGCAATTCGGCATTCGTGGCCCCAGATGAATCCCATGTTGTCGAAGAATTCATTCACGTCAAATTCGAGCGCCTGCGAAGCCTGGAGGTTGGTTCCGTAAAAATAAACGTCGTATGTGAAGTTGTGAAGCGTCGGAACGAGCGTGTGATTAGTGTCGGGCAGGCCTTGCGAGGAATCCGTTCCAATCAAATGATTGTTGAACAGGACGTCCCAGTATGGACCAGTGCCGCCAATGCTGAAGTCGGTGGATGACCCAGACAGCGAGGGCGACTTGACTCCCTGTGTCATGGACCAGGTGATCTGTGAGCCGCATGGGTTACAGTCAACGAAGTCCGGTGGCCCTTGCCCGGCTGCCGCCCATCCTCCGCTCTTTTGCACGCTTGAGAAGGCGTTTCCGCCGACCGTAATCGTAATCGGCGTAGTGGACGCTCCTCCGCAATAGTCCCATTCTTCGACCACCGTGTTGTACTTACCCGGGCTCAGAGCCAGGTTGTAATTCATGCTCGCACCATTCACCACGTAAGCCAGTTGGTTCGGGGCCGTGTATATCCCCATGGACGCAACCCCCTTGGAGCAGGTTGTAGTCGCCGTGGCTGTAAAATTCACAGGCGAGCCCACCGCGCTATTATTCCCCGGCTTGGTCACGTAAACGCCGGGCTGCTCGCTGACCGTGATCGTGATGGGCGTTGTTGCCGCGCCACCGCAGTAGTCCCACTCTTCGACGACCGTGTCGTAAGTGGCGGGGCTCAGACTCAAGCTCGTGTTCAGGCTGGCGCCATCGACTACGTAGGCCAGAACTCCCGGCGCCGTGTAGATGCCCATGGAGGCGACGCCTTTCGAACAGGTGCTCGCGGTAGCTGAGGCGACAAAGTGCACCGGACCTTGTACGGTTACGCCATTGGCGGGAGCCGTGACGTTTACACCAGCGAAAACAGCGGGCGCGCCGATAGCCAACAGACACGCGATCCCCAGTACATACTTCTGCATGCGAATACTTCTCCAATCAGATTATTTGCTTCCGACGTGCAGAACAGCGGGTGAAACTGCCCTTGCGCGCGAGCGGGCGCGAGGAGGGTTCAAGAGAAGTGGCGTAACGGCGTTCGCTACAAGAGCGATTAACCCGAAAACTCGAGAACCGAAGCTAGAACCAAGCCGATGGCCCACAAGGGCTTTATCGATTGGAGTCAATCAGTAAGAAATTGTACTCAAGATACCAGAAACCCTGTATTTCATCAAAACAAAATAGAGGAAGCAGCGTATTCGAAGGTTGTAATCCCGTTTCGTGGTAGTCGGTCGCTGCAACCATTCGGCAGGATTGGGAAACTAAGAGGTCGTCTCTGTACGGTCCGGAGCAATCTGCTATGCACGAAAAACCCAGCACGACCCTCACTGCGACAGTCCAAAAGATTATTCGATCTCCACATCCGAGCATTCCTGAGAAAGCGCAGATTGCTGTCGAAGGCGCTGATCATCTCTATCGCGAGCTTCGCATCAAGAATACTCTGATCGACGAGAATGGCGATAAGGTGCGCCTCAAGCCGGGGGCCGAAGTTGAAGTCACGATCGAGGCCGAACCAGAGGCGACGACAGATACGGCATGAAATCGGAGGCCGCCGCCTGTCGTGGTGTTCCTCCTAGATACGGCCCGGAAGTTGACAACCGCTGAGAGCGCAGCGCGGAACTCTGAGAACACCCTTTCATACAGCACCTACTGTATGTTATTTGTTGCGCAACAACTCCATTCTTAAGAAGGGCGAAGACGGTCGTCTGCGTTGTGCCGCCAGACTAGGGCAAACATGCAGGTCACTCCAAACAATACAACTACACCGGGAGCTGGTGGCGGGAGTTTGTGGTCGCAGCACGGCGGCCATCAGCACGGTGTGCAGTTTTATTCCCAGGACAAGTTCCTGCTGGAGGAACTAAGCGGCTATATCGGCGGCGCACTGCATGCAGGAGATGCAGCCGTTGTAGTTGCTACTGAGGCCCATCGAGACGCCTTATTGCAATGGCTGACGGCGCAGCAGTTGGATATCGCCACCCTCCTTGAGCAGGGACAATTCGTGGTCGTGGATGCCAGAGAACTGCTCGGGACATTCATGATCGATGGCCAGCCGGATGAAGACCGGTTTAGGAACGTAGTTGGCGGCATCATTGCGAAGGCGATGTCCGCCGCGCGCGCCAAGCGTCCTCGGGTTGCAATATTTGGCGAGATGGTCGCCTTGCTGTGGGCGGAGGCCCAATCCGAGGCCGCTCTTCGTTTGGAGCAGCTATGGAACGGGCTGGCTCAAGCTATGTCTTTCTCGCTTTTCTGCGCCTATCCAATGAGCGCGTTCGACCGGGAGGAAGACGCAGAATTGTTCCTGAAAGTCTGTGCTGAGCACTCAGCGGTGATTCCGACCGAGAGCTACGTCCGTCTGCCTGGCGAAGATGAACGTTTTCGGAGTGTGACTCAGCTGCAACAGAAGGCCAAAGCGCTGGAGACCGAGGTTGCCGAACACAAGCGGCTCCGCCAGGAGCTTGAGTTGCACGTGCAAGCGCGCACCGCAGAATTGCGGAGCAAGAATACCGAACTCCTGGAAGAAGTGAAGCGGCGTCAGGATGCTGAAACAAGCTTGCGCACGCTGACCAGCCAGCTGATGCTCATCCGGGATGAGGAACGCCGTCGGGTCGCCCACGAGCTGCACGAGAGCACTGCACAAATGCTGGCTACCTTAGCCATGAATCTAAGTGTTCTGGGGCAGGGGGATCCGGCCATCTGTGTTCGCGAGTCGAAGCTAATTACAGAAAGCGCCAGCTTGGTCGACAGTCTGCTGGGAGAGGTCCGTCAGCTTTCGCATCTGCTGCATCCTCCGACGCTTGACGAAATGGGACTGTTGTCGGCGCTTCAGTGGTATGCCGAGGTATTCGCCAAGCGCAGCAATATCAAGGTCACTGTCGATATTCCCGAAGACTTTGGCCGTCTTTCGCGGGAGAAGGAGATTGCTATCTTCCGAGTAATTCAAGAATCGCTTGCCAATGTTCACCAGCACTCGGGCAGCCCAGTGGCGGCGGTTCGAATCAGCAGGTCGCTAGGTAACGTGTGTGTTCAAGTAAGCGATCTGGGGAAAGGTATTTCCTCGGACTCCCCGCTGGCGTCGCACGGAGTGGGGATCAGTGGTATGCGCGAAAGGCTTCGGCAACTCGGCGGAGCGCTCAATGTTCACTCCAACGGTCACGGCACTCTGGTGACTGCTGATCTGCCGATCTAGCGAAACCAATCTATCGCAAAGAGAAACTTCAGACAGCAATTTGGTTCTTATCCAACGAGTCATCGCCACTCTCGGTGGTTCTCGCCAGCGGAATCGTGGCGGTTACTGCGGTTCCGGTGTTGTCGGAACGAATCTCGAGCCTCCCCCCTAGCTGTCGCAATCGCTCCCTCATGCCGCGGAATCCAACTCCGGTTCGCCCCGCGGAGTCGAGTTCCAGCTGCTTTTCTGGAGGTATGCCCTTTCCCCGATCGTGAACCTTGACCAGAATCCGGTCCTCTTCCTCCCGCACAAGGATAGCGGCGGCGGAACTGCCGGAGTGGCGATGAATATTTGTGAGACATTCTTGCACCATTCTGAAAATCGCGATCTCCATTTCGTCCGATAGGCGCCCCAGCTCTTGGGGAATATCCACATCAACTTTGATCTTACTGCGCTCGGAGAACCCGTCCACATACCAGCGCAGCGCGGAAGCTAGGCCTGCTACCTCAAGCAGCGGCGGATGCAACAAATGGGAAATCGTCCGAATTTCCCTGCTGATTTGGTCCACCATCGCGGCGTTTTCGGAGACGGCTCGGGCTCCCTCCGGATTGAGCTTATCGGCCTGACTCTGAACGACCGTAAGGTTCATGCCAAGCGCGGCGAGCAGTTGCCCTACGCTGTCGTGTAATTCACGCGCTATCTGGCGCCGTTCTTCATCACGAATCTGCTGCAACCGGCTCGATAATTCACGCAGGCTTTCGTTGGCCGCATTCAAGTCGGCAGTTCGTTCCCGGACTCTTCGATCGAGTTCATCATGCGCCTTTTGCAGCTCGCCTTCAGCCCATTGGCGATTGGCAAGGGAACGGCGGTTGGCTTCCCCAAGCGCGATGATCAACCCGGAGAAAAACAGGAAGCCGATCACTCCCGCAAACTCATTCTTGGGGTCTTTGAGATAAAAAGAATTGGCCAGGGGCAGGAACCAATACCAGACACCAACTGCTCCCAGGATAGCTGTGACAATGGAGGGGCCGAGTCCGCAATACCAGGCGGAAAAGACCACCGCCGCCCACATGGTGTGGTAGGGATTACTTTCTCCCAGGAGCGGGGCAAGCAACCGGCGAAGCAGCAACGCGAAGACTGACGCCAGGATTGCCAAACCGTAGCCGCGGATCAAACCCTTAGGATTGGCGCCTTCTGGATTGTAGGGGGTCGACATCTTCGGTTGTAACAAGACTAATCGACAGGACCGACCTACTCAAGTGGCTCTTCACATTTTGCGAACACCGACACGCTTTCAGTTGTTTGCGGTTCACCAACTCGGCGGCCAGGGAAGCCAGTTTCTTGGGATCCGTCACGACCCTTGCGTGCCGGAGGAGTTCCAACATGGTGTTTTGGCGCCTCCGCCCCATAGGCCTTGCGGTTTTGCGGCACCTGTTTTTCACGGTGTTACTCCTTGCCGGTCCCGGTTAGCGACGGGCACGGACGTTTGGAATTCCGCTCTCTGCAGTATCCGCAGATTACTCTGGGCGTCGAGGAGCGCCTGCATCTCTTCTCTAACGCGACCGCTGTGATCCCCGGCCAGATCTTCCACAGCCTCCCGTATGGCCGCCTGAGCGGCTTCGATCCTGCCGGGCAGCTTGCCGAGATCAAGTTCGAGCATCGCGGCCTGGTACAACTCTTTCCACAAAACGTCCGGCATAATAACCGTCCTTCCTGGAGTGTCTTGAGCATAGCGCGGCCACTAAAAATAGGTGGAATATTTGCTTTCGCCTGTCGTGACTGAAACGAACCGCTAGCGCAAGAAGCATTAAGTGGCGGCACGCTGCAAGTACTACAATCGTATAATAGTCGTTAACTTATCGCAGTCACAACACAGTATAGATATTAGTTACGAACAAATACCATAATAAAACTACATAATTATACTTGACGTATGTCATGTGCTCTGGTACTTTTGGCAAATCTGAGGGGGACGCATTTATGGCGAGCGAACAGAAAGGAAGGAATCAGCGCCCGGCGGAAAAGTATCGGCGGGTCGATGTTGTCAACCTGAAGAGGGGCCGGCACGGCAAGCACCATGACCTAGTTCAGGGAATTGTGCAGGAGCTGATGACCCTGCAACCCGGTTCGGCGCTTGAAATTCCTCTCGCCGATGTGGGGGGTGTTGGTCTGGCAAACCTTCGTTCGGCGGTGCACCGTGCCGCAACTTCGAGCGATCTGAACATCGAGACGGTGGCCGACGATGGCAAGTTTTACGTGTGGAGGGCTAACCCGAAATAGGGATGGCGGCTCGCGTAAGCTTCCACGGTGGTCAACAAAATTATGCTCGCGGCTCTTCTCGCCCTTAATTCCGACGGCTTAATTCACGCCGCCGCCCAGCAGGATTCGAATCAACAGCAGCCATCGACGAACGTTGGTCGTCATCAGAAAGTTTTCCTTCACATGTTCCCGCCCGTTCTGCCCGAGCTGCGCGGCAAAATCGGGATGGGTCAACAGATAACGCATCTGATAGGCGCAACCTTCCACGGAATGCACCAAGGCTCCAGTTAGTTTGTGGATGATCTGATTTGGGATGCCGCCGACGGCTCCCGCGATGGTCGGCTTCCCCTTCCACAGAGCCTCCGTGACAGTGAGTCCGAAGCCTTCCCGGATAGATTTCTGAACGATAAGCGTAGAAGCGCGTTGAAGCGCATTTATTTCCAGAGCGCACCAGGGAGGCAGGTCAAGAATGATGATGTTTGGATCTTCAGCAGCCGCCTCCTTAACCTCCTTGAGAACGGCTGCACCCTCGGGATCGTCGCTCGCTCCTCCGCCAGCTAGCACGAGTTGGCAATCCACATACTTCCGGGCCTGCTTGAACGCCTCGACCACTCCCACCGGATCTTTCGCGCGGTCGAAACGCGAGACTTGGGTGACGATCGGGCGGGAACGATCGATCCCAAATTCGTCGCACACCTGCTGAATGAAACTCTCTTCCAGATCTTTATTTTTCTCGGACAGAGGATCGATGCACGGATAAAACAAATACTGTGGAACGGTTAACTGGCGGGTGAAGGACTGCGAGGAAAAAATTGCTGCGTCGTATTGTTCAATGAAGGGCCGGAGGAAATCCCATACGGCAAGGTTGGGGTTGGACAAATCGATATGGCACCGCCACACCCAGCGTCGGCCTGAGTCCTGGCGCGCCCGAATAAGCGCCGCGGGCTGCGGATCATGAATCACGACGACATCTTCAGAGAACTGAATGCGCTGGCGGTTCTGTTCGTTGTGCATTAAGAAAATGTCGCGAGCCTGTTGCGTCAGTTGATAATCGCTGCCTTGCAGCGCATTATGGAAAGCCTTGGTCACTTCGAAGAAGTCATTTCCTCCAGTAATAACGTCCCAATGTGTGTTTACTTCTACTTCGTTGAGCAGCGGAACCAGCTGATTGAGCATTTCGGCCACTCCCCCGCCAACGGCGGTGGAGTTGACCATCTTCACGGTTTTGCCCTTCAGTTCCTTTGCCAGAAATCTCAGTTCGTCAATGTCGGCCGCACCAACAATGGCTTTATAGTCATCCAGACGCGGGGGTGGAACTGGCGCCGGAGGTATCTCCCACGAACGCGGTTTGCGACGGCGTTCTTTTCGTTCGGGTAAAGCCGGAGCCGCCCCGGCGAAGTCCGATTGAATCTTTTCAGCCGACAACTCGTTTCCGGTTTGCGTTTCGACTGGTTCCATAGTTTGTGTGCCTAGGTAAGCGCTCGCTCCGCGACTCGAATAATCTGTTGGCGAACATCCTCCAACGTGACGGTGTAAATATCGATCCGGTTTAACTGGCGGGCTGCTTCGTTGAGGCCCAGATCCTCGTGCAACCACTGGGAGAAATCGTTTGACATCAGCTTCAGTCTTAGCCGGGCTTCGATGAAATGATGATGTATGGAGTGGACGCTTATCCCTCTCAGGCCCTCGACAAATTCACGCAGCGTGCGGGCTATGAAGGTGGTGGGAATCACCACCGTATCGGAGGCGCAAAAGTAGAAAGCTTCGCGTGCGCTTCGCGCTGCGGTTGCCGGAGATCTCTTTAGAAAGCTCTGCACGATCTGGACAAAGCGGTCGCGCAATTCCGCAATCGTGGTGAACTCACGGACGTCCACGCTGGCCAACCCCTCCGCCAGGCTGGGTTCATTACAGGCCGACATAGCCCAATGTGCGAAGTCGTTGGAGAATCCTTCCCGGATGAAATGATGTTCCTCCAGGGTCCGAAACGTATGTTGAAAGATCGAATCTTCCGGACATTCCCGCAGTGCTTCCAGGAACTCCTGGAGGGTGGTCGCTTTCTGGCGGGTAATGCGCAAGAGATGCGCGGAGGTGTTGAAATAAAACGGCTTCGCGGGAACGCGGGGAACGATTTGTACGGCTGCGGCGGTCATTCGTTTACCTCAAGCCTTGTCTCATCGTTATCGTTATTGTTTGCTCGCATTCATATACGTGATGGGTCACGCCGCGGTCACATGCCCCCGAAAGCTTTCTCTCGCGCGATCCGGATCAAGCCTCAACTCGCAAAGTTCCGTGATCAGAGTTCCCGCCCAGTGGTAAATGTTTTGTTCCTTTATGATTCTGCGCATGCGGTGCACGCGGAATTGTTTCTCCTCGGGTTCCATTTCCAATGCCAACCGGATCGCTTCAGCCGTCTGGTCAATGTCGTAAGGATTCACCAGGAGGGCGTCTCGCAGCTCGCGTGCAGCTCCGGTGAATTGGCTCAAAATCAGAACCCCTCGTTCGTCACGGCGTGCGGCAAGAAACTCTTTCGCGACCAGATTCATGCCGTCGTGCAACGAGGTTACCAGGCAAAGGTCGGCAGCGCGGTAATAGCGTTCGATTTCGTCGTGATTGTGCTGCCGCTTCAAGAACATGATCGGCTTCGATTTGCCCGATTGGAAGCGCCAATTGATGCGTTCCGCTTCGGATTCCACCTCGGCCAGCAAATCCTGATAGCGCTTAATGTGCGTGCGGCTCGGGGCTCCGATTTGAATGAACGTAAATTTCCCTTGATACTTGGGATACTTTTCCAGAAATCGCTCGATCGCCCGGAAGCGCTCTGGGATGCCCTTCGTGTAATCGACCCGGTCCACGCCGATACCGATGAATGGCGACTCAACACCCAGGTCGTGCAGCAAGGCCGAGCGCTCAAGATAGTCGACACGATACTGATCGCTGTCGACCACGCCATCTTCAGTAAAATTTACGCTGATGGGGAAGGGGCGCACGACTGTCCGATGGTTTTGACGTAACACCGAAAAATGTTCCCAATCCACGCGTGATTCTACGACCCGGTCGACGGTTTGCAGGAAGTTGTTGCAGTGCGACTGAATGTGAAATCCGATAAGATCGGCGCCCAACAAACCATCGACCAGATGCCGCTGCCACGGGCAAATGCCAAATGCCTCCTGATTTGGCCACGGGATGTGCCAGAAAATGGCGACCCGCGCGTCCGGTCTCTTCGCTTTGATCAACCTGGGCAGCAGTGCAAAATGGTAATCCTGCACCAGGATCACGGGTTCGGGCGTATCCTCAATTTCCTCGAGAAGGGCTAGGGTAAATTTGCGATTCACTTCCTGATAGTGCTGCCAATCTTGCGCGCGGAAGATGGGGCGCGTGTGCGCGATATGACAAAGGGGCCACAGCCCTTCGTTGGCAAATCCATAGTAGTAGCCTTCTTCCTCCTCCTTGCTCAGCCACACGCGCCGCAAGGTATAACGGGGATCGTTGGGAGGAACGCGCAAGCGGTCCTGAGCATCCACGACGTCAGCATCGGCATCGCCGCTGCCATGAGCGATCCACGTGCCGTCGCAGGCGTTGAGCACAGGCTCCAGCGCCGTCACCAAGCCGCTGGGTGGCACATTCACCTCAATCGACTTGCCATTGTTCTGGTGAATATACGGCTCGCGGTTGGAGACCACAAACAGCCGCCCATCCGCGAGGCGGCTCTGCACCTGCACGGCAAGGCGGTCAGCTGTCCACATGGATTCCGCCGCGTCGCGCAGCCTGGCCTCATTTTCCGCAGCGCTGCGCGCCTGGCTGAGGCTTTCCGCGAGCGTAACCACTTCCCAGGCGAGCGGTCTGAATAGATCAAGGTCCGGCATCTGCTGTCGCGAAGAAATTCTGCCCATGCGAAGCGCGCGCATCCATTGCGCAGCTCGCGCAATCGGCCCGGCAATACTCCAACGCACGATCAGCAGCGTGATAAAGACAATGAGGATGACCTGGACGAGCACTCTCAGGAACGACTCCCGCCACACTTGAAGGCTTTGCGCCCGGATATAACTAACGTCGTGCACGATTGCCAGCCCGCCTACGACCTCATCTTGACGATGCAAAGGCAATGCCGAAATGTGCACTGACTTATCACTCAGGCGCAGGAACGAACTCTGGTCGTGATCTTGCGCAATGGCCTGAGTGACGTCGTGCGGCGCACCCTTAAGCACTTGCCCTAACTCCGAAGTTATCGCCACGAGCCTGCCATCCCGGTCGTAAACAGCGACCCCAAGCAGATGTTCGCGGTTTGCGAATCGCTGCACGAGAGGCTGCAAACCGCGTTCCGATCCTGTCTCCCACGACTTTTCGACGTTCCCGGCGATGCTTTCGCCGAGCACCTCGGCGCGGCGTTCCAGGTCACTGCGCAGAACCCGCTTTTCCCCTACGACGTCATAGTAAGAAAATCCCAGCGAGACCAACGTGATACCGACAATCAGAGAGACGATGAGCCGGGCACTCAATAAGCGCATGAGATCTCCCACAGAAAAAACAAAAAGGCTTCGCGTTCCGGCCTCAGGATTTTCGATCCGGCTTGGAGCCTGTTCATGCTGTTTTTGATCATTCTCACCTCGATCCTAATCATCCAAGGACGCCTGAAACATACGGAAAGGACTGTAGGTGAGTTGAGGAAATCAAGCGATACCATGCTCGAAACCGTTCAGCGGCTGATCGGTAGAGGCAGAGATCCTGCAAGGCTTCCTTATTTGCGCCGGAAACACCCCTAAATCCCGTCGCCCGTTTTGAAAGGAGCTTCATTATGAGAAGGTGTTGGTCTTTGGTTTCAGGTTTCAGTTTTCACGACCCTTGGCAGGCGCGGCCGGACTGGCATTTGCTGGATATGTGTTCCTAATAGCGTCTCCCGATGTTCGCCGCTACATCAGAGTCAGTTACAACGTAGAAATTAAACCCGGGCTCCGTGGCTCCCAGCAATCTGAACTGACGTCACAGGTCTGCTTTCACCTCTCAGCCCCATTCCTCTACTACAGTAAACACCCTAGAGTCATTGGGTCCTACCTCATGGTATTTATCGACTTTAGCTCTATCGATTATTTGTCTGTCGCGATTTCCTTGAGATTACCTTTCAACGAAGAAGGGCCATGATTCGGCTGCGTTGGCAGGCCGTTGGGATGCAAGAGTTCGCCTTCCCGATGAGTCAGTGTCCGCGGAGCCGGCAGGAAACATACAGACTGTAGGATGAGATCCGCACAGCGTTTCATCCTCCCCCAGCTCAGGAGAAGAGCATGAAGAGAAACAGCCCAGACTCGGCGACAGCCCTTGCGAACGGCACATCCGACGAAAAACAAAAGAACAAGAACAACGGAAATTCTGTTCTGATTGCCGAACCCGGCTCGACCGACCTTAGCGTAATCCTGGCCAGCCTTCAAACTGTGCGGGACGGCGATTTCTCGGTGCGCCTTCCGGGTTCCTGGACCGGACTCGCCGGGAAGATCGCCGACACTTTCAATTCCATTGTCGCTGCCAACCAACAGATGGCGCAGGAATTGAAGCGAGTCGGGCAGGTGGTAGGCAAAGAAGGAAGAACGCGTGAGCGCACTCGCTTTCATGAATCCAGAGGAGCATGGGGTGAGATGGAGGTTTCGATCAATACACTGGTCGAGGATTTGCTTCGGCCAACAGAAGGCGTCACTCGTGCCATCGCGGCTGTTGCCCAGGGAAATCTTACGCAGACGGTGCGCCTGGATGTCGATGGTCGTCCGCTCGAAGGCGAGTTCCTGCGCTCTGCCAATATCGTCAACACCATGATTCAGCAACTCGGCGTCTTCACCGCCGAGGTGACGCGCGTGGCGCGTGAAGTCGGCACCGACGGAAAACTCGGTGGTCAGGCGCAGGTGCCCGGCGTGGCCGGCACGTGGAAGGATCTCACGGATTCCGTCAACTCCATGGCCAGCAATCTCACCGGCCAGGTACGGAACATCGCTGAAGTCGCAACCGCTGTGGCCAGCGGTGATCTTTCCCGCAAAATTACTGTCGATGTGCGCGGCGAAATTCTTCAGCTTAAAGAAGCTATCAACACGATGGTGGATCAGTTGCGCTCATTCGCCTCCGAAGTGACGCGCGTGGCTCGTGAAGTAGGCACGGATGGCAAGCTTGGCGGGCAGGCCGTGGTGGTGGGCGTGGCCGGAACTTGGAAAGATCTTACGGATTCCGTCAATGCCATGGCCGGCAACCTGACGGCCCAGGTGCGCAACATCGCTGAAGTGACTACGGCTGTTGCCCGCGGCGATCTGTCGCGCAAGATTACGGTCGA